>JACCDP010921959.1_pt1 | contig 11707 bp, 11 predicted proteins | sample 7445841 | NCBI WGS metagenome assembly JACCDP01 (sample SAMN15323441, study PRJNA562643) | freshwater metagenome | isolation source: river surface water | place: USA:Blue River Watershed | collected 2017-08-17
CTCTGCCGCTATTACTACCACTGTCTTAGCTCTTGCCCTAATCACTGAATCTAATTACCTAATTGGATTTCAATTTGCGGCCTTTTTATCTGCTGTGCTCTTTGGGCTTAGAAGATCAATCTATGGCCTGTTATATCGCAATCTAATTCAACCCCGTCTTTCTGGTCCGATTCCAAGTGAGAATGAGGCAGCACCTAGATTTGCCCAATTAATGGGTGCTCTGTTTGCATTTGTGGCTCTGCTTGGTGGAGTTACTGGCAATACCGCCATATTTCTAACTGCCACAAGTTTTGCATTAGTAGCCGCCTTCTTAAATGCCGCCTTTGGCTTTTGCTTGGGCTGTCAGATGTATTTATTGATAGTTAGATTTAGATCTAATTTTTCTCGCTCATAAAGATAGATACTTTTAGTAATTAGAAGGTAGCCATTAGACTTACCTGGCTATGGCTACCAAACATGAGCTACATCAAAAGGGATTACGGCTTACCCCACAACGAGAGTTGGTGCTGGCTGCAGTTAGATCTCTTGGTCATGCAACCCCGGAAGAGGTAGCGGAAAAGGTAAGACAGACTCACCCTGGAATTAATCTTTCAACTGTTTATCGAAATTTAGAGACTTTAGAAAATGTTGGCTTAGTGCTTCATACCCACCTAGGTCATGGCGGTGCTACCTATCACGCAGCAGAGGAGCTCACCCATCTGCATTTGGTCTGTTCTGATTGTGGAGATATTGGGGATGCCCCAATTGAGACCGCTGCAAATTTTGTAAACACACTGAGCGATGATTTTGGTTTTAAAACCGATGTTACCCATTTTGCTATTTATGGGCTTTGTGCAAAATGCGCAGACATGGCTGATAAACGTAAGTAATAAATGAGTGCAGTCTTAGTTGAGAGTGGTCCAGATAAGGGTGCGATCTGGCACTTTGGTGAGCCAAATAAGGAGCAAAAAGAGTTAGTAAGTGGAAATGGTTGGGCAGATTTATCCCACAGAGCGGTAATCTCAATTAGCGGCAAAGATCGTCTTACATGGCTACATGCCTTAACTACCCAACACTTAGAGAAGTTAACACCAGGTGATTGGCAAGAGGCGCTGATTCTGGATACCCAAGGTCATATTGTTGAGCAATTATTTTTAGTAGATGATGGCAGCACTACCTGGATACACACCGAAGCGCAAAGATGTGCACCCTTAATTGAGTACCTAGAGAAAATGAAATTTATGTTAGATGTTGAAGTTATTGATCAATCTAATCATTTCGCAGTGTTAAGGGCTGCGGGGGCAGCAGATAATATTGGTGGGCCTTACGCCTTAGTTCCAAGAGGTGAGCTGTCAGATACTGTCAGTGCTTTCAATAAGACTCACACTCAAGTTGGTATCTGGGCGCTTGAGGCAGTAAGAGTTGCTCAAGGTAGAGCTAGATTATTATTTGAGGTAGATCACAAATCTATTCCAAATGAGCTAGGTTTTTTGAATAAGGCAGTACATATGCAAAAGGGTTGTTACCGGGGACAAGAAACAGTTGCTAAGGTATTTAATTTAGGTCAGCCCCCAAGAAAGTTAGTTCTACTTCACCTAGATGGTTCCATGGTGGAACTACCAGAGCAAGGGGCAAAAATTACTTTCGATGATAAAGAGATTGGCTATATTGGAACAGTTGCTCGCCACTTTGAGTTAGGTCCTATTGCACTCGGTGTAATTAAGCGAAACACCCCACAGCAGGCCCAACTTTTAGCAGGAAATGTTCCAGCCAGTATTTATGAGGAGATTTCCTCTAAGTAAAGCTAGCTTATTGCTCTTGCTTATTTATTAGATCAACCCAAGATTGAGCCAATAGTTGGGCATAAGTTGAGTTATCTTTTATAAACTGCTTTCTAAAACTTAGCGAAACCTTACTTTTAAGTAGTTGGTCAAACTCCTTACTCAGCTCATGACTACTCTTAGTTAAATCCAAGATTTTTACAGCATCTTTACCGGCCTTTGAAATTAAATCTTCTACTCCACTTGATTTTGTTGCCCAGACAGGAACACCTGCGACTAGCGCCTCTCGCATAACTCTGCCGTAAGACTCAGCAGGTGCGGTGGAGACTAAAACACCTACCTCTCTCCAAACTTTTTTCAATTCCCTCTCAGATAGGTGCCCTAAAAACCTAATCTTTGATTTTGGAAGCAGATCTTTGATTTCTTCTAAAAACCTACTTTCTTCAGGCCCACCCCCTGCAATTACAACAGTAAAGTCATCTCTAACTACGGTAAGTGATTTAATAAGCTTGATAAAGTTATAAATTCCTCGATCACTATGGATTCGGCCAATTAGTCCTAAAGTCTTTGGCCTTTTGGAAGATATAGACGATGTAAGACTTAAGTTATTAATCGGAACAGGAATTACGAATATTTGGGCTTTTTTAATTTTAAAGATTTTGGCTACTTTAAGTGCCTGACTATTACTAACCGCTCTAATTCCATTTGCTCTACTCATTGAGAATTTTGCAAAGTTAAATCTAATTCTATTTTGAAGACTTATTTTTTTCCAAGTGGGGTTTGCAATATCACCATGTAGTTGAATTTGAATAGGTACCACCTTTGGATTCAACTTATTTAAAAGGTAGGCAGACCAAAAGCTCTCCCATGGATCTCCTGCTACCAATAGCTTTACATCAAGATTTTCGGATCTAATTTTCTTCAAAGCAGCTTTTGCGAATTTAATTGAGTTAAAAGTAGGTTTGGAAATAACCTCAAGATATAAACCATTTGATTGCTGATTTTTTACTTGAGATTTACCTGCAGTTAAAATCATAAGAGAGATCTTATTTTTAGGATTACCCTTAGATAAGTGCAGAGCGTAGGAGTCATGACGCTCAATTACATCAGCTCCACCACTTAAAATAACCCCCCGGGGATCAAGGATTACTACACAAGAATTATTCATATTAGTTAGCTCGCATCAGGTTTATAACCTTATTTATTTGATTTTTCTGCTCATACTCATTTTTGATTTTTAATTTTGCAGCTGCTCCATATTTAGCTAATAACTCTGTAGAGCCCAATAATTTCTCGATAGCATCTTCGATCTCTACTTGGTTATCAATTTTGACTACTAAACCCTCTACCTCATTCCCAATTACATCAATATTTCCCCTTACATCAGAGACGATAGATGGAATCCCACAAGCCATCGCTTGCAGAAGAGCAAAAGATAGGCCCTCATAATCAGATAAAAGCGCGAAAATCCTTGATCTAGCTAATACTTTTTTAACATCTTCCTCTTCTAATTGACCAAGGAATTCAACTGGTGCATTCAACTCCTTTGCCAATTTTTTTAGAGCAATCTCCTCTGGTCCACTTCCAACAATAGCAAGCTTAGATTTAGTCTTAGCACTTGCACAAATTAATTTATCGATATTTTTCCAATTTACTAATCTTGAAACTGAGACTAAATCGTAGTATTTGTCAATATTTATATTTTCAGACATTTCTACTCCATTTGAAATGAATTCAATTGGTTTGCTAACGCCCCAATAAGTAATAATTGATTTCAGCTCTAAGCTAGGGCAAGTAATTACAGAAAATCTATTTAAACTCCAGCGGATAAAGAATCTTTGTAATCTTTGATTTACAGATAACTTAGAGTTATTAAAATCAACTAAATTTAAATTTGTTCTACCTTTATTTCTAGCCCTTTCCCAGACGGGATCTCCCACAACCTTTGCCACCGATTTTCTATTTAAAAACAACAAGCCAATAGCTGTCTCTTGAAACAAGCCATTTGCAAAGACCGTATCAACCCCCTTTGTTTTTTTTATAATCAGAAGTGAAGTCTTGATAATTCTAGATAAAATGTTTTGATTCCTACTAATGTAGTTAACTTTCCAAGATTCAATTACCGGATCAGCTTTTGAGTCTTTCAAAGTTATTACCTCTACATGCCCACCTTGATCTAATAATTGATTTGCTAGCTTTGGCAGATAGGTTGCAGGTCCTCCTATTTCAGGTCGATAGATTCCTGAAATTAATAAGGCTTTCATGGAACGGATTTGACCCAATTATTTAGTTGAGAAGAGATATCAGATTGCAATGCCCATTGGTAAGTTTTATTTATTCCATCCTCTAATTTAGTCTCAGGTTTACTACCAATTAATGACTGGATGTAACTTGAATCTGACATAGTTTTCTTTGCATCATTAGAGTTACCAGATTGGCGATTGAATTTAACCTCAGCTTTGGATATTTTATTAATGCTTTCAAGTAGGTAATTCATTGATAGTGGCTTGCCGCCACCTAAATTTACTACATCAGAATAACCTGGCTTCCGCTTTTCTAACTCTTTACTTAGTTCAATCACTGAGTTAACCGCATCATCAATGTATGTAAAATCTCTTTCGATGCTTCCATCGCCAAAAAAATTAAATTCAGATCCTGATACAACATTTGCAATCATTCTAAAATATGCCATATCTGGTCTACCCCATGGACCATAAACAGTGAAGAAGCGAAGGCCGCGAGCTATGGTTGCAGAGTTTCTTATTAGGGTTGGTGTGAGTAACTCATTAGCAAGCTTGGTCGCTCCATAAAAACTATTTGGGTGTAAATTTTGTTCATTTTCTGTATATGGGATCGCTGCTTGATCGCCGTATACACTTGAGGATGAGGCATAGAGAAAGTAAGGAATTTTATTACTTACGGTTGATTGCACAACATTACTAAAACCTACAATATTATTATTTACGTACTTATGTATTTGATCAGTTGGTAGTCGTACTCCTGCTTGAGCGGCTAAATTAATTACAACTTCAGGCTTAGAACTTGCAATTAACTCATTAATTGCATTCTTATTACTTATGTCAAGACTTAAAACTTTAAGCTCTAAAGGAGTTAGTAATTTTTCAACCCTTAACTTCTTTAAACTAACATCGTAATAATCTGAGAAATTATCAATCGCTATTACTTCATTACCCTCAGTAACTAACCTTTGGCATAAGTGGCTACCAATAAAGCCCGCAGCGCCTGTCACAAAGTATTTCATTATGGACCTATTCTACTTGATAGAAGTTACAACTATTACACCTAGATCACCTGAAAATTGCATAGTAAAATTGATAAAATAGGGGAAAGTTTTAATTTAACAATTCAGTTGATGATTCACAATGTAATAGGTGAAAAGATTTTGTATTTTCTCACAAAATAGATTTAATAGATATTTTTGCAACTAATTTTAGTTACATAAATGCACTTCTTGGGTATGAGGGTATTAGTAAAGTTTTGTATGGTCTGGGAGTTGCTAATTTTTTGGTGGAGGGGAGGCCTAAGCGTTTAAAGTTTTTTTAGATTTGAAAAGTTATTTATAAAAACATTAGACATCAGATTATTAATTGTATTTTCTCATAGGCTCTCGATACATGTAGATTATATTTCACAAATTATTTTAATTTTAGGACCATCAAATGTTTGAAGACTTGGCCTTGGTAGTTTTTAGTAAAGTAAGAGGAAGAAATTATCCATAAGTCCGACGGAAGATGTAAATTGGCAGTATCGCAATATGAGATAACTGGCTAAATTGGAAGATTAGTAAAAAAACTTGAATCTTAGATTTTATTTTAGGCGAGTCATTTAGGTGATTGGGTAAAAAACTTATTGATAAATAGATAGGCTTACCCAATGGAGTTTTTAACCACGTTCTCACTTATTCTTGGGTCTTTAATCCTTTCTATCTTTTTAATATACAAGGGATTAAAAAATGGGAAAAATACGATTGATCAATTAAAGAATGGGCAGAATTAATGGCATTTACATTCCCAGAGAATTTACACCAAGATCTAATGCCACTTGCTTGGCTTGTTGGAACTTGGCGTGGGAAGGGCAGAGGTGAGTATCCAAATGTGCAAGCTTTTCAATTTGCCCAAGAGGTAAATTTCAATCATGATGGCAGGCCTTTTTTAAATTATTTCTCAAGATCTTGGCTAATCGATGAAAATAATGAAATTATAAAACCAGCAGCCTCTGAGGTTGGTTTTTGGCGAATGAAGGAAAATAATGTTCTAGAGGTAATACTTGCTCACAACACTGGAATTGCTGAAGGATGGGTTGGAATTGTAAAAGGAGCAAAGATTCAACTTGAGATGGATCAAGGTTACTCATCTCCTTCTGCCAAAATTGTGACAGCTGGCTCTAGATTGTATGGCTTAGTAGAGGGTGAGCTATTTACCTCTTATGACATGGCAGCAGAAGGTCAAACCTTGCAAGCACACCTTTGGTCATCTCTGGAGCGGCAAGGCTAGAAAAATTTAACCTCACAATTCTTAAGTTAGAATTGGGGGCATGAGTAGTATTAAGAAATCAAAGATTGCCACCTTAATGGTGCATACATCTCCACTTGATCAAGCAGGGGTGGGAGATGCCGGTGGCATGAATGTTTATGTCACTGAGAGTGCCAAAAAAATGGCACAAGCTGGAGTATCTGTTGATATTTTTACTAGAGCCAATAAACCAAATCTGCCAAAGTCAATTGTGATTGCAGATGGTGTAACTGTTAAATATCTCGTAGCCGGCCCATTTGAAGGCTTATCTAAAGAGGAGCTGCCAAGTCAATTAGGTGCATTAACTAGTGCCTTTATGCAATATCAAAAAAAGCTACCCAATAATTACTACTCACTGCTGCACTCTCATTATTGGATCTCAGGCCAATTAGGTTGGATGATCTCAGAGCGAACAGATATTCCATTAATTCACACTATGCACACCACTGCAAAGGTTAAAAATTTAAATCTGGCAACTGGTGAACAACCTGAGCCACAAATTAGAGCTATAGGTGAAGAGCAGGTGGTTGCTGCTTCAACAGGCTTAATAGCAAATACTGATGCCGAGGCTGCATCCTTAGTTTCACTATACGAAGCCTGTCCAGATAATGTCTTTGTTGTAGCCCCCGGTGTTGATCTAACTACCTATAATCCAGCAGATGGCAAAGCTGGTGCGCGTAATCGATTAGATATTGCCCAGGATGCGATCATGCTGACATTTGTGGGCAGAATCCAAGCCCATAAGGGACCAGATGTATTACTTAAAGCAACAGCGCAAATGCTTGAGCACACCCCATATTTGAGATCAAAGCTTGCAGTAGTAATTATTGGAGGCACCTCTGGTGCTGGAGTTAATGAGTTAGATAATTTAAAGGGGCTAGCCAAGTTTTTAAAGATTGATGATGTGGTGCATTTTATTGGAACTCTTGCTCACACTGAATTAGCAGATTGGTATCGAGCATCTGATTTAGTTTGTATTCCAAGTTACTCTGAATCATTTGGTTTAGTAGCTCTTGAAGCTCAAGCCTGTGGTACCCCGGTGGTAGCAACTGCTGTTGGTGGACTTCGAACAGCAGTGTCAGACGGTATCTCTGGCTCATTAGTTGATGGCCATGATCCAAAGGCATGGTCTGCTGTGATATGCAGATTGATTCTAGAACCACAGCGGCGTTTAGTTTTATCAATAGGTGCAACAGAGCATGCATCACGCTTTGGTTGGGAGAATACCGCTAGAAAAACTTTAGATGTTTATGATTGGGCATTATCTAAGAAGGAAAGCAGCCGATTGAATCTGGTCTTGGATGTTTAATATTACAGATAAATTAGCAGGAATTTTTACCACTTGAATTTATGAAAAAATTAAAATATCCAAGTACGAAGGCTCCAAATATGAAAATATATTTTTTTACTTCAGTTGGTATTTTCTTAATAAAATTTTTTATAATTATTAATTTAAATCCAATATTAGCCTTAGACATTGGAGGTGGCCAAGGGGTATTTTTAAAAGGAATTCTCAATGGATCAGATGGTGAAAATTACTTAAATGGTCTAATTTCACTAATTAGTGGGGGAATATTTTCATCCGCACAAATTCTTTCATATTTTCCTGCGGGTTATCCGCTAGTAATGTACTTATTATCAAACATAGAGCCCACTCTGACTTTGCTATTTCTATCGACTCTTCAGTCTATTTTTTTTTCATACTCAGTCTATATTTTAGCAAAGTTTTTATTAAAAACTAAGTTACACAAATACACACTATGTATATTTCTAATGATAATTTTGAACCCTACGCTCTCACTAAGCTCTCTAGTAATTGGATATGAAAGCTTTACTGCTTCCGGAATTATATTGGTTATAGCTTTACTGATAAAATATAAGTTATTAAGTTCAGGAGCTAATAATAAGGCTAGGACTCTAATTAATATTGCCTTTATTTGTGGTTTTATAACTTTCTTACAGCCTAGATTAATTTTAGGGCTACTCTTAGTTGTAGCTATCTCAATTCTAAGTCAAGAAAAGATTAAGAAATCTATTTATTTGATTCTAATGTCAACATTAATTACTTCACTTTTTCCAGCCAGTCTTGCTTATAGAAATTACCAATCCACCGGAGTTAAATATATTTCTACTAACTTAGGGACGACTATGAATCTGGGAGTTGGTCCAGATACTACCGGCAGTTATTGGGACGAGGGAAAAGGGATAGTTTGCAATGGTTTTAATGAGAATGAACCCTCTGACTATGATTTGGTTAAATGCGTACTCAAATGGTACGTGGACAATCCCCAAAAATCTTTAGAACTTTTTTTGTTCAAGTCTGTGTACTTCTGGTCACCTTGGGTTGGCCCGCTCGCCGAGGGTACTACTGGAAGAAATCCTTGGCTGAGATATGGGCCCTACTCGACTTTAAGTAATAATCAGATTTACAAAAATATTGTCGATGGTACTTTCGAACTTATAATTTCTTATGTTTGGTTTTTATCAACTTTAATTTTTTTAGGATATGGATTTTTTAGATTATTCAAGATGGGATTTATCGCGCGTGAAATTGGCATAATTCTACTAACCTTAGTTTTAGTAAATTGGGGTATAAGTCTTTTAACTATCGGTGACCACAGATTTAGAATTCCCATATTGGGCGCTAGTATTTTTCTTCAAAGTATAGGAATTATGGCGTTTATTAAAAATTTAATGAGTTTTAGTCGAACTAGAATCTAATAATATATATTCTATGAATTTATTTTTTTATTGACCATTTTAAAATATTGAAAAGTGCTTCTAAAATAATGAATGAGTTGAATTTGGAACTTCCAAATCTACGATCAATAAAACAAATAGGAATTTCTAAGATAGACATTTTATTTTTTTCACAATAGTGAATAATTTCGACTTGGAAACTATACCCATTAGTGGATGAGTTCAGTATATTTTTACTCCCAAAAATATTTATTGAAAGTCTTTTGAAACCACTTGTTGAATCAAGTGTATTGAGTTGAAGTAATTTTCTAGAAAAATAGTTGCCAATTTTTGAAATTAACTTTCTATTTAATTTCCAACCTAAGATTTTACCGTCTTTTACATATCTTGATCCGACTACCAAGTCGTACCCTTCCTCCGCCTCTACAAGCTTTTTCAAATCCTCAACCCTATGAGACCTATCCCCATCCATTTGTATTACGAAAGAGAATTTTTTGCTAAAAGCATGAAAAAATCCTTCTCTATAGGCCGAACCTAATCCTAAGCGCCTTGTTCTATTCATGATCTTTAGATTGCTGAATTTAGATTCAAGCACCATTAAGGCGTCTTTCGTACCATCATGTGAATTGTCATCAACTATCAAAATATGAATTTGAGGATAGAGCGAAAAAATCTCCATGATCAGGGTAGATATACAATCTACTTCGTTATACGTTGGGATAATGATCAAAATTTTATGTTGGCTGACAGACAATTTTTACCATCCTTAATTTGCCAGTAAAGTATACTAAGTATGTGATTGTAAAAGTAAAATGTATAAGTCTATTTATAATAATTTATTGTCAATCATTTATGCAATTTGCTTTATTAAATGGGTATTAAATGATTAATTTAAATGCAGTAATTGATGATTTTTTGCAATCTCATGATTTAGATTATGAGCAAAAAGATGAAGCTACCTACCTAATCACCCTGCCAGGACAAACCAAGCAGCAGACCCATTGCGCTTTGATTGTCGGAGATCACTCATTGAGTATTAACGCCTTTGTGATTAGAAAACCTGATGAAAATAAGGTTGGCGTCTATGAGTACTTATTAAAGAAAAATGCGGCGATGTACTCAGTAGCTTTTGCAGTAAATGAGTTAGGCGATATCTACTTAGTAGGCAGATTACCCTTAGATGCGGTCACAGAGCGTGAGATTGATCGGATTTTGGGTGAGGTATTGCAGTACGCCGACTCCTCCTTTAACCCCTTACTTGAGTTAGGTTTTTCCTCTGCCATTCGCCGGGAGTGGGCTTGGCGAGTATCTAGGGGAGAGTCCTTAGCTAATCTAAAGGCATTTGAGCATTTAATCTAGATTTTTCCTGCTTACCTATTTAAACTTCTTCCTTATGCGCACCTTACTTAGAGCAACAATTTTCTTACTATCTTCCTTACTTGCATTACCTTCAGTAGCTCATGCCAATACCTTATCTGCCAACCTCTCCACAATTTCTGGGGCTAAGTTTGAGCCACTACCACTTGATGCATCCGCTCCTCCAGGAGTATCACCTGAGGTTTTCTTTGATGAGAGCTCTAAAACTTATTATTTATATACAACAGCTGAGATAACCAAGATCTACACCTCAAAGGATGGTTTGGTTTGGAGTGAGGCTAGTAATTATCGCCTACCAAATGGCTTTGATTGGTCGATTGTTAGGATGGGTGAGAATAATTACCGGCTTTATTACGCCTCCCTAATGCCTGGCGTTGCTGGCACAGTCAAATGCAGTCAACAAAAAAAATCACTCTATTACGCAACCTCAACTGATTTACTAAATTGGAACGCTCAACCTGGGCCAATTTTTGATGATGTAGGTTGTGGTGTGCCCCATGTATTAAAAAAGCGGGATGGAAAGTATCTGCTCTACTACAACACAATTACCACTATCCATGGGATGCATATGGCTAGCTCAGATGATGGGGTTAAGTGGACGGCGCTGCCTGGAGTAATTGCAAATAATCAATCCTTAGTAGATCCGGCGCCAATTGAGATGCCAGATGGCACATTTTTAATGGTTGCCTCTACCACCGGCAATCCGCAAAAAAATGAGTTACAGGAGTTGCAGATATTAAGCTCTAAAGATGGCGTTAATTGGGAGCATCGCAAATCCTCACTCTATGCCCCATCCGGATATAGCGTCCTAGACCCAGCACTTAAATTATTAGATGGCAAACTTCGCATTTGGCATGGTTACACCCAAGGAATGGATCATGGTAAATCTAGGATTGCAACTGGCGATCTAACCCTTGCTGCAGCTGCAGTAAGTGCGCCAACAAAGCAAAAATCAGCTATCACCTACTGTGTAAAGGGCAAGCAACAACGGGTTACTGAGAGTGGAAAGTGTCCTAAGGGTTGGAAAGTAAACAAGATTAAGTTGTAATAATTATTTATTTTTCTTAATCTTTAATACCAGATACCGAAGTTACCAGATACCAAAGTTATTAGCGGTAATTAGGTAATTACCTTATGACTATGGCAGGATTTAAGGTATGGCTTACAAATTAATACTGCTTCGGCATGGTGAGAGTGTGTGGAATGCTAAAAATCTCTTTACCGGCTGGGTAGATGTTGAGCTCTCAGATAAAGGCAAAGCTGAGGCAAAGCGAGGTGGGCAGCTACTAAAAGAGGCCAAATTATTACCAGATGTATTACACACCTCACTTTTAAGGC
>JACCDP011137822.1_pt1 | contig 11707 bp, 9 predicted proteins | sample 7445841 | NCBI WGS metagenome assembly JACCDP01 (sample SAMN15323441, study PRJNA562643) | freshwater metagenome | isolation source: river surface water | place: USA:Blue River Watershed | collected 2017-08-17
GGCTTTGTATGCTTCGTCACCAAGTACAGTTTCAATTCTAGAAATGACAGACTCTAATACTGGGGCTTCTTGTGGACGCATACCGAGAGCAGCTGCCACACGGGTAATAAACCCTGAGAAAGCATTCTTAACATCCTGCATCATGCCGAACAGTTTACGCTCAGCTGGGTTTAATTCTTTCCAGCGAGCGGCGTCAGACATCTTAACCACTTTGATATTAGCTAGTGTGTTCTGAAGGGCCGAGTTAGTCATAGCCTCAGCAATAAATTCTTTAAACGAACCAATATCAAACTGATTGCCTACAGTTTGGTTAGGACCAATATTGACTTGAGAAATATAAATGTGTAGGTCTTTTAATTCCTTGACAGCTTTTTGCTGCGATGCACTAAACTTCTTAGGGTTGTCGATTACGTGGTCAAGCGCATAATGCACCATCTCATGCAATACAGTTTCGGTCAGAGAGCGAGAGGTCTCGCTAACTACGTTGCCGTCGTCATCACGTTCAATCGAGTAGAGGTTATTTCTATCAATAGTGATAGTATTATTTGATGGGTTGAACTGTCCTGCCTGACCCTTCTCAAGAGTGCCAAATTCAATATACGGCTGGGCATCTGCACCTTCAAGAACTTTAAATAATTTGTCAGCAACAATGTTAGATGTAGCTTTCGTACGGTATGCACCAGGGACTATCTCCTCATCGGCTCCGACTGCGGCTTCTTTTAAAACATCTTCCCATTTCTGTTTCTGACTGATAGCACGCTCAACGTTCATATCACGTTGGCTTTGTGAAAGGGCGGTCTTTTCTTGTAACTTAGTTTGGGTCTCAGTCACTGCTGCGGGCGGCATACCTCTGTAGGCTACGTTCTCAGACTCAAGCTGTGTAGCTACATTACCAAATGCTTCGTGGATATTCTCACCTTTTAGCACACCAGACGCAGGACGTTTTAGAGATTGCTCGAACGCAGACTTAGACTCAGGAGATAGTTCTCTCCATGTTGGTAAGTTTATCTTGTGTTCTTTCTCAGCTGTCTTGCGGTTGGTCTCATACATGAAAGCACTTTGAGTTGGCTTAGTCTCTTTGGACTCACCCTTGAATCCTTCTAGTGCTTTGAATGCTGCATCTAAACCCTCTTGCTTGTTCACCGCATCATAGTATGCACGTTCAAACTTATTGAGGCTGTTCCAGCTAGGAAGCGTCTCAGGTCTTTCTTCGTTATAAGTCTGTACTGTTAGAGGTTCAATCTCTGTAGTAGGCAATACCGTCTTAACTGGGTACGCACCACTCAGACGTCTTAATTCAGCTAACTCCATTGACTCAGCACGTGCTGGTGCTTGAGCATTAAACTCTTGTAGTTGTGCTTGTTGGTCTTCTTCAAACTGACGACGCTTCTCATCACGTATGGCTAGTTCTTCTAGACGTGCACGTTTTAATTCTAGTGTCTGAGCATTATCTTCAGGAGTAGGTTGTAGTTCTTCTATAGATGGAATTTCTAATGCAGGGGGCTCAACTCCCTTTCGTCCTTTAGCGACTCTAGCAACACCTCTATCCCCAGCCATTGAAGCTCCGACATCTGCGGCAGGTCCAGTAACATCTCCGGATGTGGATTCTCCAGGTACCGGAACGCGAGTTCCAACTGCTGTACTGTCAAGTCCTTGCTTATCAGTTCTTCCACGAGTATCTCCTTGAATGTTCTGTTCCATACTTTTCAGTATGTCGTCTGTCAATAATGCTTGTGCCACTACAGGCGATGGGGATGTAGATGATGTTTCTTGTGGGGGAACCTCCTGTACTATTTCTTCAGGTTTACGAGCGGTAACTCTTTCATACACTTGACCTGGTACTGCAGCCATACCGCCTAGAGCTGCGCCACCAATAAAACTTTCTAGATACTCACGACGTGCATCGGCATCACCGATTGCTAAACCGGCCTGCATTCTTTCTAGGACTTGTTGACCAGCTTCTGTTAAGCCTTCGCCAGTCATAGCACCGCCAGTAGTTTTTACTACTTGACCAGCGTTTGCTAATAAGCCACGTTTAGCTGCTTCAGCAGCGGCTTGTTCACTAATCTCAATACCAGCTTTACTAAATATCTGACGAATACCTGGAATCATCTTAAAGCCGACAATATCAAGAGCGGCTTGTGGAACTGCAGCAGCACCAGCTTTTAGTAGAGATGTATCAGTTAGAGACTGCTTATTAGCCTCCATCTGACGAGCGAGGTTAGAGCCAGTAAATTGAAGTGCAGATGTAGCACCGCCAGCTAGGGCAGCACCACCGATACCAGCAACGGCAACTTCAGGTAAAAGTGCGGCGGCACCACCTACGACTACAGGACCAGCCATATAAGGCAAAGAGCCACCAGCCAATTCTTTTAATTTTGTGCCAGGGGCTTCAGCCCATCCTTGTTGTGTAGGGGTGTAGAGTTTTGCGGCTTCTGCTTGTTTCTCAGCGTAGTACTTCTCGGCTTCTTGTGGGGTCATTAAACCGACCTTACCAGCAAGTAAACCTGCTTCACCTTTGAGGCGTTCTGTACCAGCTTTTAGGGAACCGATAAATGGACTATCTTGTTCAGTACCAGGAAGAGTAGGCTGTGCAGAAACGCTAGGTGTAAGTCCTATCTTTGCACTAAACTCATTATAAGGGATGTCCGAGTAAAACTTTTTATGAATACCCATAGCTAGGGCATCATCGGACATATCATTATACTGAGGATACTGCTTTCTAAACTCTTGCAGATTCATATCCCACCCTAATAAATGCTATTATCTAAGACCAAATGGGTCGTTCGATGGTAATCTTAATTGTTGTCCACCAGGCACAGAACCTTGAAACTCAGGGTATTTTACCTTAGCCTCTTGAGTAAGATTATTATACCATTGACGTGCTTCTAAAAGCCGTTTTTGCGTCTCTGCAGGAAGTGTAGAAATATCTGTATTAGCATGCTTGTCTATCAACGTTTTCTTAGCAACGTTTGCTGGGTTAGCTTTAATCTGGTCATTAATATATTTCTGTTGTGCTTCCATAGCGGATTGGTCAAATCTATTAACCCCCAACTGCGCTTGAAGTAACTTATTGTATCCTTCAGCTTGAATGCGAGCGCGAGATTCTGCACCAGCTTGTTCAGTAGCTGTAGTCCAGACTTTAAGGTCTCTATCGAAGTTAAGTTTTTTACCTTCGTTTGCAGCGTTCTGAGCATTAATAACGTTAGTATCAATACGTTGTTGTTTCTTACCCATCAAGTCACGGTAGATAGAATCTTGACGTTGGAACTCTGCCATGTCACCTTGCATTTGAGCTTCACGGCGTGCTTGTTGTGCAGCCAAGATATCGTTACCCTCTTTACGTAAGGCACGTTGTTCAGCACGTAAGTCTTTATCAGTAGCAATAAGGTTACGTACACCTACACCTAGACCCTCAGCAATGTTTTGCAAACCGAACTGTGACTTACCTGCAGCAGTTTGAAGTCCTGCAATAGCAATAGACTCCCACAAGTTTTTATCACGGCGTTTTGCGATATCTGCTTTATCGGCTTCTAATGTAGCTAACTGTTTATCGAAGAATTTGTCATCAATACCCCTAGCCTGACGCTCTGCCGCCATCATTTCATTAACAGTTTGACGAGTTGGTGTAGCGCCAATTAAGGAGTCTAATGCACTTTCATCAATCTTAGGGGCTGTTAATTCAATGTCTTTTGGAGGTCTTAGCCCAGCAATACCACCGCCACCTGGACCGCCTTTGACTGGAACATCAGCTGTAGGTGGAGCATAAACCCCTCTTGCAATATCTTGTCTTATCTTGGCGGCATTTTCTTCTGCTATCATTCGAGCAGGTTTGTTAGGTAGTATAGGTTCTTTAGCTGGTGTGCCAGGACGTTTACCACTAGATGGGATATTTGGTTTGACTGATGTATCAACCATTTCTTTACGACGAATCATGTCGTAGTATGGAGTCAAAGATTCACCTTTATCGGCTCTAGGTACACGAACACTTGTTACGTCAGGGTCATAGAATCCTGCCATACGACCAAACCCTGCAAGGTCTAAAGTGTTCAATCCTTTTTCTAATAAGTTAGCACCGACGTTATAAGGTAGGGTAGCAAGGTCCGCTGCCGCAGCAAACGGTTTCATTATGTTTCTATCCATACGAGTGTTGAAGAACTGACGGTCGTAGGCTGTCTTCTGTTGTGGAGTTAAAGACATATATTCTTCATCAGTTAACTCTCTACCAAACACTTGGTCGCCGTCAGCAAATGCAACAATGCCACCTTGTGCGAAGGAGTCTTCTTTAAACATATCTTGTTTTAGTGGGACAGATGCCACGCCACTTGAAGCTATAACTTGTTCTTTAAGACTTGGTTTATCAGCAGCTTGCTGCGCCATCATACCCTGAACAGCTTTCTGTTCCTCAGTGCGAGCCTTTAATGCGTTATAAGCCGCGGCTTGTGTTATACCGAGTTGTTCGGCATACCGAGGGTTTTGCAGTGCAAGTGATAGCTGGTCTACTGAATAGTCACGCAAGCTTCTAGAAATACTCATATGTTATCCTTAACCTAATGCTTTAGCCAAACCTAAACCTGCTAGACCCAAACCACCAATCTGAGAAAGTTGACTTGGAGCAGGAGTGTATTGCACTTGTGTAGAACCCAGCGCACCAGCGTTGCCACGTAGCACATCGCTGTAGAATTGTAGTTGTTGTTTTGCCCAGTTTTGTTGAGCCATTCTGTTTTGGTAGTCGATGTCTGCTTGCTTCTGAGCCAAGGCTTGTTGTTCCGCACCTGTTGCAGCTTGCGCCTGTAGACGAGCCAAGTCAGCTTGTTGTTGAGTAGCACCCAAAGCACCAAGACCTGTAGCAGCTTGTTGCATACCGCCAAGACCTGTGCCAAATAGTTGAGCACCCAATCCAGCAGCGTATTGAGCTGCTTGTTGTTGACGTTGTTGGTCAGCATTAAATTGTTGTTGTGCTAACTGGAATGCTCTTTCACCGCCTTGAGCTTGGATGTCAGCTAACTGACGACCTAAGTTTCTATCAGCTTCAGCTTGCAGTAAAGCCTGACGAGCGCCGCCAAATGTGCCACGACCGATTGCACCCATAGCACCAGCTTGTCTTTGTAATGCACCTTGTTGACGAGCTTCACGTAATGCAATATCTGTTACTGCCTGTTGATATGGGCTCATGTATTGAGCTGCTTGTTGGGCACCGAATGTTTGTACGTTTGGATTATAGTTAAGTGCTTGACCTAGACCCATACCTGCTGCGCCACCAGCTAAAGCACCTGTACCCATTAAGCCTTGTTCGGCGGCACCAAACTGACCTGGTGTACGCATACCAGCAACTTCTTGTTGTGTTTGATATTGTAATGGTTGAAACCCAGCAACGGATTGTTGTGGTAAATCACCTGCGCCCTTAATACCTGTTACATTACCCTTAGAGTCAGTAGCAAATACTTCTTTACCAGTTTGTTTTAATAGCTCTTGATAGTATGGCTTTGCATATTCTGGTAAGTTAGTGGAGTATGATGTAGAAGTTTGAGAACCTCCGCCACCTGAACCACCACCGCCCCAGAACGTAAATAGCCCCATCAAATATGAAGGGCTGAATAAAAATTTTAATCCATCAAATAAACTCATAGTTTTTTCTCCACAATGACGTAGCGTTGTTCTACGCCAAATGCTTTTTTCCAAAGACGTGCTACTGATTCAAATGCAGCGCCGCGTACCATAGTAGCACCGCTCTGTTTACACCATTCTTCAAACTGCTGCCATACTTCTAAATTTGCTATCATCTTACCACCAACTGAAGTAATAAACGCTACTCGGTCGTTAGGATAATTAATAAATTGCACTGCAGCGGCCCCACATACATCACCATTCTCATCTACAGCTACTAATAACTGCTGTTCACCGCTCACTAAAAAGACTTTTAACTGGTCGACATTATACTCCCCGCCTGACCTAGCTAGTCCTTTTTCTAAATACTTCTCAACCAAGTGCCATACCTGGTGAACATACATAGGATTTATGTACTGTACTTGCATTATGCTGGTAAATGTTTAAGTGCGTTGATACGCTTACCTTGCTTCTTAGTACCTGTTCTAGCCTTACGAATTCTGTCCATCATTGCATATAAATGTTTAGCACCTGCTTTGGAAGAGCCATTACCGATATGACTTACAACATCAGCAGGAATTACAAACTCACCGTCTGCTAAGCGGGCTGGCTGTTTACCTTGGATAGTAGCAGGGATTGAATCACTCATGCCATCACCAGGACCATCTAAGTAACCACCTTTTTTCATACCGACTGGGCCGTTACCATATAAAGTATTTAGTCTACCTAGGCCATAACCATCACGGCTTAGTACCGCACCATTAGCTTGGTCATCTTGAGAGCCATATAAATCACGAATGCCGCCTGTAGTAATTGAGCCGCCTTCAGCATAGTTCTTGTTTAGATTCAATGTGTTAGCTGTAGGAGCAGTATTTGCCGTAGGAGCTGTGTTAGCTGTAGGGGCTGTATTTGCTAATCCCATACGAGTTACTGTATTGCCTTGTTGGTCAGTACCAGTGCGTTGTGCATTTAGTTGTTGGTTGTAAGCTGTGCGAGAGCCCATAATAGGAACACCGAAGCGGCTCATCATAGACTGTTGTAGTTGGCGTTCGTATGCATCACGTGCAGAATTAATTACGTCTGCGTCAGCAAAAGCACCTACCATAGGTACAGCAACATTAGGTTGATTAGATGCAGCTAAACCAGCAAGACCAGAACCTTTTTGTTCTCTATCAAAACCATACTTAGCATCAATATCACTTACATCCACAGGCATCATGCCTGCACCTTCCATAGCACCAGCACCGCCACCCTTCATAGCATCGCCGCCATCAGCAAAGCTAACCGGGCCACCAGCTGCATATAAACGCAAACCAGTATCACCAGCAAGATTCAATGTAGCATATGGGTCATATTTATCTATTGTAGATTTTAAAGGTTTACCATAAATATCAGTAGGCTCTAAACCGCCTAATGCAGCTCCACCTAATGGCATGCCTACTTTCATAGCTAAAGCAGAATCAGATATTGCTTTGCCACCGCCTAACGCAGTTTTATATGTCTCTAATGCATTAGCATCGCCGCTTAACACCTTACCAAGATTCTCTCCAGATTGAGATAAGTTCTGCATATATGGGGAGGGAGCAAACGCATTATCTGCAACGTCTGCTGTTCTACCAATTAGTGATGGGATTTGATTTTGTGTATAAGCAGTAGGGGCTGTTGGTGCAGTAAATGAACCTGTGCCTGCTAGATTAGCCCCACCAATTTGCCCTGTTGTGCCTGTAGCTCCAGTAGCAGCTATGCCTGTGTTACCACTCATTAAGTTAGCGCCACCAATTTCAGGTGCCCATGGTTTAAGCATTTCACCGCGAGCTACACCTTGTTGTAAAGCAGCTTGCTTTAATTGGTCTTTAACTAGTGGGTCAGCTGTATTAGCACCAGCAGCATTAGCGAACTGGCCCATATTCTTTAAGCCTTCACCTAAACCAAAACCACCATAACCACCAAGGCCACCCATCAAAGCACCCATCAAAGGATTCTTACGATTAGTTAATCCGCCTGTTACAGCGCCAGCTGCAATACCAGCCCATAAGGGAGCACCCGCAGCACCAAAACCACCACCAATAAGTGTAGGTAATAAGGACGAGAAGAAGCCGCCAAGGTTAAATGCCTCTGGCATGCCTGTATTAGGATTTACAGTCAGTTGAGTGCCTTGAGATTTAGCGATAGCATTAAGTCCAGCTACCTCGTGAGGCTGCATATGAACGAGAACTGAGTCTCCATTTCTACCTAAACTGGCTAAGCCTTGTGCAATTTGTTTGGTCGTCATATAATGTCCTGTTTTACTTGGCTAAATAATATCATGCTTGAGGCGCGGATACAAACGTTATAGAGCCTATTGCAGATGGTACTGATGGGTGTGGGTATGGAACTGTTTGGGCTGGCTCTGCAAATATGTATACCCCTAAAACTCCACCACTTGTAGCGGCTTTACCTGTAGCCCACCATAAAGAAACTGTGTCATTAGTCTGCATCTCAAAAACTACTTCAGAGTAACCACATACATACGATGGTACGCCCGCACTTTTACGCGCTGGGATAGTAAATACTGTAGTTGAAGCTGGTACATCATGCAAAGGCAAGTTACCATTTAGTCGTAGCCATACAGTAGCATCATGAGCTGCGTTATCTGTATTAGCGAATTGTAGGCTGTATGTTATTTTGTATATCCCACTTTGTTGAACTGTAGCGGTTGTACCAGCCAGCGTAAACCCATTTATTATGCCATCAGACCAAATAGCCGCTGTTGGAGTATTATCCGCCGTAGCATATTGTGAGGCTGAATCATATGCAGATATGAATGGAATGTTTAAATATTTACCACCTAAGTTATTAAATAATGCAGTTAGGTTCTGGTCTAGCCGGTTAAAATAAAGACGTAGTGCATTGTTTAATACATCAAAGTGTTGACGGCTATACTCTGTGGGAGTTAACGGTAGGTTCGGTGCTGGGGCAGACTGTAGTCGTTTAAGTTCAGCCATTATCCTCTCCGTCCGTCCGGTCTTGCATCAATACGAGGCATACCTAGTTGCCATTGAGTACCAACATCGGTGCTACCAATCTTAAAGTTCATCTGACGACCACGAGCTCTGACAAACACTTGGTTTGTATACTGGTCAATCGTTGCAGTAGTTGTAACTACATCTCGTTCGTTTGTCTGACCACTTGCATTTGTTGTTGCATTAGCAGCGCCTGGGAAGTTGCGTACGCCGACTGTTATGTATGCTTCAGGAATAATCTGAGCGCCTGTTACTGGGTTAGCAATCTCAGAGCCGTTAAAGTTAACATCAGGCAGAATCCGCTTAGTTAGCATGAACTCTTCACCATCACCGATATCTACGTCAGCAGATTGGATGTACGCATTAATACCCAAGGGAGGCGCACCTAGCGGTTGTCCGTCATTTCGTCCGTCTTCGTGTTGATAAATCCATCCACCTTGTGCAGCTAAAGGATATCGAGAGTTACCCGCATCAATCCAAGAAGTGCGTGCTAGTGTACCGAAGTACCAGATATTTTCGGTGTAGTTATAAATAACATACTTATCAATTTGGTCTGCATTAGCAGAGCAGTAGAACCATATAATCTCATTGAACTGCGCATTACTACCTGCAAAGAAAATCTGACCTTGAGTACGGTTGATGTCGTTAAAGATGTATTGACGCAAAGTGCAAGGCAGCGTATCTACGCGACCAGAGTAAGTATAGAACTTATCGTTACCCATCCAGTATGTGACGTTGTTAGCACCTGTTACCACGTTTGGACCAATAATAGATATATGTGCAGACATTGGCTGCTGACCAAACACTTCGGATGTACCTAAGAACTGGATAGAGTATAGGTTTGTGTTTGTCCACACCAAAGTTTCTTGACGTGTATTGATTGCAGTAACAATCTCAGAACCCGCTTGTAAGCGGAAGAAGCCGGCAGTATTAGTGAGCTCTGGTTTCCAATTTTCTGGTTCAGGTCCAATATCAGCATCAACGTTAGCCCAACGAACAAGCAACGGGTCAAAGCTACCTACATAGCTAGGTGGGTTCAGTGGGTCATAATTAGTACATCCTAAAGCAAATAAGTGCCCTGTGGATGCAAACAAGATTTTAGTCACCTGCTCTGGTACCGCTACTGCCCCTGCAACATCATTTAGATAAATTGCACGAGTTGAGAACGATGAATCATAAGCCCAATAGAATATGTCCCCACCTTGGATATTAAACATCAGAGCATCGTTAAAGTTTTGGAACTGTACTAGTCTGGCAGGTTGATAAATAGGTGTAGTTGTACCAGACCCCCAAGTGCCACGACCCCATGTACCTGTACTCCAACCATAACCAGCAGTAACATTATTGTTACCAATATTGATTTGGAATGTCGCAGTGATAGATGTGCCGCCGCCAGAGGCTACTGTAGATGTTGCGGGTGTAGCTACGGTAATCTTGAATGAGTTAGTTGTGACGTCAAATACTTTAAACTCTTTATTAAAATCACCAGATGGAATACCAGCAAACCCAACTACTCCGCTAAATGTTACATAGCTACCTTCTGTTGCACCATGTGCAGTTAAATTGACTGTGACAGTTGTAGAGGTATTAGTAGTAGCAAAACAGTTATTAGTGTACCCAACGGTAGGGCTTGTGTTTGTTCCTATAAAACGAATAGGGGTAATATCAACTATGTTAGAAGATACTACTAGGTAAATCTTTTCGTTTGTGCCAATAGCTGTGAGTCGAGCGCCATCAGATGTAATCCAAGTATAAATTGCACGTGCGGCACCAACGTATTGTTGAAGGGTTTGGACAGTCCAGCCACCAATCTTCTCAGGAAACCCAGAGCGAAAACGTATCTTGTCGCAGTCGTACCAACCACCTTCAGACGCATAATTGGTCTGGTCTCTGTTAATACCTGGCTTAAATACTAGTTTAGATAATGCCATTACTTTTTACCTTGGTTGGTTACTACGTCTACTAGCTGGTTGTGTCTAGCAGCGCATTCATTATACTCCGATGCCCATGTTGTTAGCGTATACAACACATCTTTACCTGTTGTGCCTTCGTGCTTAGTTAGTTCCTGACACTTCTCTAGAAGATTTGCTTGTATCGGATTTACCGGTTCTTGCACGTTCCACAAGCTGCACCCCGTCAGCATCAAGGCACTCATTACTATAGATAGGACGGTCAACCAGCTTGATTCTTTCACGTTCGATAACTTTTTCATTTGCCCGTAACTCCTTGAGTCTTTGTTCTAACATTGCGGCTGACTTAGCCTCTTCTTGTCTAAATGCGTCAATCATAGCTTGACGTGCTTCTTGTGCTGCAGCCTTCTCAGCTGTTAATCTCCATCCATTTATTTGCCAGCCCGCTAAAAAAGCAATAAGTAGCACTGCTACTTTTAACTGCCATGAACCTAGAATATTAGCTATCATTCTTCTGGTATCCCTAGTTTAGTCTTTTGGTAAGCACGCCCTGCGATATATGTACCTACAACCCCTACTGTAATCATTGCAAAGTCTGCGCTTGTTAACCGCTTTTCCCATAATAGAAATGAGCTTAAAAACAAACTTAGCAATACCAACACATAGCGTTGTCCACCCCAGTCTGTGTAGTATTCACGAGGTGTCTTCTTAGTTTTCTTCTCTGTCATTGATATTCCCAGATGACATTATTAGGTAAGCCTTGTCCGCCAATACCTAAATGCAAAAATGTTTTAGCAATACCAATACGAGTGATGCCATGCTTTAACGCTAACTGCACTAATCTAAATCTATCTGCACCGTTATTACAGCCTACATCAGCACAAAAGCCTTGAGTGTGTTCTCCATTACTATGCGACTTTTTAGCTTCTATAGGGTGTTTAACTGAGCGGAACCCACTAGTAATCTGCATAGATTTGCCGAACTCAGTACGGATGGCTTGCAGCTTTTCCATAAACTCATGCTGCATGTTGTTCTCGCCTGTATGTTTGCAGTCGAACTCAGCTTTAGTGAAGTTAGGATATTTAGACCAATCAGCTTTCATAATCACCTAGTATGTAATAAATACCTTGCCAGCTTCACCAGCAACGCCCGGTTTGTAGTTACCACCGTCACCACCTCGACCACCAC
>JACCDP010911515.1_pt1 | contig 11706 bp, 10 predicted proteins | sample 7445841 | NCBI WGS metagenome assembly JACCDP01 (sample SAMN15323441, study PRJNA562643) | freshwater metagenome | isolation source: river surface water | place: USA:Blue River Watershed | collected 2017-08-17
CGGTTCGCGTAGATGGCGGCGAGGCCGTAGGCGTCGCGCAGCTTCCAGCGGTCGGTGAAGCTGTCGTGGCACGAGGCGCACTTCATGTTGATGCCGAGGAACGTCTGCGAGACGCTCTGCGAGAACTGGAGCTCGGGGACCTGGCCCGCGCTCACCGCTCCGCGCCAGATGATGCCCTTGGCGAAACCTTCGCTGTCGGCGGACGGCGCCACGAGCTCGCGCGTGAAGCGGTCATACGGCTTGTTGGTCAGCAGCGAGAGATAGAGCCAGCTGGTGATGGACTTGCGGCCGCCGTCGATGTAACCGGTGCCGGCGTAATCGTTGCGGAGCAGGTCGTTCCAGAAGACCATCCAATGGTCGGCGTAGTCGACGTCGCGGGCCAGCAAGGCGCGGACCAACGCCACGCGCTTGTCGGGACGGGTGTCGGCCGCGAAGGCGCGGGCCTCCTCGGCGGAAGGCAGCAGCCCGACGAGGTCGAGCATGACACGGCGCTGGAAGGCGGCGTCGTCCGCGGGCGGGGGCGTGGGCGCGCCCTTCGCGGCGAGCCAGCCGTCGAGGACGCGGTCGATGGGATGGGCGCGGCCGGCCTTGGCCTCCGGCAGGACCGGCTGGCGCGGACGCAGCGGCGGCTCGTAGGCGGGCTGCCTGAAGGCGAAGCCGTCCGTCCAGACGGCGCCCTGCTCCACCCACGCGCGGAGCGTGGCGACTTCGGCGGGGCTGACGCGCGGGCCTTTCGGCGGCATGCGGACATCGGGATCCGCGCTGACGATCGATTCGAGCAGCTGGCTCTTCGCCGCCTGGCCGGGCACGAGCACGACGCCGTTCTCGCCGCCCTCGAGCAGCGACGCGCGCGTGTTCATGGAAAGGCTGCCCTTCTTCTTGTCGCCCGTGTGGCACTCCCCGCAATGCTTGCGCAGGATGGGCACCACCTCGTGGGCGAAGTCCACCGGCGCCGCCCCGAGGGCGGCCCACAGGAAGAGGCCGGCAAGAAGCGGGGAGCGGCGCATCGGAGGCTTAAGGGACGAAGACGATCGCGGCGGAAGCGGCGGCCTCGACCGACTGCTTGGTGTCGGTGAGCTTGCCGTCGCGGCCGACCCTGTAGGCGTTCAGGGTGCCGGACTTCTGGCCGGCGCAGACGAGCCAGCGGCCGTCGGCGCTGAGGCCGAAGCCGCGCGGGGTCGCCGGCGTGCCGAGCACGTGCTGGATCAGCGCGAGCTTGCCGTCCTGGGCGATCGAGTAGACCGCGATGGAATCATGGCCGCGGTTGGAGACGTAGAGGGTCTTGCCGTCGGGACGGACGAAGATCTCGGCGGTGGAGACGCCCTTGGTCTCGGCGCCGGCCGGCAGCGTCGGGAGGCTCTGGAACTGCTTCAGGCCGCCGTTGCGTTCGACGGAGAAGGCGACGACGTTGAGGCCCATCTCGGTGTTCACGTAGGCGAACTTGCCGTTCGGATGGAAGGCGAGGTGGCGCGGGCCTTCGCCGGCGGTGACGCGGCCGGACTTCGGCTTGTTAGGGGCAAGCAGGCCTTTCTCGGCGTCGAACTTGTAGATGAAGATGTCGTCCGTGCCGAGGTCGGTGACGTAGACGCGACCGTTCTTCGGATGGAAGTAGACGCCATGGGCGTGAGGACCGGCCTGTCGACCGACGTTCGGACCCGAACCGACATGCTGCAGCGAGGAGCTCGCCGGCGCGAAGGAACCGTCCGCCTTGATCGGCAGAGCGGTAGTCGAGCCGGAGCCGTAGTTCACGACGACCAGGTTCTTGCGGGCGGCGTCGACGGCGAGATGCGTCGGGCCCTTACCCTTGGAAGCCTCGGTGTTCAGCTGGCGCAGCTTGTCGCCTTCGACGGCGTAGGCGGCGACGGCGCCCTCGGCCGCCTCGGCGGTGGCGTAGAGGAACTTGGCGTCCGGGCTGAGCGCGACATAGGAAGCGGACTTGGCTTCGGCGGCGACGGTCGGCGCCGAGATCTTGCCGGTCTTGCCGTCGAGGGTGCAGCGCAGCACGCCCTGGGCCTTGGCACCGGAAGTGCCGACGTAGAAGACATACTGGGCAGGCGCCGGCTTCGGCGCGGCCTTCTTGGCGGCGGCCTTCGGAGCAGGTGCGGAGGTATCGGCGGACTGGCAGCCGACGAGCATGGCGGCCAAGGCGGCGAGGAGGAGGCGGGGTTTCATGATGGTGAAGGAAAGGCGGTTCAGGTTCAGCGTCCGGTCCACCAGCCGTCGAGCTGGGCCGTGAGGCGCTTCACGTCCTCGGGACGTTCGGCGGCGAGATCGCGCCGCTCGTGCGGGTCGGCCTTGAGGTCGAACAGGCGCGGCGGCTCGATGGCGTCGCCGGACCCCTGCTGCGTTCCGCCGGTCTTGAGGCCGCTGGAGACGATGAGCTTGAGGTCACCGGAGACGAGCCAGCGGTAACGCAGGCTGGCGGCGGGGCGGGCGAGATCGAAGATGTCGTGGGTCGAGTTCTGGCCGGCGACGAACGGACGGGCGCGCAAGGCCGCATCGTCGAGCAGGTCGAGGCCGTCGCCGTCGGCGGGCACGCGGGCGCCGGCCAGCTTCAGCAAGGTCGGCAGGATGTCGACCGCGCTCGCGGCCTCGGCCAGGGTGGCCGGCTTGATGTGGCCGGGCCAGCTGACGAGGATCGGCGTGCGGACGCCGCCGTCGAAAGGCGACTGCTTGGAGCGCTCGAAGTCCACCTGCGGCTTGTCCGTGCGCGGGATCCAGCCGTTATCGGCGACGTAGAGGATGACCGTGTCGCGCGTGAGTCCTTCCTTTTCGAGATGGGCGCGGATGTCGCCGATGGTCTCGTCGAACCACTCCACCATCGCATGGTACTTGGCCGCATGGAGCGACGGCGACTTGTCGCGGTACTTGGCGAGCAGGCGTTCGGGCGGCGTGTGCGGGTCGTGCGGCATCATCGGCGCATACCAGGCGAAGAACGGCTTCCCGTCCTTCTTGGCGCGGCTGATGAAGTCCGTGAGCGGCGCGAGGGTCTTACGGCCGATGTCGAGGCCTTCGTCGCCGTGCCGGCCGCCCTTCGTCATGCCTTCGGTGAAGCCACCGGTCTGGTAGGGGCCCATCCACCACTTGCCCGTCTGCAAGCTGACATAACCCTGCTCGCCGAGGAGGCGGGGCAGGATCGGCGATTCCTGGAAGCGCTTGATCATCTGGGCGCGCCCTTCGAGGAAGGCCGCGTTCCTCTGCTTATTCGCGGCGCCCTTGGCCGCACCCTTGGCGCCGGCGGCACCGGCGGGGATGAAGGGATCGTTGCCGGTCAGCCCGTGGCGGTGCACATGCCGTCCGGTGAGCATCGAAGCGAGGCTCGGTCCGCAAAGGGAGTTCGTCACATAACCGCGAGGAAACGAGCGCGACTCCGCCGCGAGCTTATCAAGGTGGGGCGTGCTGACCGCCTTCGAGCCCATGAAACCGTAGTCGAACCAGGCATGGTCGTCCGAGACGATCATCAGGATGTTCGGACGGTCGGCCGCCGACAGCGGTAGCCCGAAGCAAGCGAGCATGGCGACGCAAAGAGGCAGGAAGCGGGGCATACGCTATAGACTCCCTAAACCATCGCCCGTTCCCACCCAAAAAATCCGCCAATCTTCGTCGTTTACAGGCAAGAGCCAAGAAACCACCCCCACCCCCTTTGACGAATCCGGACACATGGGCATAATGGGCGCCTGACCCCACCCCGAGGCCAGGCGACCTGCTCCGGACGGCACCCCTCCTGGAAATATAATACGATTTTATCAAGTTGTCTTGCAATGACTTGTGAAATCCACCCCCTCGGGACGCCCTTTTTCAGCCCTATATATACAGGACCCTTTTCTTTTCCATGATCAACCACATCCCCACCCGCACCGCCAAGCCCGACGCCCTCACCGCCCTCCTCCGCTCCGACCTCCCCGACCTCGGCGAAATCCAGGTCAGCCTCGTCGAAACCTCGCCGTCCCGCCTCGGCGAGACCGACCCGCTGACGCACTACATGAACCAGGCCGGCCGCTGGCCGCGACTCGGCGCCGAAGAAGAGCTGAGCCTTGGTCGCAAGATCAAGGCCGGCAAGGACGAGGCCGGCAACCTGACCCCGGCCGCCCAGCTGGCTTTCGAGGAACTGGTGAACCGCAACCTCCGCCTGCCCTACCACGCCGCCCAGCAGATGCGGGTCCCTCGCGAAGAGATGCTCGACCTCATCTCGGCGGGCAACGCAGCGCTCCTCGACGCCGCCCGCGACTTCGACGCCGACCTCGGCCATCGCTTCAGCACCTACGCCTTCTGGGGCATCCGCAGCGCCGTCATGCGTGAGCTCAACTTCCTCCGCCGCACCGTCCGCCTGCCGCGCAACCTCCACGAACAGCTCTCGAAGCTCCGCAAGGCCGAGGCTGCGCTGACGCAGGAACTGGGTCGCGAGCCCGACGAGGCCGAAGCCGCCGCCGTCCTGGGCTGCACGCCCGAGAAAGTCACCGAACTGCGCTGCTACCAGCAGCACGGCCAGTCGCTCGACGCGCCGCTCGGCGAGGAAAGCGAGACCACCTTCGGCGACACCCTCGCCGACGAGGACGCCGCGACGCCGGCCGCCGTCGCCGAGCTCGCCGACCGCAAGGAAGCCTTGAACGAGGTCCTCGCCCAGCTCACGCCGCGCGAACTCGAGGTGATCCGCCTGCGCCACGGCCTGGACGGAGCCGAGCACACGCTCGACGCCATCGGCCAGCGCCAAGGCGTCTCCCGCGAACGCATCCGCCAGATCGAAGCCGGCGCCCTGCGCAAGCTGCACCTGGGCATCCGACGCTAAGCCGGGTCTTGTGTCGGAGGTCAGCCGGACACACCATCAGGATGTGCCCACCCATCTTCGTTGCCTGCTCATCGCCGGACTGGCCGGACTGACGACCTCCGCCCGCGCCCAGCAGGTCGAGCCGTTCGAGGAACCGCCGATCAGCTATTCGGCGACCGCGGCCAACGACCGGGCGACGGCCCTCAACGCGGCCCACCAGGCAAGGGCCAACGCCATCCGCTCGCTGCCGGCGAAGAAGCGGCTGCAGTGGCTGCTCGACGAGTTCAAGGTGCCGGTCGAGTCCCAGCTCTTCGTCTTCAGCAAGACCAGCCTACAGCGCGACCTCATCACCCCGGAGACGCCCCGCGTGCTCTACTTCTCCGACGAAGCCTACGTCGGCTGGGCGCCCACCGGCGCGTTCGAGGTGACCGTGTTCGACCCCCAGCTCGGCGCCACCTTCTACGTCTTCGACGCGCATGAGACCGGCGAGGCGCCCTTGCTGCTGCGCGACAACGACTGCCTCCTCTGCCACGCGCGGCATGAGCACACTCCTTCGCTGCGCGCCCGCACGGTCTTCCCGGACGAGCGCGGCGAACCGCTCGCCGGCTCCGGAGGCTCGAACATCGAGCCCTCCACGCCGCTCGAAGAACGCTGGGGCGGCTGGTACGTCACCGGCGGCGGTCCCGGCCTGCGTCACCGCGGCAACCTGACCGGACGGAAGGCCGGAGACTTCGAGGGCCCGGACGCCATGCCGACCCGCAACCTCGCTTCGCTCGAAGGCGTGGTGGACACGCGCCGCTACCTCCTGAAGACGAGCGACGTGGTGCCGCTGCTCCTCCACGACCATCAGGTCCACGTCCACAACGTCATCTCCACCGCGCTGCAGGACACGCGCATCGCGCTCCATCGCTGGCCGGCGATGCGCAAGATCCTCGGCCTGCCCGACGACGCGCCGCCGCAAGGCTCCTGCGTCGTGGTCTTCGAGAGCCAGGCCGAGAAGCTGATCGACGCCCTGCTCTGCCGCGACGAAGCCCCTTGGCCGGCCGACGCCCTGCGTTCCGACGGCGTCTTCGCCGCCGCCTACGCCAAGACGCGCAAGGCCGACCCGCAGGGCCGCTCGCTCCGCGACCTCGACCTGCGCACGCGTCTCTTCCGTTACCGCTGCAGCCCGCTCATCTATTCCGAAAGCTTCGCGCACCTGCCCCGCCCGCTCCGCGAGACCACGCTCCTGCGCTTGTCGGCCGGCCTGCGCGCGTTCCCGCCGTCGCCGGCGTTCGGACACCTGGATCAGGACGAACGCGTCGCGATCCACGAGATCCTCACCGCCACGCTGCCGGACCTGCCGGCGGGCTGGGGCAAGTAAGACGGACACGCAAAGGGCCGGCCCTCGCGAGAGGGCCGGCCCGGATACGAAGCCGCGGACCGCTTACTTGACGAGCGAAGCGAGCTTCTCGCGGATCGCGTCGGCCCAGATCTGGTAGCTGGCGGCGTTGAGGTGCAGCAGGTCAGGCATGATGGCCTTCTCGAGCGTGCCGTCGGGCTTGAGGAACTTGGCGCCGATGTCGAGGAAGTGGACCTTCTGGCCGTCGTCGAACTTGGCGATGATGGCGTTGACGGCCTTGTTCTTGGCGCGGCCGGGGTTGTTCGCCTCGGTGGCTCCGCGCGGGAAGATCGCGAGCAGGAGGACCTTCGTGTCAGGGCTGCGCTGATGGATCGCGGCGATGATATTCCTGATGCCGGCCGCGATCTGCTCGGGAGAGTTCTCGGCGGTGCCGGAATTGTTGGTGCCGATCATGAGCACGACGGCCTTGGGCTTGATGCCTTCGAACTCGCCGTTCTCCACGCGCCACAGGACATGCTGGGTGCGGTCGCCGCCGATGCCGAAGTTGGCGGCCTTGTACTGGCCGAATTCCTTGTCGAAGAGCGCCTTCTGGCCGTTCCACCCGGCGGTGATCGAGTCGCCGAGGAAGACGACCTGGGCTTCGCCCTGCTTGGCGGTCGCGACGAAAGACTCATGCGACTTGAGGAAGTTCGGCTGGGGCTTGCCGTCCGGTCCGAGCTTCGGCGCGGCGACGTCGGCGGGCTGGGCCGGGAGCTTCACGGCCGGAGCAGCGGCCTTCTTCGGCGCGTCTTTCTTGGGGGCGGCTGGCTTGGCTTCCTGCGCGACGACGGAAGCGGCGCCGAACAAGGAAAGCCCGAGGAGGAGGGACAGGGTGCGTTTCATGGGGTATGGGGGACCCCTTTCTCGGCCGAGCACGCCGGACTGTCAACGCCCGGCCTAGCGGGCTTGCCCACGCCCGCGCCATCGGCATAAGAAACGGCATGACCAAACCGTTGCGGTTCGTGACCAAGGCCGAGGCCATCAAGGAAGAGTACAAAGGCCGCACCAATTACTGGCTGACCAAGCCCGAGCTGACCGGCGCCAAGGACCTGCAGGTCTGCGAGGCGACGCTGCCCGCCGGCGAAGGCCACGCCTTCCACACGCACCCCGAGCTCGAGGAGATGATCTACGTCCTCGCCGGCGAAGTGGAGCAATGGGTCGAGACGGAGAAGCGCGTCCTCCGGCCCGGCGACGCCGCGCACATCCCCGCCGGCGTCGTGCACGCGACCTTCAACGTCTCGTCGAAGGACGCGACCATCCTCGCCATCCTTTCGCCGGGCGCGAGCCAGGGCCCGTTCATGGTCGATGTCAGCGGCGAGGCTCCCTGGAAGGACCTGCGCGCCGGCGCATGAATTTCTTCGCCCGCCATCGCGGCCTGCTCGTCGCCTCGACGCTCCTGCTGGCCGGCGCGATCATCCCGTGGGTGATCTGGGGTGACACGCTGGACGCGACGTTCACGGTCGAAGGCTCACGCTCCTGGATCGCCGGCTTCGGCGCGGCCGGCGGCCTCGCCGGCATGGGCCTGCTCGTCGCCGATTTGCTTCTGCCGATCCCGAGTACGCTCGTGATGTCGGCGCTCGGGCTCGCCTACGGCACGCTCATCGGCGGACTCTACGCCGCAGCCGGCACGGCAGCGGCCGGACTGCTGGCGTACGGACTCAGCCGCTGGCTCGGCCGACCGCTCGCCCTGCGCCTGGCCGGCGCCGAGGCGCTGGAGTCCGGCGAGAAGCTCTTCGCCGAAGGCGGCGCATGGCTGGTCGCTGGTTCGCGCTGCCTGCCGATCCTGCCGGAGGCGATCGCGTGCCTCGCCGGACTGAACCGGATGCCGTTCCGCGCCTTCTTCTTCGCACTGCTCTGCGGCAGCCTACCGATGGGTTTCGTCTTCGCTGCGATCGGCGCGCTCGGTCAGGACGAGCCAGCCTGGGCGCTCGCGCTCAGCATCGTGGTGCCGGCGCTGCTCTGGCTGGGCGCGCGCCGCTGGCTGCGCCGCTGATCAGCGCAGCTCCTTGATCCGGACGCCACGGTACCAGACCCGCTTCGCCTCGTCCTGGAAGCCGACGTGGCCTTCGGCCGGACGGTCCTTCATCGGCGAGGACGCGAGGTCGAGGACGATGGTCCGCTCGCCGTTGAAATCGACGGTCAGGTGACGGTCCTTCAGCGTGAGCGTATAACGGTTCCACTCACCGGGCGCCTTCACCATGTTCTTCGAAGCGGCCATGGCGCGGATGATGCCGCCGCAGTCATGGTGGCCGGGCTTCGCAAGGCCGAAGGTGTCGAGGATCTGGAGCTCGATGCCCTTGGCGACGGGGTCGAGCGGATCGGCGACGCCGAAGAAGACGCCGGAGTTGCCGGTGGGCTCGATCTTGAATTCGAGATCGAGGACGAAGTCGCGGTACTTGCGCTCGGTGAAGAGGTAGGCGTCGAAGCGTTTCCATCCCGTCTCGCCCGGACGCGGCTGCAGCGTGACGGTGCCGTCGACGTCGTAGACCCAGTTGCCCTTGGTCTTCCAGCCGGCGAGGTCCTTGCCGTTGAAGAGCGGGACGAAGCCAGTAGCGTCCGCCGCAGGATGCGGGACCGAGGCGGCGGAGGGGCTGACCGGATACGGTTCGGAAGCCGCGAAAAGAGCCAGGGGAAGCAGGCAGACCAGCAGGGGTAGGCGAGGCATGCTTCGGTGGTAGCCACCCGCTGGCAGAGGTCGAGCCTCCGCCTCATCCGGCGACCATGGCCCCCGAAAACCCCTGAAAACCGCTGGGTTATTATTTTGCTAGGTATGACAGGTGACCCTCTGGACAACCCTCAAGGTCTGGGCATAGTAGGTTCCTCGGCCAGTTCTCCGCCCACCCCGGCGTCCCTGTCCGGTTCCTCCATTCCATTGTTCACCATTCCAGCCGCGCGCCGTTTTCCCACGGACCGCACGGCAGGGACACCCTCTCTTCTTCTTAAAACCAAACCATGAAACGTCGCTCCTCTCCTCCCTCCCGCCCTCGCCCTCTCCTCCGCCGCCGCCTCCGCACGCCCTTCCCCGCCATGAAACTCCGCGAACGCCTCGAGGCCCTCGGAGGCGCGGGCGAAGGCCTGCCCACGTTCTTCGTGCTGCCCGTTCAAGGCGACTGCGTCCGCCTGAGCGGACCGGAGCTCCATGGCGACATCGGCGTGCGCATCGCCGGCGACGACTCGGGGCCGGCCGGCTTCGATGGCCGGACGAACGAGGTCACGTTCGACTTCCGCGCCGCGGACAAGGCGGTCGTCCAGGCGATCGTAGCCGGTCTCGGTCCGGAGGTCCGCGAGGAGAAAGTCCGCCGCCTGAGGCAGGAAATCCAGGGCCACCTCGTGCCCGGGCATCAGCCCAACGTCGGCCACTTCCTTGCCTGGGCCGCCCGCATGCCCAGCATGGAGGATCATCTCATCCTCGAGTCGGCGATCGACGCCGGCTTCGCCTGCGAGTTCGACTGCTTCGAGCACATCCACGCCGCGATGCGCGCGCTGGACTTCATGCGCATGGTCCGGATGGAGGGCGGCATCGGCAGCGCGTGCGACGGCGACGAGATCCCGCCGCACCTGCGTCATCCGACCCGCCAAGGACTGACCGGGAAGGCGGCGATGGTGGTCGTCCATGCCGGCCGCAAGATCTGCCTCGACGCGACGATCGACTCCAAGCCGGATCCCGCCGGCAAGCGCCTGCGGATCCACTACGGCTGGTCCTCGGGGCTGCAGCGCTACGTGGTCGGCTGGGTCAGCGACCTCGCGCCGAAGGCTCAGTGATCGTCGTGGCGCTGGAGCTTCTCGCCCCAGGCGAAGAGCATCATCGAGGCGAGGAACACGCCGTGGATGATGGACTGCCACAGGATCACCTTCTCATGGGCCGGGGTCAGCGGCTTGTCGCCGGCGGCCGCGGTGATGTCGATGAAGCTCTTGAGGAGGTGGATCGCCGAGATGCTCGCGAGGCTGCCGGCGAGCTTCACCTTGAGGGTGTTGGCGTTGATATGGTCGAGCCAGTCCGGGCGGTCGCCGTTGTCGCCGAAGTCGATGCGCGAGACGAAGGTCACGTAGCCGCCGACGACGACCATGTTGACGAGGTTGGCCACCATCGAGATGTCCACCAATGACAGGATGCCGAGCATGATGCTGCTCTCGGTGGCGGTCGCGAAGCCCTGCAGGAGGTGCAGGAGCTCCTGCACGCTCTTCCAGGCGTAGGCGATGGCCGCGAAGATCAGCGCGACGTAGATCGGCGCCTGCACCCAGCGGCTGGCGAAGATGAAGTATTCCAGCCCGTGCTCGAGCTTCTCGGTGAAACCTCGTTCCTTGGAATCATTGGCCATGGCCGGAGATTTGCCATTCGCGGCCGACCGTCAAGCCGACGGAAAGCTCAGACCCCGGCGCTGGCCGCCGCGTCGCCCAGGGGGCTGGCGTTCGGGTCGCGCAGGTAGGCGTCGGCCTTGGCCGAGACGATCACGCCGTAATTGATGGTGCCGAGCCAGCCGGACATGATGATGCCCACGCTGCCGGCATGGTAGAAGCCACCGACCTGTTCGGGCAGGGCCATCGAGACCTTGAGGCCTTCGAACTTGGTGCCGAACGAGGTGCCGCCGACGTGGCGGACGTAACGGTTCACCGTCCGGGGCGTGGCGGCCTCGGCGTGGTCGACCTTGGAACGGATGTCGGGGATGAACTTCTCGAGACCCTTGAAGGACTCCTCGATGACGCGCGCCTTGTGCGTCGCGTAATCAGCGTCGGACAGGCCGGCCCAGTCTTCGAACTTCTGGTTCACCGAGGTGACGATCGCGTAACGCGGCTTCTTGGTGTGCGGACGGGTGTCCGGATAGTAGACCGAATAGGTGCGCGAGGTGGTATGGAAGTCGACGAGCTCGTGGCTCGAGAACGGCTTGGCCTCGGAGGTGAACACGAGATCGCCGATGTGCGGGATGGTCTCGCCTTCGCGTACGCCCATGTAGACCTGGCAGGAAGAGGTGTTCACGCGGACCTTGCGGGCCTCTTCGAGGAACGGGGCCTCGAAGGCGGTTTCGCCGCCCATCTTCAGGACGGTGTCCTTGATGTTGGCGTTGGAGACGACGGTCGAGCAGGCGACCTCGGCTTCTTCGCCGAGGCGCGTGCCGCGGAGCTTCACTCCGACGACGCGGCGGCGGCCGGAGGCGTCCTTTTCGACGTGGACCTTCTCGACCAGCACGTTGCGGCGGATGTCGACGCCGTTGGCCTTCATCTCGGCGGTCATGAGGTTGATCATGGTGTCCGTACCGCCCTGGAAGATGAACACGCCCTTCGACATGAAGTTCGAGAAGACGATGCCGAAGGTGATCGCGGGGTCGTCGAGGGTGGAGCCGTTCGCGTAGGCGATCGGCTCGAGGAGCAGGCGCTGGACATCCGGGCGGCCCGGGAAGAACTGCTCGAAGAGCTGGCGCGTGGTGCGCGCGTCGTTGTCGTAGTAGTTCATCTCGCGCAGGTGCGCGAAGAAGGCCTCGACGGTCTCGGGCGCCAGCTTGAACTGCTCGATGAGGATGCGCGTGAAGTCGGCGCGGTCGAAGGTCGTGCGGACGTCGAAGTC
>JACCDP011394030.1_pt1 | contig 11705 bp, 14 predicted proteins | sample 7445841 | NCBI WGS metagenome assembly JACCDP01 (sample SAMN15323441, study PRJNA562643) | freshwater metagenome | isolation source: river surface water | place: USA:Blue River Watershed | collected 2017-08-17
GAAATTATCTCAAATTCCGAAATCCTCTATAATTATCTTAACGACGAGGATTGGTTTAATCTATTCTTTCAAAGTATTATTTTTTCTCGGTTCAGTTGCCGTCAGGTGTTTCTCTCTGTTCGGCACTTTACTAATATAGCAATTCTTTTCTGGCTTGTCAACTACTTTGATGAAAAATTTTTTCGTGGGTTGGTTTAGCCCACTGAAAGGAGAATTGCTGAGGGCTATGGGCTTTATATGGTAAGGGTTATGCTAATTTTGCTGTTTTCAAATATCTACAGGATGCTGGCCATAGTAAGGTAGAGCGTCGAACCATTGGGGATATTTACCTTGCTGCCAATCTAGATAGGCCAGTTCTAAAATACTGTTAACGGTGGCTGCTAGGTTAGATTTGGCAGTAATTAATTGATAACTGGTGTGCCAATTGGCTAGAGTTGCTTGCCATGCGGCTGGTGTGAAGACTGCATCTGGTAGTAATGGGGTGATGCCAGAGTTATTGGAGGTGGGTTGGTAGATAGCACCGAAAATTTGGCCTCGTTGGGCGGGCATTTCCACGGCAATAACGGGATTTTGGCAGTTATTGGTCATTAAAGTTTTATTGTCAAGTTGGTTACTAGATTGGGAATGATGATTGGAGGTATGTTGTTGCCAAGCTACGGCGGCTAGAGTAGAAATGGTGAATGCTGGAATTTTTAACTGTTGTGCTAAGGTGCGGGCGATGACTACACCAATGCGGGTTCCTGTGAAACCGCCAGGACCTTGGGCAACGGCGATAAATTCTATGTCTGCCCAAGTGTGTGGTTTAATCAGTTCGATGAGGTATTGATGGATATGACTGGATAAGTCACGGCCTAAATTCCAAATTTGGGATTTGGAGTAATTTGTAAAGTTGCTGATTGCTAAACCAAGTTCGGGTGTGGTTGTGTGCAATGCTAAAGCGTATTTATTGGGTGGTAGATGTTTGATTGTGGTGGACAAAGTAAGTGTAAATATATTTTTCTCACCAAATATGTTACTACATCAGAATTCAAGATTGAATCAGATTTTTTTCTTGCCTTTTGCCTGAATCCTTTATACAAAAATGAATGCGAAGATGAAGTTGTAAGGATTTTTTACATTAGGTGGGAACAAGTTCTCCAGGTCGCAATTTAGACCATTTACCTGTTTCTTGTTGGAAACTAAGACAACCCACTACATCCCATTCCATTTCAATGATTTCGCCTTGTGTGCGAATGTTGACGTTAATGGCTGGTTCGACGGGATCAAAATCTGGTGTTTCTGTGAGGTGGGGCTGTTGGTGCTGGGTTTCTACGGCGTTGTAGGTAACGCATCGGTCTACATAGTGGCAATTCACGCAAATACACATAAATAGAACCAACTTTAATAACCTTTTATAGCTAATGTACCTTAAAGGAAAATAATCGGCATTAATTTCTAGGTTGATTTTTATGACAATGGATGAATTTTTTGGTTCTCGTCTAGCTGCCAAAAATTGGCCTTTTAGTCTGGAATGTCTACCAGAACCTGTTTATATGGTTGGTGGTGCGGTGCGTGATGCAATTTTGGGGAGGTTGCGAGAGTATATGGATCTGGATTTTATTATCCCCTGGGATGCGGTGAAGGTGGCGAAAAAGATTGCCCAACGGTATGATGCTGGTTTTGTGTTGCTGGATGCGGAAAGGCAAATTGCCCGTGTGGTATTTCCGATGGGTACGGCTGATTTTGCCCAGTTGGAAGGTGAGAATTTGTTGACAGATTTGTATAGAAGGGATTTTACGATTAATGCGATCGCCTATAATCCCCATAATCAGGAAATCATTGATCCTCTCTATGGCTGTCAGGATATAGATTCTGGCATTTTACGGATGATATCACCTGTCAATCTGCAAAATGATCCTTTGCGGTTAATGCGGGCTTATCGTCAAGCTGCTCAACTTGATTTCACTATTGAACCAAATACACAGGAAACTATTCGCAGTTTAGGGAGCAGTATTACTGAGGTAGCGGCAGAAAGAGTCCGGGTAGAGATTGGTTATTTACTGGCCAGTTCTCAGGGGACATTTTGGTTACATCAAGCTTGGCAAGATGGTGTTTTGGGTAGTTTATTTAAAAATGTTACTGTTAGCAGTTTTATGAGGTTAAATGCAGTTGATGAAGCTTTTGCTGTGATTAGAGATAAATGGCAGAAATTGGCAGAACAGTTAACCAATTATGTGCGTAATACTATCAAAACTTCTTGGTTAAGTGTGGCTAAATTAGCGTGTTTAGTCCACTCTCAACCAGAAATTGCGGAAATTGAACTCCAGGAACTTACCTATAGTCGAGCCGAAATTCGAGGTGTGACAACAGCATTAAGATTATTTGCAGAAATAAAAGCAGTAGATATGCCTTTGCGGAAACAATATTTTCTGTTTCGGGAAATGGGAATTTTATTTCCGGTTGTGTTGGTACTAGCTTTAGCAAATGATATTGTAGCTAAAGGAATTTTTGAGGAAAGTATGTTATTTACATACCAACCTTTAATCGAGCGTTATCTTAATCCTGATGATGTGGTTGCACATCCTCAACCTTTAATCAGTGGTAAAGAAATTATGACAGTGTTAAAAATTCCCCCTTCTCCATTGGTAGGTGAATTACTCATGGAAATTGGGATTGCTCAAGCTGAAGGTAAAATTTCCACAATAGCAGCAGCACTAGAATATGCAGCGAATTTAGTTAAACCTTAAAACGGCTATATTCTGATTTAAGTTGTTTTAGTTTTATGGAGTAGGCAATGAATTTGATTTGGCAAGCTGATTTTTATCGTATTCCGTTACAACATGAGAAAAAAGAAATATTATGGGAACTATTAATTTGTGATCAAACTCGCAATTTTGAGTTTGTGGCCACTTGTACCCAATCACAAGCTAATTCTCAATGGGTTGCCCAACAGTTACAATTGGCAGGCGGGGATAAGTTACCAGATATAATTCAGGTATTTCGTCCACAGTCTTTAGGGTTAATCACAGTTGCGGCAAATAGCTTAGGTATTAGGGTTGAAGCGACCCGGAAAACTTTAGTGCTAAAACAGTGGTTAGCAGCGAAACAATACCCTATAGATATAGATAAACCAGCACCATTACCACTACCGGAAAATCTGTGGGGTGAAGAATGGGCATTTGGAACAATTCCATCTGGTGATATTGTAGAGGAGTTCGCAGAGCGTCCAATTCCAATTTTGCAAATACCAGAATCTATTAAACCAATTAATTTAGGTTTGGCTTCAACAGTAGCTATACCAGGTGTAATTATTTATGGGGGACGGAAATCTATGGGTTTAGCTCAGTGGTTACAGGAAAGTACCCCTGTGGAGTTAAATTATCTTGCCGGCGATCCTAACGGGTTGGTGTTAGAATCAGGTTTAGTGGATAGGTGGATTTTGGCAACTTTTACAGATGCGGAAGTTACTACTGCTGGTAAGTTATATCAACAACGGAAACGGCTAAGTCATGGACTACATTTTTTAGTGGTACAACCAGATAAGTCGGGAATGACTTACAGTGGGTTTTGGCTGTTACAAGATGTTTAAAGTTTGATGTTTAAGAGGAATATTAATTTTGACTCTAAAACTATAGAAATTAACGTATAATATTATTCTTAGACATCTATGAAATTTTTACCTATTAGCTAATCTGACAGCTTGGCAAATTAACCAAATGCCCGGACATTTATTAAATAAATCATAACCTACTCAAATTTTGTTGATTTTTTTAACCAAAAGTAGACAAAAAAGTAGTCTAAATATTGAGCTAATTCATTTAAACTAGAAGCAAATGAGCGAAACTAGTCATCGGCGGGTTGTTATTGGGGATGTACATGGACACTATGAAGGGTTGATGTTACTTTTGGAAAAAATAGCTCCTACATCAGAAGATCAAATCTATTTTTTAGGAGATTTAATTGATCGTGGACCTCAAAGTGCCCAAGTAGTAGAGTTTGTTAGACAAAATGATTACTTATGTTTATTAGGTAATCATGAACAGATGTTGTTAAACATCTTAACGGGCAGAGATAAAGCATCAGCAAATATGCAAGCGTGGCTGTATAGTGGAGGACAGGCCACGGTTGCAAGTTATCAATCAGCGATGATTCCCCAAGAACATCTAGATTGGTTTGAGAGTTTACCGACGTATTTAGATTTAGGGGATTTTTGGTTAACTCATGCTGGTGTTAATCCCAACAAAACTGTAGAAGAACAAACAGCAGATCAGCTTTGCTGGATTAGAGAAGAGTTTCATAGTATTAGTAAACCATATTTTCCTGATAAGTGGATTATTGTTGGTCATACAATAACTTTTACTTTACCTGGTGTTCCCCCTGGTAATTTGGCACAAGGACAGGGATGGATAGATATTGATACTGGTGCTTATCATCCCCGTAGTGGTTGGTTGACGGGGTTAGATGTTACAAATAAATTGGTTTATCAAGCTAATGTGTTTAGTCGTGCTGTGCGGATTCTAGCTTGGGAAGAAGCAATGACTGTTGTTCGACCTGATGATTTGAGTGGCCGCCGTCACAAACAACAAGCATAGTTAATGGATAACTAATTTAATTACTGGAGCATTTTTACAATAATGCTCTAATTTTAGCCTGATATGCGGCTTTATCTAAACCGTTATTTCTATTGCTGGGTTGATAAGCATTGCTAGGCAGATTTTTAATCTGTTTTTGGAGTTCTCTAATGCGGGTATCTGTACCAGGATGTGTACTCAAAATTGTAAGTACGGAACTGTTACCCTGTAACTTTTGCATAAAAGAAACCATTGCTGAGGGAGCATAACCAGCACGGGTAAGGGTTTTTAAGCCTCTTTTATCAGCGTCTAATTCGTCTTTGCGACTGCGGGGAAGATTCAGGGCTAGTTGTACACCAAGACCTACGGATTGACTACGATCTAAACCTGTAGCACTAGCTATACCACTGGTAATTGCTTGTTGTCGCATTTGTTTGATTAAATGTTTACCTTCGATATGACCCATTTCATGGGCCAGGACACTGGCTACTTCTCCTTCATTTTCTGCTGCTTTGAGTAGACCTGTATTCATATAAAGAAATCCACCAGCAGTGGCAAAAGCATTGACAGCCGGATCTTCGACTATTTGGAAAGTATAGGTGAGATTAGGGCGATCGCTGTTGGTTGCTAAACGTCTACCTATTTCTTCCAGATAGCGATTTAGCTGTAAATTACCAGAAATTCTGACTTCTTGCCGTATTTCCTGGTTCATCTGTTGTCCAAGTTCGAATTCTTGGCGATCAGACATATTAGATAGGTTCAAGACCTGCACACCTTGGAATAGAAGCGGTAATAAATCTATAGCTTTAGTTGCTACGGGTGTAATGAGACATATAGTCAAGGCAACAGTTACAGAAATTAACGGATATAAACACCGTCGTTGCCATAAACGGTAATTTTGGGAAAATCCTTGCCAGTTAGTCATAATGTGATGGGATGAGATGGGTGTGACAACTTAAAATTACGGGACGAATTTTGACTAATCTAAGTTGCATTTGGCATTCAAGATACTGGAAATAGTCAATAGCAATCACTTACTGTTACTATGGCTGGAGACTACTGCAATCATGATAAACTATCGCATAACCATAACATTTACTTGCTTGCTGTTAGTGATGTGATCAAGATTGTGGGTCACTCCAAAAAACTTGGTAGTACAATCAACTACCTAACTAAAAAAGTTAATTACATATTATCCCAACGTGAGTTATGGCTATTTTAGATACAAAAGGTCGCTTATTTGGTAAAATTAACCTACTAGATTTAGGTGCTGCATTAGTAATTTTACTAGTGATAGTAGGTATATTTATTTTTCCCGGAACTTCCGGTTCTGTCGCTCAAGTAGGTGCAAAAACAGTCCCGATTGAGGTGGATTTAGTAGTGCGTGGTTTGAATGTTCGCAATCCTGAACAATTGTTTAAACAAGGATTCAAACAAGGTGGTAAAACCAATGTGATTATTCGGAATCAACCCTATGGTCAGATTGGGATTAAATCTATTCAACTATTGGGGAGAATGGTGACTGCGACTCAACCAGATGGTTCTGTCAAAGAATTGCCAGATCCTAGAAGCAATAACTTTAGTACGGATTTTATTTTGACTTTAGAAGATAAAGCAACAGTGACTAAAGATGGACCAGTTCTAGGGAATAACAAAGTAAAAATTGGGATGCCTTTTGAATTAGAAGGTTTTAACTATAATTTCAATGCGTCTGTAATTGATATCCGTTTACAGGATAAATAGGATTCTAATCAGGGGTGAAATCTTCCTGATTTCATCCTGAAAATTAGCAAAAACTATACATTTATACCCTTGTAATCAGGTAGGTAAATACGGTGACACAGGCTACGTCTTTTTGGAGACAATTTATCAGTCAGATTTCAGAGATTAAGACAGGAAAACCAACACAGCGGATTTCTAATAATTTCTCTGAACCTGGTGTTTTATTGGGATTGATAACAATTATTGTCGCTATGGTGATCTGGAATTGGCAATTGCTGTTAGCTCTTGCAGTTGGCATTGGGATCATGATATTTAGTTACTCAATGCAACAATGGAACTGGCAATTACGCTGGTTAGAAATCCGTAAGGTGATGAGTAGCACTAACAACCGTTTAGCTTATTCTGTGGTTGCTGGTGGGATGGCAACAGTAATCACCTATATGACATCAGCAATTTGGGTTGATAGTCCTAGTCATTGGTTAGCTGCTGGTACGATTTTCCAAGGTATGGGAACGCTATTAACTTTGATTTTATTAGTGTGGCAAATATTCAGTTTTCAGGGAAATCAACAAGAAGATTATCTGGAAAATTTGTTAGTTAAATTAACAGAAAAAGATCCTTTAAAACGGTTTATGGCTATGCGCCAACTAAATAAACTGATTAATCGTCAGCAAGTTGACACAGCAACACAACAAGATATTATAGACTGCTTGCAATTGCTACTAAGTCAGGAACAAGAAGTGATGATTCGAGAAGCAGCTTTAGACTGTTTGCAAAATTTAGATGGGTTGCAATTGCTAAAGTCTAATCAGACAAAAGTATTTATTCCTGTATCAGCAAAAGCGAAGCAGAAAATTATGGCAGATTGATTCGGTATTATATATGTTAATATATAGTTTGGACTGGGGTATTTTTCTGTAGTTCTTCCTGGAGCATTTGCTGATAAATTTTGGGAAGGGAACGACTAACAGAATTGGTTTCTATGCCGTATCCTAAACTCGTCCAAGTGGGGGAAAGTTTCCGTAAAACGTCATTTATTTTTTTTTGACGCAACAGTTTAGAGATATCCGTTCCCCAAAATTGGGAATCGTTTAACCAACGGTAAACTACAGTATCTTGATATTCTGCTTCAAAACTATAACTATTCCAAAACATCATTGATGAGGGTTTAGGATGATAACGAGGAGCAATTTGATACCAAGTGGTATTAATAATCTGATAGCGCCCGGCGGCGGTGGAACAGTTACCTGTATTTGGTCCTGTGACAATAGTAACACATTTTTCTGGATGACGACTGAGATCATTAATTTGCTCACCACCATAGAGGAGGGAGTAGGGACGATTGCCACTGGCTTCACTAGCGGATATAGTTCGCATTAAGGCTCGAATATAAGGATCTCCACCTTGCATAACTAAAGGAGGCTGTTTACTGGTAAATATAGGTTCGGGAGATGATGATATATCTCCAAAAACATACCACTGAAACAAATATACAAAGCCTAAAAGTGAGGCCAGGGGAAGAATGAGTTTTTCTACACCTTTAAGTTGAAAGCTTTTCAGAATTCTACTCCTTTGAATTATTTGTGTTGACTAATAAGAAATACTTACCTTTTGATTGAGTTAAGCTGATAATATCAGTAATATTGCGATGATCACGGTATTCCATTGTTTAGCTACAATATCAAGTATTGTAAGATAATGATCAAGACTGTCACCATGAGAGATCAAAGACAATATACTCGATATTTATTTTTGAGGAGTGCTAGGTGGTTTACAGCTAAATTTACCATTGGTTATCAAGAAGGAAATAGGATTCACAAGTATGAAGTTAATGATAACTTATTGAGATTTTGATGAAAATTTGCTTTTGATGCAAAAAAAATTCCCTAATTTGGGAATCATTGATATAGACAAACTTGAAAATATAGAAAAACACAAAAATTTATGGTTACAAACAATAGTGGATATCAGTCTTGGGAAATAGTAGATGACTGTGCTTTTGAGGAAGAAAATCTTAAATCAACGAAATTTTATGGAAATTATCAAGACTGCATGGAAATGTATGCACCCGTGGAGGAGGTAGAAAAGTATTTTAATACCCATAGTGAATGGTTTGGTCGTTGTGCAGAACCTATGAAGGTAGAAGCTTTAGATGCAAATAGTTATGCTTTAGCTGTAGGTAAATTTGGTGCTTTTGGTTATGATGTAGAACCAAAGATTGGTTTAGAGTTGTTAAAATTCCAAGAGCGTCAATTTCAAATTCGGACTATTCCTGTACCTAATTACCAAGCTCCTGGGTATGAGGTAGACTATAAATCATTAACATATCTAACAGCTGATAGAGATGGTATAACACGGGTAGAATGGGAGTTAGATTTGGTTGTGGAGTTGCAATTTCCCCGGTTTATGCAGCGTTTATCACGTTCTTTAATTCAGTCTACAGGCGATCGCATTCTCAATCAAATTGTCCGTCAAGTGTCTCGTCGTCTCACACATAAGGTGCAAAAGGATTTTCATCAATCTCTAAATATACCTTTTCCACAGAAGAAATTGAAGAAATAGGGAGCAGTAAACAAATGACAGTAGTAAACTGTGGGTTGTTTCATTTTTAGAATTTAAGCGGGCAAGATGCCCGCACTATCTATTTTAATTAAGTTGGGATATAGCGGTATGCACTTGAATGAGATACAGAATATACTGTAAAAGCCATATGGTAAGAAACTCCTAACTTGTGACTGCTCACTGAGCGATAGCCTGCGTGGCGTAGCCATAGTCCAAGTGCTGACTCCTGCTATAATACAAAGTCCAAAATTATCCGATTTTGGAAATTTATGCTTGAGTGAGAAGTCTCTGGATAATTTCCACCCCAGATAGGGCTTGCCAGAAGAAAAGTCCTAGAATAGCAAAATTTAAGAGTATATGAGTCATTCGCGCCCAATTTGCTCCTTTTTGCATGAATGGAGATAGGGACGCGGAAAAAGCTATTAAACCTGTCATACCTAGTCCGGCAAGAAGATGGGGACCGACAAACAATTTACCATGATTAATGTAGGTAACCGCCATACCACCAATTGAACCTGCTACCATCAAGGCTAGGATGATAGAGCCTATTTGGTGGTGTTTGATGGTGTAGCGGCCTTTAATTAGTTCTTTCTTTTCTTCTCCTTGAGCATTTCTTGTGCGCTGTACTTGTAGACCTAAATATGCGGCATATAAAGAAAGTGCTAATAATGCCCACATGATGACTGGATGACCGAAATTTAGCCAAAATTTGATTGTTGGAGAGAGTTCAAGAACCATATTGTTTACTGCCAATTATTAAATCTTCATAAAACTTAGCATACATTGATTTTTTAGACTCAGCAATTTTTCGATAGTGTAGCGTGGCGTTAGTTATTCTTGGTAAAGTGCTAAAACTACCCAAACAGGATATAAATAAAATGACGGAAAATAAAGATACCTTGTTGCTCAAGGCTGTAAAAGGCGGAGATATCAAAGGAGTATTAACGCTACTGAGTGAAGGTATTAATATAGATACAAGCGATGTGAATGGAACTACAGCATTAATGTTTGCGGCGAATTTAGGTTATACAGAAATTGTGCGATCGCTCTTAGATGCTGGTGCTAATATTAATTTAACTAGAAAAATATATAGTTTAACAGCATTAATGCTCGCTGCTAGTGCTAATCAAATAGATGTTGTCAAACTGTTAATTTCTAGAGAAGCGAATATTAATGCCATAAATGAAGATGGTAGTACATCATTAATGATAGCAGCAGTTAAAGGCAATATTGAAATCGTAAAAATACTTTTAGATGCTGGTGCGGACAGAGGAATTACTGATAAAGATGGTGATACCGCTTTCAAACTCGCAGTTAAGCACAAACAGCCAGAAATTATTAAGTCAATATCACAAAATAACGATCTTGTCAATAGTCAAGATTCCGAAGGCGAAACAGCATTAATGATTGCTGTAGACTTGGGTGATGTCGCAACAGTAGAAGTATTGCTCTCATCTGGGGCGGATGTGAACCTAAAAAATAGTGATGGTGGAACAGCATTATTAGCGGCTACACCCACGGGAAACATTGAAATTATCAATATTTTATTAGATGCAGGTGCAGAAATTAATCACCAAGATCAAGAAGGAGAAACAGCTTTACACCTAGCGACTGTAGAAGAATATACTGATGTAGTGAAAATATTGCTACAACGGGGGGCAGATGTGGAAATGAAAAACCATCTCAGAGATACACCCTTACTAATAGCAGCATTTCAAGGATATAGCGACATAGTAGCAGTATTACTAGATGCCGGAGCAGATACGGAACAAAAAAATTTGGGCGAAGTTGCTCTGACATTAGCAGTATCAAAAGGACATTTTCACACAGTGAAAGTCTTACTTGATTATGGTGCAAATATTAATCAATTCGCAGATGATGGTAAAACTGCTTTAGTGAAAGCTATAGCCACAAACTATCCCGAAATATTCAAATTATTATTAGCAAAAGGGGCAAATGTGAATTTACAAAATTCCTCTGGAGTCACTGCGTTAATGTACGCGACTGCTGAAGGTTATACCAAAGCTGTGGAAATGTTACTCCAAGCTGGGGCAGATGTAAATTTAAAAAATCAAGGTGGTTATACGGCTTTAATGATTGCCGAATTGAATCATTATCGGGGCATTGCTAAGATTTTAGAAGAAGCTGGAGCGCAAGAATAACGGAGGCAGGAGACAGGGGTGAAACACTTGCTATAATTAAGTTTTAAGGATCAATAAATCCCACATTCCGCACCATTAACTTTTTTCAGGGTTATATATCAACGTGGTAGGGGTTTAGCAATGCTAAAGCCTTACAAATGCGATACATATACATGACTTTAATTTGCATGGAAAAATTGAAGCTTTATGTATTTCTGATCAAGAATCTGATAATTATTTGTTAATGGATACAGGTTGAGATAAAACAGGTATGGTTCATGCAGTGGTGTTTCATTTGCGAATTATTGATGGTAAAATCTACATTGAATGGGATGATACGGAAAGGGGGATAACTGGGGAATTATTGGAATTAGGAGTAGGAAAGGATGATATTATTTTAGGGTTTATTTGTCCTGAATATCGGCAATTTACAGGTTTTTCTGTGGCTTAATATAAGGTTTTTGCTTTTGCCATGTTCTCAACTGGCTTAGACACTTTGAGTTCTTGATACGGTTGATTTAATCTACTAATTGTTTATTTTTGAAACAAAAACAAATTAACTTTACAAATATTAAATTTTATTAAATGTATTTTTTGTCTTTTGTGATATAATTATCTATCGTCAATTCAACAATGTTTAGTTGCCGAAAAATTTAACCTTTTTATATTTATATATTTGGATACTTCAAGCTAATGATTTCAACGCTTACAAAAGTTTCAAAATCTTCAA
>JACCDP010169659.1_pt1 | contig 11704 bp, 13 predicted proteins | sample 7445841 | NCBI WGS metagenome assembly JACCDP01 (sample SAMN15323441, study PRJNA562643) | freshwater metagenome | isolation source: river surface water | place: USA:Blue River Watershed | collected 2017-08-17
CCCGATGGTCGATCCAAGGCGAAGCTGGTTGAGCGCTTCCTGCTCGATGGTCTTGCGAAGCTGTTCGGTCGGTTCCGTCGTGGTCGGCGGAAGCGGCGCTTCGGCCATCTGGCGGTACTGGCGACCAAGGCCAACCGCCGTGCGGTATGTGTCCGGGTCGATCTGGCGAAGCTGCTGGGTGGCGCGTTCTTCAGGCAACTGGATATATTCGCGGAAGGCGACGATTTGTTTGAGGGCTTCCTCGCTTCCGGGTGCCAATGGCTTGAAGTTCTGGATCTGGTTGGTTGCGTCCGCCACGCCGGACTGAACGCTGGCGAGGTCGGACTTCAACTGGCTGACCACAACCTCGCTGGATGTACGGCGTGGATCGCCAGACGGCAGCGAGTTAAGAAGGTTCTGGGCGGTGTTAAGCCGTTCGGTGATGCCAGCGATCTGGGCGTTGCCTTGGTTGACAAGCTGGTTTAGGCGGTTGAGTTTGGTGTTGTTGTAGTCGGCAAGAATATCCTCGTCGGAGACCTGAAAGTTTAGGCGCGTGGAAAGATCGGATGCGCCGAAGTTGCGGTCAGAGCCAAGTGAGGCCAAGGCTTGATTGATTGCCTGCGGCTGGGAAACTTGATTGGCCGCAGTTCCAGTTCCTCCAAGAGCGCGGATCTGCTCGGCTAAGGTGTTGTATGTGTTTTCTCTGCTTGTAATTTCCTCAAGTCTTTTTTCCGTGTCCTTCTTATCCTGTTCCCTGATGTAATCATTATATGCATTGTCAAAATCACGCTTCATTGCGTCAGACCTTGACGGCGTGATTACTCCAGTTATATAAACGCCGTTTTTGCTGACCTGAACTTTATCATTTTGGAATTGATCCCATGACGGTGCAATAACCGGATTTTTATTTTTCCAATTTGGAGCGTAGCCAACAAAGCTTGTTTTTGGCATCCATTCTTGTTCGTAAAATTGTTGCCTTGTAAGAGCCATGTATTATGCTTCCATTTTAGGATTTGCTATATTCGTGCCAATCGTCCCGTAATAGGTTGCCGCAGGTGATTGCGGTCCGAACGCCACATTCGGCTCAACCGACTCATACGGGCTTCTGCCGTAAAGCTGGGCAAACTGGCGGGTCAACTGCGAGCCAAGCCCGCGCTGAAGGGCATAGCCCTGAGGGGATAACTCGTATGAACGGCGCAGAGTTTCAAGGCTGCGCTGCGGGCCGTAGGTACGCTCTGCCTCAAGACCCGACTGCACGGCAGCCAACTGGTCCAGGGCGGACAACTGCCTTTCGAGTTGCCGTTGCTGTGGCATATACTGCATCCGCATCTTGTTTTCCACCGCCGTCATCTCGGGAAGCTTCTGGATGTAGGTATCGACGTTCATGCGGTAAGCTTCCGCATTGGCCTGTGCCACCTCGCGCGGATTCGGAGGAGGAGGAGGTGCCGGGATGGATGGTCCGCCGCCCATGTCAGTTCAGAGCCTTTCGCATAAAAGTGTAGTAATCGTACTCCTTGTAAAAGCCGTTTCGTTTGAAGGTGATCCTCCTGCGCGGACCAAAGCGATCCCAGAGGATCGACAGCAGGCATTTAAGAGCCTTGCGACTCAAGGCGTTACTTATACCATCCAAAGAGGTCACGGTCAAGTCAACAAAGACCGTGTCGCCGGTTTCGGTATGTTCGTAGGGTTCAGGCACTTCCAGACCGCGCACACACCTGGCAATGGCCACTCCGGCAACCTTATCACCCTCCTTTGCCACTCCGACAAGACCACGCTCGGAGTGCCAGTCAAACCATTCCCTAAAATTTGGCCACATGGATTCAGGCACCCCAGAAGCCTCAATATATTCCACAGCCGTCACGAGATGCTCTTCTGCACCTCGATGGTGTCAGGGTTGGCCGCAGCTGTGATCTGGCGGATTGCCAGCTTGTCGCCGGTGGCTGCAATCTTGATATTGAGAAGCCGCCATTTCTCATAGGCCCGCAGGTCCGAGGCGATGCGCTTTCTGACCGATGTGGGCAGGACGGCGGGCAAAACAAATGGCAGGGTCAGCTTGGAGGAGGCCACGTTGATGTTGGGCTGCACGTCGATGTCGGTCGTGTCGATGTCGCGCTGGATGGAGATTGTAACGTCGGTCGAGTTGGAGTCGTCAAAGACGGCCTCAAAATGGCTGCCATGCTTCTCGGCAAAGGGGTCGCCAAAGTCAAAGTCCTTGGTGCGGACATAGGATTCGTAGAAGGAACCAGCATCCTTGTAGTCGTCGGAAGTGGTCTGGGACGGATTCTTGTGGCCGTTGTACCTCAAGAGAATCCCGGTCGTGCTTTTGCCGATTGCCCGCACGCCCTCGCTGGAATAGTTGCTCAAGGTAAACTGCATGACCTGCGGCGACCAGACACCCTCAAAAGCCTGAAGCGTGGTGTTGTAGACCAATAGCGTGTCGTTGTAGTCGTTGGAGCCGGTCGGTATCGCAAGGAAATAGCGGTTGTCGTAGAACAAGGCCGAGGCGATCCCAACCTCCGCCGTGTTGATGGCTTGGATCTCGTCCTTGACCACCTCGGAGATGGGCAGGCCGACCGTGGTAAAGTCGTCGGAAGCCGAACGCACCACCGAGCGGATGCCGTCATCGGCAAGGAAGAAGATGTCGGAATTTACCTGAACTGCGGTCTGCTCGGCCACGCAGCCCACGTTGCTGGAGATCAGCTCGACGATCCAGTCCGCGCCGGAGGTGGCATCGGGGGGGATCGTCACCTGAAAGATGCGCCGCTTCTTGAACACCACGATCCTGTTCTGGTAAAACTGGACAATCGCCGTGATCTCGTCGCCGTCGTCGGCGTTGACGATGATCGAATTGGATGAGTCCCACACCGAGGCGTCAAGGATGTCGGAGGCATAAAGCGTGTTTCTGTTTGCCCCGGAACCGACCGCAAAGAGGCGGTTGCCGGTATTGATGAGCAGGCGCAGGTTCTGGGGCGGCGGGCTGACCGTGGCGGTAGCGGTGGCGCCGGAGCCATCGCCCACAATGGTCACGGTCGGTGCGCCAAGGTAGCCTGACCCGCCGTCGACCACCACCACGCCGGTCACAGCCCCGCCAGCCACCGTTGTGGTTACTGTCGGAAGCGATCCGCCCAGACTTGGGCCGGAGACAATGGCGGTCGCGCTGGTGTAGTTTGACCCTGCGGTATTGACCGTGATTGCCCTTACCTTTCCTCCCTGCTGAGTCGCAACCTGCCCGTCCCAGTAATATAGCCCGCCGTCCGCATCGGCCATGTACATTTTGTCGTTGAACTGCGCCATCGAAACCTTGACGTCGTAATCGGTCGAGAAACCATCCGCCCAATACTGAACCTCGCTGTCAAACGTGCGGGTGGCCTGCGTCCAGGTTTCCAGCGCCGGGTGCAGGTCGGCACTGCCGTTGGAATTGATCGTATAGAGCCTGCCCTGCGCCACGTCCACGATCTCCTCATACTGGGCCGTGTCGAAGTAGCGAAATCCGCCGATTGACCCAAGCTGGGTGGTGGCAGTTGAGCAAAAGGCGGTTGCGCCCAACCTTGTCTCCAGGTTTCCCTTGGGAGACAGGGTCATGTTGTACATCTCCTGCACCTGATTGGCGGCCAGAAGATCGGACTGCAACCCGCTGGCCTGACCACCCGTAAAGCTACGGATGCCGTCAAACGCCAGAAGGTCGTCTAAATTGTCGCTATAATAAGGCACTTTAGGCAGCCGTAATTTCCTCTATCGAGAGATCGCCAAGGCCGACCGGCGTGATCTGCTTGATCCCGCCCACCTGCGAAAGCTCGTAGTTGGCCATCGCCGCCAGATCCGCATTGGCGGTCTGCACGACCGACTGCGCCTTGGCATACTGCCGCTCACGCTCAAGCGCATCGGCATGGGTCAATGCCAAGACCACATGATGCACATGGGGCAGGCGAAGCTCGTCGTTGATGGCATTGGCCGAAGGCGGGAAATCGACGATGTGGTTTGCGCGGGTCAGGCAACGCAGCTTTTCCACCACCCGAAGCGGCGTGGTTCCGGCTGTCTCCAGGCGAGGGTACAGGTCAAGCTCGGCAATGCCAGAAGAGTTGCGACCCTTGAAGTGATACACCTGCGGGTCGCCCGTGCGGGCGTCTTCCAGCAGGTCAGCGTCTTGGCTGACGATAGTGGAGAGATCAATCGGATCAACCTCGTTCTTGTCGTAGGCAATCGAAAGCGGGGTTTCGACGTTGCTGCCAAGGGTCACGGTGCGGGCGGTCCCGACCGAATAAGTGGAGGTTGTGATCGTCTCCCTCCAGGGAGCGAAGTTCCAGACCCGGCGATAATTGAGCGACGCCGACTTCTGGAGGAAATCAAGCGTCTCCGAGTCGGTCTTGCCGACCTTCGATCCTGCAAATTCCGCGATTTCGGTGAGGGTCATTCGCTGGTTCCTTCGGTTACAATAGGTTCAGGTTCTGGTTCCGGGGCGGGTTCAGGTTGCGGGATCAGTTCGGTGTTGAAACGCTCATACACCTCTCCATCCACCTCCTCAGTATACGCGCCTGTGACCCTTTCGCCAGCGGGTGCGCTGGCCGGGTGGTAAGGCTTGACCCCGATCTGGGCAAGCTGTTCCTTGCTCCAGCACCAGAAAATGCTGGCCGGATGGTTGACATATTCAATGCGGATGCCTTGGGGTTGGCGGATTATGTTATTGGTTGATGTGATCCACATATGGCCTCCTATCTTGCTCTTGCGTATTTGAAGGGGGATTCGGCGAAGGCTGCGAAGATGTATGTGCTGTTAAGTTCATTCAAACTTGCAGACCGCAACTTAAATCCATTTGAAACAAAATCCAAAACACTCAAAGAACCTTCTGCCGCAGATGTGTTTGAGACTAATATCTTGCTTAAAATATTGTAATCATCTCTTGTTGAATCTAAAATATTCCAATTTGATGTTGAGTCTGCTCTCTTCAAAATTAAATATTTTGGCCTAAACCCGCACCAAACAAACGGTCCGTCTGCCAAGCCGTTGCCAGTGTAGCTTCCGAACTTGGAGTAGCCCTCGATTTCGGCGAAGCAGTAGGCGATGTAGGTGTCGTTGTTGGCGTTGACCGCAACATTGGTTCCAAGCGAAAACGCGATGGATGTGGGGCTGGTCGAGTTCCAGTAATCCGTTCCTGTCGCCGAGGCCGAAGTTGTGCTTAGTGTCAGGTATGTGGTGTTGGCAATGGATGTGTGCCAAACAGGCCACCCCTGATCCGTGCTGGCCGTTGCCCTTGCCTTTACGATAATCATCTTTGGAGCAACTCCAAGATTGTGCGAGATTGTGCGATTGGCTCCGTTGCCAATGTAGCTCACAATATCAAGACCAGCCTGAACCGATTCATCCCAACTCCATGCCACATACTGCGTCCCGCTGGTGTTGACCAGCGTGCTGGTTCCGATGGTAAATCCATTGGCGTCAAAAGATGTCAGGCCGGTCGAGCTTGTCACTTCATCTCCGGTGGTATTACTTGAAAGTTGAGCCTGCGCTCCGCGCACAATGTCGTAAAGCGCGTGATCAGTAGTCGTCCCTCTATTCTTAATCCACACCAGATCCGGGCTGAAGCCGAGGCTGGAGATGGAGTTGGATGCGCCGGTTCCGGTGTAGGCCAGGGCATCCATATACTTGCTAGGCTTCTGTATCGTCGGTTGCGGTAGGTTTTGGGTGCAGAGAGCCTTGAAGCCGGAGGGTGCTGTGTAGGCGAATGGGCGTTGGCCGAAGTTGGTAATCCATGTTGCCGCTCCAAATCCAGTATGTTGCGATCCAACTGCAAATAAATATGTTCCACCAACAATACTGCTAAATGCCGCATTTGTCCCCGCAACAGGATCTCCGCTTGCAAACCAAGTCCCGTTTTTACCAAACCAAATTTTCCAATTATCTGCGTCAAATGCCACCATAATAACATCGGTATTGGCTGTTGTGGTTGTTCCGTATGCGGTTGCCGTTCCATTGTTTAACTTATTTCCATCTGGCCTGTATGCGTAACCATTTGCACCCGATCCAACGTAGTTTGAGAGAGAATGATCTGTTCCGACAATTCCGATTGTATGTTGAGTTGAGAACGCAGTTACATTTGCTGGTACTGCCTCAAAATACCACTTACCAGAAGTAATTGCTATTGTGCTTCTGCGTATCCCAATCGTTCCATTTGAGTTTTGCGTAAACTCAAGATTTCCATTGCTAACAAGTGCTATGGAAGAATTTATATCTGTTACATTTAGTGTTGAATAATTTCCTCTTACCTGTCCACCAACACCCGTATCCGTCCCATAATTCGTCGGGCTGTCCACAAGGCTGTCGTTGCCCGCGCCTGCGGTGACGGAGAAATTATTCGGAGTCCAGTTGTTGCCATTTCCGCTGGAGTCCTTACCAAGTGTGGTGGATGTGGTTCCAGAGTTGTCCGCAAACTTCAGATAGAATCCATTCGTCCCATACGTCCCGCTGTACGCCTTGGCCTTCCAGCGACCTGTGATGGCATCGGTTTCGCCAAAGCTGGATGGGGTCAGGGCTTGGCCGTCGATCCAATTTATTTCAGTAATATATCCATCATAATAAAGCTGTCTTGATGGAGATGATGCTCCTATGCTGTGATCGTATTGTTGATTAAAATGAGTTTGCGTATTCTGATTTGGATATGTTGCGGTTGAAAATGATGTAACCTGAACTCCGTTAACATACATTTTTAACCTTTCAGAACTTGTTGCATTTGCGGTATCAATAACATAAACGAGATGATACCAAGATGACGGATCTCTTAATACTTGATTTGACTGAAGTGTGTAATTGCTGGTGAGGCCAGCAGAGTTCATAAATAATGAATCACCTTGTATGCCAATTTGACTTGTGAATGTTGAAGAATTGTTGCCAGCGCAAAATAGTCTTGGATAATATGTCGACCCAAGAGAGCCTCTTTTTATCCATAATGACAATGTTGCAGTTTTATCATTTGTGCTTGATGCAGGAGTCCGATTCAAATACGCCGAATCAGCCGAATTAAACCGCAAACTCCGCTCGATGCGGTAGGTGTCGGAGTCGCCCCTAGCCCCAAAGAAGCCGGTCGGATGGACGGGCCAAGGCATAGGGGTTAGGAGAAGTCTTGGCTGGTTACGCCGTAGAGTACGGTGCCGTTGGAAACGAAGGCAAGAACGTCAACGTCAGCAGAGCCGGTTGACAGGGTTGGAGCCACGCCTCCGGGGAACTTGTAGGCTGTGCTAAAGGAAAGGGTGTTGTTGCCGCCAGTGCCTTGGGTGACGACCAGCATATAAGTTGCCCCGTCAACCGGGTTGGTCGGTGTATTGAGCGTGGAGTTAGTTGTCACTTCCAGCTTGGCAACTTGGTTTGCAGACAGATCCCAGTCGATGGTTCCAGTGCTAATTGTTAGGCTGGTGGCATTGAAATTATGGGTAGCGCTATATTCCTGCGCCGTGTTGATCACGGCCACGCGAGTTCCGACCGTGGCGGAGCCTGTCGAGATCGTAAGGTCGCCAGTAAGGGTGGTGGAAAGGTTTGTGATTGTTCCGGTTGTGGAGTTGACCGCGCCGCTGAAAGTTCCTCCGGTAATCGTCGCCGTGCTTGAAGTAAACGCCTGGATTGTTCCGTTGGTGATATTGGCCGCAGTAGAAGTCGTGGTTCCGGCGGTCAGGATCGGGATGGTCCCGATGGTAATGCTGGCTGTGCTGGAAGTAAGGTTTGGAATCGTGCCGGTTGTAATCGTTGCGCTGGTGGCCACCGTGCGGTTCCCTGTCGCCGTGCCGAAAGTGAGGTTGTTCAGGTTGGCGTTGGTATAAGTCCCAATCGTCAGCGCATCCTCAAACAACTCGTTGACCGTAACGGCGCGAGGCGCATCACCAGCGGACAAATCCGCATCAGCAATCAAAAGCTCGTCGGCGGAACCGACCGAAGTAAGGTTGGTCTGGTCGGTGATTAACGCCTGGTAGATGTCCAAGCCGTCGACAAGGTTGTGCAGGCTGGGAGCCGTGACGGTTCCGTTGGTGGCGAAGGTCTGGGAGCGGTTGAATTTGATGGCCATAAATTAAGCGGTGTAGCGAAGGGCGGTTGCGAAGATGGTTCCGGCGGGAATGGTTCCAGCGGTGCTTCCTTGATTGGCCACGTTGTAACGCGCAACGTTTGAGGAAACCACATGGAAATCGGTGGTCAATAGAACCGTGCCGGTGGCAGAGCCAAGCGAATTGATGGTGCCGATGACGATGTCGCCCAGCGCTGCGCCTGTCAGCGCGAAGGTGCCGGTTGTGGTTCCTGCTGAATTATACTGCGGAGCGGTGGATGCGCTGAACGCAGCCGTGCCGAAACTAACCGCAGTCAGCTTGGGGCCGGATGCGCCGAATTGGGTGGTCCCAACCGTCGAATAGTTGACGCTGTTTGTGCCAAAGGTGTTTGTGCCGGTCGAGGCCGTGATGGTCGAGCCAAACGTGACTGCACCAAGCATGGTGGAGATGGTGGCGGTGCTGATCGAGGCCGTGCTGATAGACGCGGTGCTGATCGAGGCTGTGCTGATTGATGCCGTGGCAATGGTCGCCGTCCCGGTGGATGCCGTGATGTTTGAGCCAAAAGTAACATTCCCAAGCTGGAGCGGGATGGTTGCAGTTGAAAATGATGCCGTGGAGATCGTCGCTGTGCTGATCGTTGCCGTTGAAATCGTGGCAGTGCTGGCGGAAAGGGTTCCGATGGTGGCTGTACCTGTCGAGGCGGTCAGGCTTGTTCCAAAGGTGACAATGCCGGAAAGAAGGCTTTCCCCATCCACCGCCAGGGTGCCGGTGCTTTTGATGCCGGTTGTGGAAAGGCTGAAGGCCGAGGAGGTGTTGTCACCATCGGTGATGACCTGAAGGTTGCCGTCCAGGCCGCCCGTGCCAAAGGTCTTGAGAAGCTGGTGATAGCTGTCCGAGATGTTCTGTGTGCCTAATGTGGGCATTTACCCTCCTTGGAATCGGGACTTGATGGCGTCCCAGACGAGGCTCATTATAGCACCCAAACCGCCTGCCACAAGCAGCATCTTGGTCTTCAAATGCTCCAGGGATGTGACCCGGTTGGACAGGTCGCCAAAGCTGGAAAGGCTGCGCTCCAGCATCCCCATCAGTACAAGCTGGCGCTCCTCGATTCTGGCAAGCCGCTCGGCCATGCCGTTGACCCGGTCGCGGATGTCGTGGACTTCATCATTGCTCACGACCCTTGCCCTCCAGATACTTTAACGCCACAGCCAGGTGCACCACGGCGTCCACAATCTCGTCCCGATCCCGACCCTCCTCCACAATGCGCTTGATCGAGCGGTTTACGCTCAACAGGTGCTTTACCTTCCCGATGTACTTTGTCTCCCTCGCAACCGTGTTGTTCTCTCCGGCAAACCTCAACGCCTCCCTGAAACAGGCGTACTCCTTTTGCGTCATCAAGAAACGCAAACTCAAATTGGTCAGCCAGATGGCGATGGTTTTCCACATGGACTATATCCCCTCCGGCACGGGCGGGGCGAGGAAGCGGGCGGGTGTCATGGCTGAACATTCCCAGCATCCTCGGCGGCCCCCATGTCGGAGTAGTTAGGGAGCGTGGATGGCTCTGGCTTTTGGGAGCAGGAGGAGAGAAGCAAGGCTAAAATAAAAATTTTCATTCTATTTTTTGGCCGTAAATATAGCAATAGGTATTAACCGTTAAATTATCTGCATGAGAAGAATTTTGTGCGGCTTGTAATTCCAAATCACCAGCAACCGTTATGTTAAAAAGCCCCCTTATCCATGCGCTTGTGTTTGTTTCTGCAAGCCCAAGAGAAAAAGTAGTATTATTAATCTCAACCATAACCATGCTGGAGGCTCTCATTCTAACAACCCTAATAAATCCAGGAGTTCCAGTAAAATTATAGGCGTGTTTTGTTCCTGTATTTGCAGTTCCGTTAAGACCCCAGTAGAGATTAACAAGATAAGTCCCAACGCTTAAAGGAACGGAAATAATTGTCTGCGGAGTTGTGGAATTATTTATGATGACATTTGAGCTATTCCTTGCATAAACAATTCCCGATTCCGCTACGCCACCGCCGAAGAAGAAGCCCATACCCTACGCCTCCAACACCGTGAAGTTTGAGGCCGTCACGCCTGCCTCCCGATTAGTTGCGCCGTGCTGGTGCTGGTGATCCCGCAAATCGCGCCGGTGGGGACAAAGCTGCCCTCAAAGGTGATGCCTTGGCCGCTGGTTAGCTGGATGCCGTCGGTGGCCGTGGCCGTGCCGTTGGTGTCAATAAACACCGTTCCGCTGGTGCATTGTACCAAAAGATAGTTGCGGGTGGAGTTGGTTGCGAACAATGTACCGTTTGTCGTGCCAGCGGTTAAAGTTCCGGTTGTGGTTGTTCCACGAATCGGCGGAATCCCATCCGCCACATCCGCCTGAAGCGTGGTAAGCAACGCCTCAATCTCGGTGAGATTGGCGTTGATGGACATGGTTCCGCCTGTCAGCGGTCCCAGGCTCTCAATAATTTGATTCCACTGGCGGCCCATTATTTTGTCTCCATTGCGTCAACGGCGCTCTGCATCGTTGGGGTATTAGGGTAGATGGTTTCTGGGAAGGAGTCAACCTCTTGCTTGGAGCATCCAGAAAGTATGATTGCCAATATAAAGTATTTCAATATATTGCCCATTTTGAATTAAGATAGTCTGTTACTTGTGTTGATTCTGAATCTGAAAGGCTTTTATCATACACAATAACTTCACAAGCAACTGAATCAAATACTACACCACCCGTTCCACCGGATGGGGCTGTATAAGCTCCGCCAATTCTAAATTTATTAAAAGCCCTATTTAGGGTGTGGCTATATGAAGCTCCTTCAGATGTGTTCATTTTTACGGTTAAGGCAGAACCAGAATGTCGAGCTCTTCCAATATACCAAGTATTATTTGAAACGGCGGTTGCCGATCTTTGTCCTACTAACGCATAAGAACATATTGCGCTAGAACCTGAATCTCTTAAAAGCGGTATGTAGTGCCCCGATATCTGATAATCATTATCATTAGTTATACTTTGTGTGAAAATTCTTCCGAATGTTGGAATTGTTGATAAAAATTTAAAAACAACAAAAACCGTTTCTGCGGTTAGGGTAAGATTTGAAAACGAGCAAGTAAGATATTTTCCTGTTGCAAAATTAAGGGCATTAAGACCATTTTTTTCTGCGACTTCAAGGGTTGGGGCATTTGTATCTTCTATTGCGTGCCTTGAATTTCCACTTTTATCTTCCCATCTTTTTACCGCCGAGCCATCAGATGTTACAAGGCTTCCTCCACTAGTTGCGTCGTAAAGAGTATTTGAATCCGATGCATCAAGCCATAATTGAATTCCTGAAATATCCAAAGGACTAAATGAAGAAGTCTTTGGATTTCTTGCCCCAAGCGAAAGGCTTAAACCTAGTCCCGGCATGGGATTTGAACCTTAGCCCGGATATGATTACGAGGCGGCTTTATAGGCGATGACCTTGCCGGTCCCAGCGGTAAAGCTGTTAATTTCGCCGTAAATGATCTGCCCCGAACCAAAGGTTACGCCTGTTACCGTGCCTGTCACGTTCTGGGCGGAAAATGTCGAGAACGTGGTGTTCTCGATCATCTGGATCGCCCAGAAACCACCGGTACCCGTGGTTCCGATGGTAAACCCGTGACGGGCTTGGAATCTGTCTAGTGCGACTGACATTAGACAAACAGCGGGATGCGGTACGCCGTGC
>JACCDP011242580.1_pt1 | contig 11702 bp, 5 predicted proteins | sample 7445841 | NCBI WGS metagenome assembly JACCDP01 (sample SAMN15323441, study PRJNA562643) | freshwater metagenome | isolation source: river surface water | place: USA:Blue River Watershed | collected 2017-08-17
CCAGACGCTGGCCGGCCGCTACCTGCGGCAGGCAGCAGCGGTGCTGGTGCGGGAGCTGGGGTTCTGAGGTCGCCCCGAGCGCCCCCCCGCCCTACTGAACCCACTTCCCGTCATCGGCCTTGATGGCCAATGGGCGGGTCAAAAAATACCCTGTGCTGTGTTCCGTCTTGATCTCCAGGCGATCCGCTGGGAACTTGGCCAATTTGCTGCGCAGCCTGCTGACGATGACTTCGAGTCGCGCCTTGCCCTGTTTGTCATTCAAGCCGGCATTGCCCAGGGTGTGGGTCAATTGCTCGTAGGTGCACAAACCATTGACCGAGGCCAATGTCTGCAACAGCAAACACTCGTTAGGCGTCAGGCTCAGCATGTCCAACTGCGGCGAAAGCAGGCGCTGGTCTTTGGCGTGCAAGGTCCAGGGTTGATCGGACGACGGCTGAAGGTTTTGCGCAGCCGGTTCCGTGCGTCGCCACAGGTTGTGGACGACCGCGAGCAATTCTTCGGCCCGTGTCGGTTTGGTGAGGTAAATGTCGGCGCCAGCCACATAGCCCTCGGTTCGGTCGATGCCCATCACGCGGGCCGTGAGCAGAACGATACGAATGCGCGGGTGGGTGACACGCAACCACTTGCACAGGCTGATGCCATCTTCGCCGGGCAAGTTCAGGTCCAGCACCACGATGTCCGGCTCGTGGTGGCCGATGCAGGCGCGCAGGCTCTCGCCGTCGTCGGCACATCGCACCGACCATCCCGCCGACTGCAGCACGAGCGATAGTTCTTCGCTGAGGCGCAGGTTGTCGTCGACCACGATCAATTCGCCGAGCTGGCTTTTGGCGACCGCTATTTCCGATTTCATGTGTATTTCAAAACCAGTGAAAAGCTGATTTTTTCCGGGTCGGTTTGCATGACGACCTCGCTGCCCAGGGCGTGTGCCAGCGATTGCGAGAGCCACAGACCCAAGCCCGCACCCGACTGGTTGCGCGCCGCTTCAGCCCGATAAAAACGCTCGAAAGCCAAATCAGGCGCAGGCGTACCGGCGTTTCCGACTTCATTAGAGATACAAAACTCCACTGCGGGTGTGGGTCCCGTCTGGGACGCCGGTCGTACAGCAAGCTCCACCAAGGTGTCGGGCGGTGAGTATTTCAGCGCGTTGGTCAGCAGGTTGCTGAAAATGATCTTGAGGTACTGGATGTCGGACACCAGCACCGTGTCACCCGGTACACCGCGCATCAGCAAGTAGATTCGTTCACTGGGGTTGGCCGCTTTGATGGCCGCCGTCAAGTCGTTCAGCGTGAAAGAACCCAGGCTCATGGGCAACTGGCCCTGCTCAAAACCATCCATCTCCGAGCAGCGGTCAATGATGGCGTCGATTTCCTGTAGCGATTGTTCGATGGCTGCTGATCGTTCCAGCAACGGGTCATCCTTGGCGATGCGTGCCTTGATGCCGGACAAGGCCAAGTGGCTGACCGCCAGGGGGTTTTTCAGTTCATGCGCCAGCATGGCAGTGAACTTGCGCTGACGCTCCAGGCGCTTGGACTCCAGGTCCAGGCTTTCCTTGGATACCTGAAGCTCTCCTTGGATTGCATGCAGCTGGGCGGCTTTGAGCCGCTCAAACAGCCAATTGGCAAATCCTGTGATCACCAGAAGTAAAGACACCCGGCTCATGAGGTTCGTGATGAAGAGATCCGACGCCAGCTCGGTGGAAGTCGCACCCCAAAATCCGCCAGCGCGCCAGGCCACAAAAGCCATCACCGTGGAGATCAAAAGCAAAATGCCAAACGCAACTTTGCTTGAAATTTGGCGCAGACGATCAGGCTCCCTGACCGCGGCCATCAGCAGGGAAGCCCCAAACATCAGCGGCCCAATCCGCCATGCCATCGTGCTCAGGTTCGATGCGGTGTCGGGTTCAATGAGGGCATAGAGACACAGCACGGCCTGAAGAACAGACCAGGCCCATAGCCAGCGCACCCACCGTTGATGGGGGAAGAGTGCCGTGTAAAACAGGGAAAAAATGCTGCCAGCGATTGCCAGGTTGGCAATGGTCAAGGGCGGCGCCAGGGCCGTCCCCACTTTCAATGGCAAACCCAGTACGGTGTACGCATAGCCGAGGCTAAGCCATAACTGGGTTTGGGACGACAGCATCAAGGTGCTGATCAAGGCGGCCATCCAGCTGGCGTGAGAGACAGTCCGCCACAGCATCACCAAAAGAAATACCAGCGTGAGCGTGGTGATGACCGTGATCGCGACGGCCAATTTCGTTTCGTGCGAATCGAGGTCGTCTTGGCGTCCCACAAGGGCCACCAGCGCTGGGCTGTTGCGCGATGCAATTCGAAGATAAAAATCTTCAGTGGTCGCCATCCCTCCAAGCTTGACCCTTGACAGGACCTCGTGCGACCCCAGGAGGCGCTGATCCCAGCGCCCAGGCCCTGAAGGTGAATATAGCGTCACCTCACCGAGATGGGGGGGTAATAGCTGAAGAAACAGGGGGCCTACAGCGCCATCGGCTTGTTGAACGTTCAGGCGTACCCACAACACACCAGGACCCAGAGTCAAGCGCGCCGCAGGTTTGAAGGGCTGAAAAACCTGCGTGCGTACGCTTTCGAATTCCAGCGTCTGAGTTTCATCGAGCCAGAGGGATTGCTGGACCTGAATGCTGGGGCCCTGGCCTGGCGAACCCCCTGCGGCTGGAGGGCTCTGGGCCCATGAGCCCGCCAGCGAAGCGACCGCTACACACGCCCCCATCAGCCAGCGCAAGGCGCCGGGCCGCGTGGTGAAAAAGCGGGCCTGCCATCTCAACATTTTTGGCATCTTAGCGGCGAGTGTCTGCAAACCTTGCACTGCGCCGCAAGGTTTTCGGGTTTGCGATTGATAGAAACCGCCAAACCATGAAAACGCAGCACGCTCCATTGACTCCATACCAAGCGGCTAAACCGCTCTTTTTGACGGAGCACTGGGTTGGGATGGCCTTGTGTTTAAGCAGCGTTCTGCCAGCGAGTGTCGTGGCCCAAACGCAGCCCAGCGCCAGTACCTTGCAGCAGCAGATTGAGCGGGATCAACAGGGCGACAAGCCGCGTCTTGCGGTGCCGCAGGCACCCCCTCCGCGGCTTGAACCCCCGTTGGTGGGTCAGACCGTGGTAGTCCATACGTTCAAGTTCCAGGGGAACACCTTGATCCGTGACGAGGTGCTGCGCGCCGCGCTGGCCCCTCTGCTGGGCCGTCCGCTGGACTTTGCACGCCTGCAAAGCAGCCTGGTGTGGGTGGCTGACCTTTATCGGCAACAAGGCTGGGTGGTTCAGACCTTCTTGCCTGAGCAGGACATCACGAAAGGCGAAGTCACCCTTGCGATCGTCGAGGCTGTCTTCGGTCAGGCCCGGGTCACGGGCGTGCCCACCCATCGGGTCCCGCCGCAGACGGTGTTGTCGATCTTTTCGCAGCAGCAACCCTCGGAGCAGTTCTTGAACATGAGCGCGCTCGACCGCGCACTGCTCCTGGCCGACGACCTGCCCGGCGTGGCCGTGTCCGGCACGCTGGCGCCCGGGGCGAAAGCCGGACAAACCGATCTGGTCTTGCAGCTGGTCGATGAGCCCCGGCTCGAGGGCACGGTGTCGGCCGACAACACGGGGGCCGTGTCGACGGGCAGCCAGCGTGTCATTGCCGCACTCAAGCTGAACAGCCCCTCCTTGCGGGGCGATGCACTCAGCTTGAACGTCATGACCTCCAAGGGCGCTCACTATGCACGCGTGGCCTACGGGCTGCCCCTGGGGTCAGACGGCTGGCGCCTGGGCCTGGTCGCCTCGCGGCTGGACTACGAGCTGATCACCGAGCCCTACGCTACCCAAAGCCGGCAAGGTCAGCCCACTGAGGGCAATGCGACCACCCGAGGTCTGGAGCTGAGCTATCCCTGGGTGCGAAGCCGCAGGTTCAACCTGAACACCAGCTTGAGTGCCGAGAAAAAATCCTACGAAAACATCTCCACGGGCGCCACCGTTTCGGACTACCGAAACATCCCGCTGTCGTTGATCGTGAACGGCAACAGCTTTGACACCCTGGGTCAAGGCGGCGCCAATGCGTTCTCGTGGGTCCTGACGGCGGGTCGGCTGGATCTTGAGGGCTCGCCCAGCCAGGTGACCGATACCAGCAGCACGGCGGGTCGCTACAAGAAGATCCGTTACGCCATCAGCCGTCAGCAGCAACTGAACCCCCAGTGGTCGCTCTATGCCGCCCTGAGCGGGCAGTGGGCCAGCAAAAACCTGGATTCTTCGGAAAAGTTTTATCTCGGGGGGAGCAGCGGTGTGCGTGCCTACCCCAGCAGCGAAGCGGGCGGCACCCTGGGCCAGATGCTCAATCTGGAGCTGCGCTGGCAGATGGCCGACGTCTGGAGCCTGACCGGCTTTTATGACCACGGCCAGATCCAAGTGAACAAGTTCAATCAATTCACGGGGGCACCGGCCTTGAATGCCTACGCGCTCAAGGGCGCCGGCCTGGCCTTGGGCTGGCGCAACAGCGCGGGCATGTCGGTGCAAACCAGCTACGCCAGGCGTGTGGGAAGCAACCCCAATCCGATCACGACCGAGGCCAATCGAGGCGCAGACCAGGACGGCACTTTGAAGATCCACCGGCTATGGGTGACCGCGTCACAGGCGTTTTAAATCATGAACGGCAGCTACAAACTGGTTTACAGCGCATCACTCGACACCTGGGTGCCGGTGTCCGAGCATGTCAGTGCCCGGGGGAAAAAAAGCGTCCTGCGTTGCGTCACGGTGGCCGCGCTGGTGGTGGGTGGCTTCGCCGGGGTCACCAGCGCACAGACTGCCCCGCCACGCATCGCGCCGCCGGCCGTGACGCAATTGCCCACAGGCGCGCAAGTGGCCGCAGGCACCGTGGCCTTCAGCCAGACCCAAACCGCGAACGCCGCCACGCTGGTCATTCAACAAAGCTCCAACCAGGCCATCGTGAATTGGCAAAGCTTCGCGGTAGGCGCCAATGCCAGGGTCAACATCACGCAGCCAAGCCACAGCAGCGTGTTGCTCAATCGCGTGCAAAGCAGCGACCCGAGCCCGATCTTTGGGCAGATCAACGCTAACGGCCAGGTGCTGTTGGTCAATCCGCAGGGCATTTACTTTGCACCCGGCTCACGTGTGGATGTGGGCAGCTTGACAGCCACCACAGGCAGCATCAGCGATGCCGACTTTTTAAGCGGACAACACCACTTCCACCGCCACGGCGCCACCGGCAGCATCCTCAATGAAGGTCATCTCAGCGCAGGCCTGGGGGGCTACATCGCCTTGCTGGCGCCCGAAGTGCGTAACCAAGGTGTGGTGGTGGCCCAGAGGGGCGGTACGGTGGCCCTGGCGGCGGGCGAGAGCTATCAGCTGCAGTTCAATAGCAACAAGCAGTTGACCCAGGTGCTGGTGACGCCAGCCACGATCCAGGCCCTGGTCGACAACGGCAACGCAGTACAGGCCCCCGGCGGGCTGATCATCCTGTCCGCCCAAGCGGCCCATGGCTTGCTGGGGGGCGTGGTCAAGAACAGCGGCGCTGTTTCGGCCACCGGTTTGGTGAATGACGGTGGCACCATCCGCCTGATTGCCAGTGACAAGATTGAGCTTGCGCAGACCAGCCGCATCAGCGCCGATGCGGCACCAGGCAGCGCGGGCCACGGTGGGCGCATCGACATCATTGCCGACCTGACCAACGCCACCAGCCGCACGCAGGTGGACGGTTCGATCAGCGCCCAGGGGGGTGATTTGGGGGGCGACGGCGGATTTGTGGAGACCTCGGCAACGAATCTGAACGTGCGCGGGAGCACTCGCGTGAGCACGCTGGCGCCCAGCGGGCGGTCTGGGGAGTGGCTGCTGGACCCCACAGACTTCACCATCGCGGCCACCGGGGGCGATATCACCGGTGCCACCCTGACCGCCAACCTGAATGCTGGCAGTGTCACCATCGCCAGCAGTGGGGGATCCACGGGCACGAGGGGCGACATCCACGTCTATGACGACGTCAGTTGGAGCGCCAACACCCTCACGCTCAATGCGGGCTACAACATCAATGTGGGCTCTGCGACGCGGACGGGCTCGTTGACCGTGACCGGCGCCGGTGCCTTGGTGTTGAACCCCAGTTCCAGCTCGGTTCCCGGCTATACCGCCAATGGCATGGTGCTCATGGGGATGGCCAGCGCCCCCACCGGCGGACCGAACGGCAATGGATTCAACGGCAGCATCCATCTGAGTGCGACCGATGCCACGCGCTTGCTGGACTCGTCGTCGAGTCCGGTACTCAAGATCAGCGGCAACCCCTACACCATCATCAAAACACTGGGGTCGTCGTCTGATTACTCGACCAGTAGCAACAACTACACGTTGCAAGGCATGGCCGCCAGCAACAACGTGGGAGGCGGAAAGTACTTCGCCCTGGGCAATGACATTGACGCCGCCGCGACCAGCACATGGACCAACTTGAATGGCGGTCTGGGATTTTTCCCGATTGGTAAGCAAGCCGGCAATTTCGCGGGTGGATGCGATTGCCGGTTCTCGGGTGTCTTTGATGGATTGGGGCACGCCGTCAAAGATCTCTACGAATACCGCCCCAACCTGGATCAATACAACCGGGGGAACGTCGGTCTGATTGCCTATGCCTTGGGCAGTTCACGGGTGGCCAATATCGGGGTGACCGGCAACATGTCAGGCCAGACGGCAGTGGGCGGGCTGGTGGCGGCATTCGATTCCACGTCCTACAGCCTGCCCCAGATTGCGAACTCCTATTCCGCAGTCAATCTCACGGTCCTCAATGCCACTTCAGCCTCTACGGGCGGCCTGGCAGGAACGGCAGGTCATATCGTCAACAGTTATTCGACGGGCAATGTCACCGCCACAGGGGTCTCGAACGTCGGTGGCCTGGTCGGTACGGTCCCCAACTACGGCACCAGCAAGGTCCTGATCGATCAGTCCTATGCGACAGGTCAGGTTTCCGGTGCAAGCAATGTCGGCGGGCTCATTGGGTATATCTCTCCGGGCAATACCAACACGGTGAGCCAGTCGTATGCGACGGGGCGTGTCATCGGAACGGGCAGCGGCGTGGGGGGCCTGATTGGCGACGCCAGGGATATCTCCGTAAGCAGCAGCTACGCGACGGGTGCCGTGTCCGGGGTCGGTAATGTGGGCGGGCTCATGGGATCGTTCGCCTCGAGCAGTTCCAAGACGGTCACCGGTTCTTATGCAACCGGCAGTGTCAGCGGGACGGGCAACAGCGTTGGCGGTCTGATTGGCGATGCCAGGGGAGTGACCGTCAGCAGCAGCTACGCGACGGGGGCGGTGACGGGATCGACGTTTGTCGGCGGCCTGGTGGGCTTTTCCCAGCCCGTCACCGTCACGGACTCGTATGCAACGGGCAACGTGAGCCTGGGGGGCTCCAATGGCGGTGGTTTGGTCGGCTATGTGTATGGGGGCTCCATCACATCCAGCTACGCCAGCGGAAATATTTCCGGGCAGGATGTGGGGGGTCTGACTGGGACCGCCCAGACGAACGTATCGATTACCCGCAGCTATGCATCCGGCAACGTGACCTTGACATCCGCAACAGGCAATGCGGGTGGACTGATTGCCTATTTGCCGGGAACCACCGCGTACAGCATTTCGGACAACTACGCCTCAGGGACCGTGTCGCAAACCGGGGGATCCAGCGGTAGTCTGGGCGGGTTGATTGGTTTGGGGAGCGGCCGCTCATTCAGCAACAACTACTGGAACAGCACCAAGAATCCAGCACGGTCGACAACGACGGGGGGTGTGGGCGGCTCGAGTACGGCCACCAGCGGCATCACCGCGATCACGACCACAGAAATGAGTTCCGCTTCCGGGTTTTCCAGTGCCTTTGGAAACTCAGGTGGCGTCTTTACCGTCGCCTCCGGTTGGGGCTATGCCCGGGCCGTCAATGGCGGTTTTCCGATTCTGTGTGCATTGACCACCTGCACCAGTTACAGCACTTCAAACCTGTACGCCACTTTCATCGGATCCTCGAATGGCCTGTGGTCATTGGCCTCCAACTGGGACATCGGCTATGCCCCGAGCGCGAGCAACAGTGCCACGATCGACGCTGTCGTCATCAACGCAGGATCGTCCGTCCACTACGACACCGGCAGTGCCGGTAGCGTCAGCAACGCAATCCAGAACGCGGGCCACCTGACGTTCACCGGCGCCAGTGATGTGACCGTGTCGGGGCCGATCAGCGGTGCGGGCAGTGTCACCCTGTCGGGGTCCGGTACGGTCACCTTGTCTGGCGCGAACACCTACACAGGCGCCACCACCGTCAGCGCAGGCACCCTGCAAGTGGGCGCCGGCGGCACAAGCGGTAGCTTGGCCAGCGACATTGCCAACAACGCCTCACTGATCTTCAACCGCAGCGATAGCCTCACCTATGCGGGCGTGATCAGTGGCACGGGCGCTGTGAACAAATCCGGTGCAGGCACACTGACTTTATCGGGCGCCAACACCTACACCGGTGGCACCACCGTCTCGGCCGGTACCTTGCAAGTGGGCGCTGGCAGCACCACCGGCAGCATCGCCGGGAACGTGGTGAACAACGCCACGCTGGCCTTTCACCGCAGTGATGCATTGATCTTCGACGGCGTGATCAGTGGCACGGGTGCTGTCACCAAGCTGGGGTCGGGTTCCAGCAGCGTCACCACGTTGTCTGGCAGCAATACCTACAGCGGAGGCACCACCGTTTCTGCGGGCACATTGAAGGTGGGTCATGCCGCGGCCCTCGGAGACTCGACGGGTGCGGTGTCGGTGACCAATGGCGCTGCATTGGATTTGAATGGCACCACGATCACCCAGACCCATCCCCTGACCTTGAACGGAACGGGGGTGAGCAGTGGTGGTGCCTTGACCAATTCGAACAGCACCGCCGGTCTGTATGCGGGCCCGGTGGTGCTGGCCAGCGCCGCGTCCGTCGGCGGCTCAAGCGGTGACATCACGGTCGGTGGCGTGATCAGCGGTGGCTTTGCCCTGACCAAGGTGGGGTCCGATACCGTGACCCTGACCGCGGCCAACACCTACAGCGGTGGCACGACCCTTTCGGCGGGGACCTTGCAAATCGGTGCCGGCGGCACCACTGGAAGCATCACCGGTAATGTCGGCAACGGCGGTGTACTCGATTTCAACCGATCCAATGACTTGACGTATTCCGGCGTGATCAGTGGCACGGGTTCGGTCAGGCAATCGGGCGCGGGCACCACGACCTTCGCCGGATCCAACGCCTACAGCGGTGGCACCACGATTTCTTCCGGCACCTTGGCGCGGGGCGCCACTGGTGCTTTCGGAACCGGCACCGTGACCGTTGCGGGCGGGACGGCCGATTTGAGAGGCGCGGCGGTCAGCAACAACTTCGTGCTCGGTGCTGGCGGGCCTCAGGGTGCGCTGACCAGCAGTACCACGGGTGATATTGATCTTTCCGGCACGATTTCTCTATCCGCCCCTTCGTCTATCGGCGGGGCTGTGGCGAGCAATATCGTCTTCAGCAACTCGGTGACCAGCAACGGTCATGGCCTGGTCCTGCTGGATCAAATTGCCAAATCATTCACCAGTACCAGCAACACCCTTTCCACCCTGGCTTCTGGCCCCGATGTCGGTAGCCTGCATGTGGTCAATAACCAAGCGCTCACCCTTGGACAGGTGGTGCTGGGTGGAACCACCTACAGCGGGATCAGCTCCACGGGTACCGTGCGCGTGTCCACCCGTACGGGCGATCTGACGGTCTCGCAAAACGTCGCCACCACCAGCACGTCGAGTAGCAGCAGCGCCCCCGCAATCGATCTCCGGGCGGGCACCCTCGCCGCGGCGGGCACGGTCACCGGGGGCGACCTGGTATTGATCGGAACCCCGACCTTCACCATGGGGGCGAATGGACTGGCAGTCTTCTATTCCGGCCATTCGAGCACGCCTGAAGCGTTTGCCCTGATCGACAAGCTGTCCGTGAATTCGCCCTTCAGCAAGGTCTACAACCAGGCGAGCAGCACCAACATCACCGGGACAGGCTATTGGGCATCGTTGCGCGGTTCGGCGCCTGTCGATATTTATGTGTTGCCCGAGTCGGGCCAAATAAGCATTTACGGCACCGCGCCCACCACCCTGAGTTATTGCTATTCCAGCAGTGCTTCCAGTTGCGTGAGTGTTTCCTATTCGGGAATTCCATCGACCCCGCAAGGCTTTGCGCTGGGTTCGGGCGCTGTGTCCGGTACCGTCAATGTGGCCAGTGGGGTCGCGGGAACGCTGGCCTTGAGCGGGTCGCCCAGCATCGCGGGCACCGGCTTGGTGGCCACGACGAACGCCGGCACCTACGCCTTGCGGTTGACGCCTAGCCTGTCGCTTTCGGGCTATGCCTTTAGCGCGGGTCATTCCGTGAATTACACGGTGAACCGCAAGCCGGTGACCTTGACCAACATCGCGCGGACCACCACCTACGACGGTGCGAGCTACGCTGCGCTGGCTACGGGTACCGGCTTCAGCGTGGGCGCCATGGTCGGCTCGGACGCAGTCGCTTCTGTCAGTCAAACGCCTAGCGGGATGAGTGGCGCCGCCTCCAGCACGGCGAACATGGGTAGTTTCACCGTCACACCCAGTGCCGCTGTGATGGGCGCTGGCACCGCCAGTAACTACGATTTCAGTTATGGGGGCAGCACCCACACGATCAGCCCGGCCAGCTTGACGATCACGGCTTCCACGAACAGCAAGAGTTTCGATGGCACGACCAGCTCGCAGGCTCGGCCTGTGGTGAGTGGTCTGCAGGGTTCGGATACGGTCAGTAATCTGACCCAAGCGTATGCAGATGCCAACGCCGGCACCGGAAAAACCTTGAGTGTTCAGTCGGGTTACCAGCTCGCTGATGGCAATAACGGCAACAACTACACGGTGACCCTGGTGTCCAACCAGACCGGCGAGATCCGCTCGCAGACCGTGGCGGTGCTGCCTCCCACCTTGCCCGTTGCGCCCCTGGGCAGCGGCGCACCCCCACGTTGACAGTCGCTGCGTTGGGCGGTATGGGGGCCAGCACCGGAGCCAGCACGGGGGGCGGCGGTACGGCGGCTAGCTCGAGTGCGGGTGTGAGCGTCAGCACCATCAACGCGCCCTCGGTGCAAGTGTCGGGGCTGGTGGCAGTGCAGGTACCTGCGGGTACGGCCACCGCGGGCTCCGGGTTGGTGATTGCCTTGCCTGAGCCGGTGGTGGCGCCTGCGGCCAAGGGTGTGGCCGTACATGTCACGCTGGCCAATCGCGAGCCTTTGCCCGCCTGGATTCGCTATGACGCGACCTCACAAACGCTGTTGACCAGCGCAGTTCCTGCGGGTGCATTTCCGCTGTCGGTGCTTGTCACGGTGGGCGGTCAGTCGACCGTGGTTCAAATCTCTGAATCGACAGCGAGCCCTTGACGACGCAGGGATCAGGCTTTCAGGCGACCCGTTGTCACCGGGGCTGCAGAAACTTCAGCAGGCGTTCGAAGCTGCCCCGGTAAGGTGGGTACAGCAGGTGCGTCATCGCGAAGCGGCTCTGGTGGAACACCGGCCGCAGCTTGGAGAAGGTCTCGAAGCCCTCGCGCCCGTGGTAATGCCCCATGCCGGATTCGCCCACGCCGCCAAAGGGCAGGTCGGCCTGGGCCACATGAAAGAGCGCGTCGTTCACGCTCACCCCGCCGGACATCACGTGATCCAGCAGGTA
>JACCDP010353998.1_pt1 | contig 11701 bp, 9 predicted proteins | sample 7445841 | NCBI WGS metagenome assembly JACCDP01 (sample SAMN15323441, study PRJNA562643) | freshwater metagenome | isolation source: river surface water | place: USA:Blue River Watershed | collected 2017-08-17
ACTGGTTTCATATTGTGTGCGTAATAAATAAAGAACGTGGGTTGCGCCTAATATTTCGTTGCCAACCTGCATATAATTATGGCTAAGCTTTAATGTAAGTGGTTGAGTTGTGCCATGATTGCTATAGATAATATTTATGAATTTTGCAGTGGCTTTTATGTTGTTGCTGTTGTCGCTGTTGTTGTTGTTGCATAAAATAATATCTCTATCAAAGTTATGATAGAGATACATTGTACACATATTATCATTTGTAATAAGTGGCGATAATTCATTTGTATAATATTCAAAATAGAGAAGATATGGCATATTTGCATTTCCTCTATATAAACAACATTTGGAATAGTAAACATTGTATTCAGGCAACACCAATTTGGTTGACCTGTGAAACCATCTACGCCAATAAGTGCAAAACAAGTCTCTATAGTAACTGTAAATAAATATGCATTTAATAATAAATGCACTATGGTTTGATGCCCATAAAGCAATATGATTTTTTAACCACATAATAGTGATTTTTTAAGTATTCTCTATATCCTTCCGTTTGCATAAGCATCAAGTACATGTTTTTTTTCAGTTGCATAATCCACAATAGGCAGTGGATAACCTTGCACAGGGGTTTTTTCCTCATACCATTTATGGATGCGTTTTTTATCAAGTTTGGCTAATTCAGGTATCCAACGTTTTATAAAAATAGCATCCGGGTCAACTGTTTCCGCTTGGTTCCATGGATTAAAAATACGAAAATAGGGTTGTGAATCAAAATGAACGATGTTACCGTCCTCAGTATGGACGCCTTCACTGGATATCCATCGCCAATTTCCATTATTGCTTGCAACATCATAATCTAACAATTTTTGTGCGAAATATTTTTCACCTTTTCGCCAATCAATAAGTAAGGTTTTTACTAAGAAGGATGCTACAATAAGCCGTCCTCTATTATGCATATAACCAGTTGTATTTAATTGTCGCATACAGGCATCTACCACTGGAAAACCAGTACGTCCATTTGCCCAAGCATTAAACGCGGCTTCTGAACGGTTCCAACGCACATTAAGGGTGCGAATCCGTTGATTTAACATTTCTGGATGGTGGTGTAATAAAGATGCATAAAAATCTCGCCATACCAGTTGTCTTGTAAATTCTTTATTGCGAATATGTGCATAGTAGACTTCGCGAATAGATATACAACCAAATTTTATGTGTGCGGACAATAAAGACGTGTTTTCTGCAAGCAAATTTCTGGCAACACTATAGGTAGAGAGACTTTGTCTAAGCTGTGCCAAAGCATTGGTGCGACCGCCATGAAAAGCCGCGTCCGCATTTAGTGCCCCTAGGTTTACAAATGCATCCGATAACTTAATTGTTGAACTTAACCCGGATGGTTTAACAAGGCGCAGTCCTGATGGTAAGCGCTGTGGTTCGGCCACTTTATGTGTTTTATGGGTGTTATAATAGGGAGTAAATTTATGGTATGGTGTTTTATCGGGTTTTAAAACAGAGCCTGGGTCAAGTAAATAGTAATCTTGGTTGGAAATCACGGTTACGCCTACTGTTTCCGCAATTTCTTTATCGCGGGCTTTTGCAAATGGAGTAATATCGGTGTTATAGGCAACAGCGGTTGCACCCACTTTTGCGACCAGGGATTTAAGAACAGTTGTAGTATTGCCCATAAAGGTGTAGAGATGTCCACCTTCCACACGAATTTGGTTTGCTAAATCTTCCAAACTTTCAATCATGAATTGCACAGAGTTTTGCGATAAATATGGGTTTGCAGAAGTCACTTGAATAGGTGTAAATATAAAAACAGGCAACACATGATAACCTTGTTTAACAACATTTATAAGGGTTGTATTGTCACACAGGCGAAAATCTCTGTGAAACACGAAAATACAAATGTTCATTGTTTATTTAACTAATACAATATATAATATAAAATATATAGCAACAAAACAATGGACGACGTAATAGGGCACTACTATATTATAAAAACAATTACTTCGTTTGGACTAACACATGTGTTTGGCAAACTTGTGCGCATGGAGCACAATGTATTTGGGTCAAGATTTTCTGCATATGTGCTTGACAATTGTATTGTGTCAAACAATGAAGAAAGTTTTCGTGTATCTCGGCCAATTACTTTTTGGTCTAATAATATTATTGAAAAAACAAAGGTTGAACCTATGGCAGAAGCAATGATTTATGCTTTATCACATAGCAATTTACAAATATTGGATGCGGATACGGTTGAGCAAATGGTTTCTTCAGTTTCTGCTGAAATGGTTCCAGAACAATTTAGAAATCCAGGGCGAACTGCCTTGAATGTAGAAGGTGAAGCCGAAGCTGACTCAGAAGCGGCTGAAGAAGCGAATGAAGAAGAACATTTTGATTATGGTGGAATGCGTATACGTAAACGAAGCAAAAGCATCCGACAAAGCACCCGCAACCAAAGGAAACAAAGACGCGGCAAAAAATCCAGAAAACACATATAGAAACAACACTACTTTTTTTATAAAACATGGATAAATCAGTAATATTGTCGGGAGTGTTTATTGGAAAATGCATTTTGTTTTCTTCGTTTACGCATGCATATTATTTAAATTTTGATAAAGACCGTCGTAAACCCCCATTGATTGTAAATATAATTAATACAATTTTTATGTGTAGAGTGTTTTATCAAATAGTAGATATGTTAGAACATATGCAAAAAATACTTGAATAACCTGTTTGGTTTATAAAACATTTTATTTTTATAAACGTATAGTAATGAGTTTTACAATAACAAATAGAGTATCATTACAAAATAAACAAAATGCAAAACCAACATTATTTGGAAATGCAACATTAATATTATCACTTCGCCTGCGAATTGAAACGTCAACCAGACCATGTATAAGATTGCGCAAAGGCACCAGTACACTTCAGGATTTTTATGCGGATGCAGCTGGAAATTTAGGAACAGAATTGGGTGCAACAGGCACATCTGTGCAAACTTGGTTGGGCGCAAGCACTGGATATGTTGCTATTTGGTATAATCAAACTGGAGATAGCAATAATGATTTTATTCAAGACGCATCTGGAGCCCAACCAGTATTTAGTTTAACAAATGGTGTTGTGTTTGATGGTGCCAATAATTATTTGGAAACAAGCGCATTTACGGCAACACTAAATACAACCAATTTTACATTAATGTCATCATTTACAAACTTGAATTCGGGAGCTTATGGTACTGTTATAGGTTCAAGAAACTCTGAGGGTGGTATATTGAAAGGGTATAATTTATATAAAATGGGTTCAGAAGGAAATAATTATATTAATTTGATGATAGGTAAGGGTTCAAATCAATGGAATAATATTATAACAAATATTGTTGGAACGGTTGGCACACCATTTGTAACTTGTTTTAATATTAATTCACTTGGAAATGCTTTATGGTCTGTGAAAAATAAATCAAACAGTACAATTAACTCTGGACAAATTGGTGCAGGTGGATATGGACCATCTACCAATACAATAAAAACACGTGTTGGTGCTGGCATGACAGAGGGCGCTCCAGGTTTTTATTTTAGTGGTTATATAACAGACATATTTTACTTTAAAACAAATATTGATAGCACAACACAGTCAACCGCTTTAAATTTGTTGTATTAATGGGGTTTTATACGTAGAAACATAATAATTATATTATGTTTGTATTAAGGGTTTTGTACTAACGGTAGGACGCATACTGCGTCCGTATGGCGTCCTTACCGAAGGTTAGTGTGCTTCGCCTAAGGCGCAACTTTGTTGCGCCGACAGTCGGACGCCTTTGGCGTCCTTACAGTCGCACACTTTACAAATCAAGTGACTCCAACGACAAAATATTTTTACCCGACCCTTTACGTCTAGGCAAAGCACCATCCAAATCCTTTAACGACGACACACTCACAATAGAATCACTATCACGTTGCATAGGTTTTGGTTTTAATCCAGACAAAATACTATCTAAATTTGTATTACGAGGTCCTGTCATTTCAGGGCGTTGAACCGGCGACCGTTCCATTTTATCAACCCTTTCTTGATTATCACGAATATTTATACCCGGTTCACGGAACATTGGACTTGCCGCAGCCAAATCCGGACGTTGCATAGCAGCCGCTTTTTTGCGTTCTGTTGCTGGATTTATAGGAGGAGGCGGCATACCACGAGGCTCAGGATTTACCAAATTCTCTGCATATGAAAATCTAGGATTTTGTTGTGCCATTGCATTTGCAGTGGCATCTTTAAATGTTTTAACCAACTCTGGACTTTGACGAATAACGTCATTAAACCCAGGAGTAGCTGATGACATATGTTTTTTCGTAAAACTGGCCACTGCCGCACTCATTCCTAATTTCATAACTAGCGATAATTCCGGACTTAATTCTCCGCCTCTATACTTATCATACAGTTTTCCGAAAATTTCATCATAACTGTTAATATCGTCACTTACGTCTTCTGCCCATCCGTCCAAATTAATATCAAATGGATTAAGTGCAGCATTTGCATATTCTAAGGTGTTTACAGCTGTTAAAAACCACTGACTATACAGTTTTTTTGCCTCTGTTTTCTTCTTATTTTCAATCAAAAATTCATATTCATCTTCAATATCCTCATACGACATATCATTTGAATAATGAACAGATGATTCAATTAATCCTTTTTGTTTCCATTCATTTAAACTACTTAGCATCGTTTTTTTACGCTTGTTTTTTTCACGTTCTGATAAATGGGGTTTTACAACTTTCTCTTCAGGTATTTCAGTAAATTTTATAAACCCATTTTTAGAACCAGTTTCTTCTTTTGTGCGTTGTCCCAAATTAGCGGAAGTTTCATTGTTATTATTACCACCAAATAAGCTGGAAATTCCGGACAAAATGCCTGTACTAGCGTTAGCACCACTAGCGTTAGCAGGAGCTTGAGCTGAAGCTTGAGAACCACCAGTTCCCGCATTTGTTGTAACCCCCGACAACGATTTCATTTCATTTTCAAAACTATCTAAATCACCTAAATCAAAATTTGTATTTTTATTTTTAGAACCACCTACAGCATTTTTATTCATTAAAAAATCCAATCCAGGAACAGAAGATGATGATGAACTAGAAAAATCGTCCATAATTTTAATAGAACTTGTTCCAGCGGGCTCAAAATCCATAACGTCAAGGCTAATACTTTCCATTTGATATTGTTAACTAACAAGTTTTATTTCTAAGTTCTCCGAATACAATATAATATTTTCACGTTTTAAATAATAAAGACCTTGTAAAAAACAATCCGCCAAATCATCTTTTTTCACAGCACAGTCAAGCACCGACTTTTCCAAATTTCCTAAATTTGTTGCATTTGCCTGTAAAAACATTTTACAAAATTGAATTCCATCCTCTTTATGGTTTCTATACTCAGTTCCGGATATTGCCTTCATATCTTTGAGTTTGCCAGATGATGCAATAAACTCTATTTTACTACACCCTTGCATTACAAAATATTGTGCTAACATACCCTGTATAGTATTCATTCGTCCAGCAATAGGCGATATTTGATTTTCTAACAATACAATATCAATCGGGGGTAATCCTTGTAATACAGTATCCATTTGTGTTTTTATGTTTGTACCAATTGTTACCAAATGCACTTGGTTTGCCCCCGTTTTTTTCGGTTTTAGAACTGGGGTTAATACGCGTTCTTTATAGTAGGCATCAGCGGCTTCAACCAATTTAGGTTTTAATCCACCATCTTTATAGGAAATGCCGTTTGAAACCAACAACTTAACCAAATCTGGTTTGCTAAGCGTGCGATATTTTGGAACTTCCGATATGGGTATTCCGCCAGTTTTTTTCGCATGAACTTTGCAATAGTATTGGAAGTTATGGGTGAAAGAAGCCGGCTTTGTGCATTTTGAACAACATATTTTATCAACATCCGGTTCAGGTGGCATTAAATTGGCTATTCCCCATTTGACAATACTAAAATCGGGTAATGAAAACACACAATATGCCAAATTTTTTATACCAATATCAAAACTGATTACAAGCATCTATGGTTTTTATATGTATAAGATTTTTTGTAACAATGTTTATATATAGGTATATATGTCGTCAAAATTAACACGAGCCCAAATTCCATTTGCATCAGGTTCTTATAAAAAGGCGTATCTAACAGTGCCTGTAAATGAACGAAATCCAAATTGGTTATTTAATAATATACCAAATACATCCACAATTATAACTTCAACAAACGTTGGTAAACAAGGCGAAAAATCATATAATAAGCAGGAATTTAAAACATTATTTACAGAATTTGAATGGTTATATGAATTTAACAACGTTGAATTAGCTCCAAAAATATATGCAATCTCATTAGAAAACCATCAAGCATACAATGTATATTATATTTATAACGGTGATTACAGTGTTAAAGAAGTGTATTTAGCTGGTATTACACATTTTGATTTAAATTCGCCAATAACTGTTTATGCACTTACTGAAAAATGTGTTACGTCTCGGGTTGGTGATATAATTGGAGATGACCAACCAATAAAGGGTGCGGCTCATTTATTAGAGTTAGTTACTTCATTAATAGATAAATTGGTTTATCATAAAACACTCTTTATAGACTTTAAGGCATCCAATATTTGCGTTAAAACAAATCCAGTTATGTTTACTTTTTTGGACTTTGATCCAACATATATAATACCCTTTTCTGAAATGAATTTGCCAGAGGATGAGGTATTAAAGGCTTGCAAAACATATATGTTAGTAATGTTTGTTGGATTATTTATTAGAAGTGATGCTTATGGTCGCACACATCATGCTGATATACAAACGTTAGTGCGTCAAAATTTACTGGCAAAATATGACATTATGGCCATGTTAAACACCTTTATTAAAATGGAAAAAACCGCAGCGAAACTGTGTTTAATGGAAAAAAACCCATTAACAATGCTTTTTCACTATTTTGAAAATCCGCTTCATAGTGGTGCAAATGCCGTGTATTATTGTGATGATATACGCCAGGTGACATATTCAAACGGACAACCCCCATTACGTGCACTCTATAATACATTGATGTCACTAGTATGCGGACAAGGTTCGTACACAGATTGGTTAAGAGCATCGCCAACACATGTTTTACGCATAAATGATATTGAAGACTATAAACAACGACATTTACCAATTATTTTACCAAGATATGGGCGACCATTATATGCACAAACTGGAGCAATATTTACGCAAGCGGACGAATTAAAACTGGAGTTTAAAGCACCGCCGCCACCCGCTGAACATGACCCAGAAATGATGAATGAACCATTAAGTATGTCGGCAAATTTTGGTGAAAAATTGGGTGAATCATTGCTTGAACAATGGATACCCATAAAAAAATCGCGAAAAGGTGGTTCTAAAAAACGCTTACGTTCGCGACGCAATAAATTCCGAGTGAATAAATATATCATCTAATAAATCATCAATTGCAAATTTGTCAATGCGTTCTGGAAGCAGTTTCATATGATTGGATATGCGTTGACATTTGGAATTATACAATTTATAACTGGCATTAAGCTCCAAAAATACATTATTAAGCCATGTATTAATGACCGGATTATCAAACATAAAATGAAAAGTCCAGCGCCAAAAATCAACGGCGACACATAAATTATTATTCCAGCTGTTTGGGTCAAGTCGCGCGGAAAACCGTGGAACCATTGGTATTCCGCGGTCTTTTAATAAATAAATTAGTGCAAATGTTTGACAAAATTGGTTAGTGCCTTCCTGTTGATGTAGCAATTTATATGAATTCCACTCTACGCCTTTACGGTCAAAATATATCCAATGACCTGTTTCACCGTCTTTTGTATAAAACACTAATTTGTTTGTATACTTGGTGCGTAACACGTCTGTTTGTAAAAATCGCGGCTTTTGTTTTTTGCATTTTGTAAAATAATGAATAACTGCTTCAATTACATTTTTACTGCCTGCAATATCAATAAGCCATTGTATTTTGGCTGACAATTCGGCGCGACCTAAGTTCATTTTTAGTATTAGAAATAATTTTTATTCCTGGGTTTAATTATGCAAATTAGGTTCAATTTTTTACAAACTGTCAAGTATTTATTATAACCATAGAGATTATAGTAAATAATGTATAAAAAAAGTGCATTTGCACAACGTTTACGTCAGGAGAGTACACACTTATTTGATGAAATTCGCCGAGTATTTGATGGAAACGGGTCAAACAATGCTACATATAAATTTATGGATTTATGGTTTAGTGACCCATCTGTTACAGAAAGTGTATTTGCTGCAATAAATAAACCAAACCTCTGTTTTTTACATCCAATACATATTGATACTGAGGGAAATTTTTTAATTCATAATCATTTAGGTCGTAATAATTACAATGTTTCAGCATTTGACCCAGACCTTTATAGAGACACGGTTATTGCAAAATGCCAAACACAACATATGGCAATTCCACTTATGTTTGATAATCATGCAAATATGTTGTTAGTAACAGTGGCTGACAAAACCATTGTTGAGCATTTTGAACCGCATGGTCCTGTATATGATACATACGAAACCCTGAATTTTAATGTAGAACATAAAGCCATACAATTGGCAACCACACTTTTTGGAGAAAATATACAATATATATCACCTGCAAACGTGTGTGGTATGAGTGAAACGGGTCCTCAATGGGAAGTACGTGATTCAATTACATGGAATGGAACTTGCACATTATGGGCTATGTTATATGCATTTAAACGACTTATAAATCCACACATACCATATAGAAATACGTATAGCGAAATACAAACAATGGCACAAACAATGAAATCTAATGACGAATTAATTAAAAAAACGGTTGAGACCTTTATGACATTAATATCGGTTGATGAAGATAATTATACAGTAAATGGATCGCGCACATTATTACCAATAACTAGACGAAATATCAGTAACACACGAAGATTACGTAAGGGAGGAAGTGTATCCCGACAATCATTACTTGTTGTATTTGACATAGATGAAACCCTTATTCATTATGTTCCTGCAAAGTTTTATTCATTATGGATTTTAAAAAAACATCTATTTCCAAAGGCCAGTTATGTGGAAATCGTGAAAAAAAACGGCACCATAGATGTAGTAATATTTCGCCCACATTTGCAACAACTATTTGATTATTTTAAACATACAGAGAAGGGAGTAAGGGCGGCTATATGGACATACTCAGAACGCGATTATGCAAAATCAATTGCAAATACATTGATAAAACGGTTTTATTTGCCATCTGATTTTTTCTTATTTTTAAAGGGTGGAGAGGATATAGACGACGAAAATGATTATCCAAAAAATTTAAGAGCAGTGTATCGTGAATATCCTCAATATAATGTGTTTAACACTGTACTGATTGATGATAGATATACAAATATAAGACATGAAGTTAATTCTGAAAATGGGTTGTTGATTGAACCGTTCGCACCCTTTGGCTTAGAAAAAACCCGGGTTCAACTACCGGATGCTGTTGTGCAAAATATGGTTTTAAATGACCGTGTAATGCTTGATGCACAACATATATTAAAAGCTGTGTATCAGGATATTATGGGGTGCGATGATGCGGATATTGATGAAGGATTTACAACAGAACCGGTGTTTACTGGGCGACGGGTAAAACGCATGGGATTAATGCCATTTTTACAATCGTTTGCTATCAAACCACAAAGCATTGACAATATTATTAGCATTGGCACACCGTATTTATCAACAGAATTTGTTATTGTAAAACCTGGATTGGAACTTAGTGTAAATGGTAATTACAATACTATTAAAACCTTTGGACAAGGCGCCTACGGCGCCGAGCCGCGAAGCGGGCTAAAAGGCGCCTACGGCGCCGACCGACAAGGCGCCTTTAATCAAAGCCTGCGAAGCGCCTCTAAAAAAACAAGAAAGGCAAAATCAATCTAAGCGTATTTTGGGTCAACGCTTACGCGTATTTGGGTAAAGCATCCAAATCATAGTAATCCACAATTTCTTCTTTATCACACAAAAATTGAGAAAATGCGGGGTCGTCAAACTGTGCCTTTGCTGTATGTGCATGCACAGTTCGCGCAATCATTTTATATAATTTAAAATCTGGATATCTTTCCTGACCTGTTTTTTTATACAATATATTTTTGCCTTCATCGTCTGTGCACCATTTTTCAACCAATTTATATAGTAAACTGTCTCTCTCTCCACTATCTAACATATCATAGAGAGAACATCCAAGACGACATAGGTCAAAGCTATAATTTGGTTCCAATCTAGGTTTTTGACTATTTAAAAATGGTTCACAATTATATTGAGAATAAGCATCGCCACCTAATGCAAAACTGTCACTACAAAACTGTTTTCCCTGAAAACTATAAATGGCACGACCAAAATCAATCAGTTTATAAATACGACCATAAGTAGGCACCCTATAGTACTGTCCTTGAACTTTATAATATAAATATTCACAATCAGTTTCCGTATACATAATGTTACTTGTATGTAGGTCATTATGCGTAAATTGAAAACAATGATTATATGTGTATAGTGTGCATATAATTTGCATTAAAGCTGCAATCACCTCATCATCATCTAAGTCATCATAGAGAAGAAGATCATCAAACGTGCCAACACATTGTTCTTGAAAAATAAGTTGGACTGGAAAGTTTTTTAAATAGCAATACACTGAATTTGTTGAATCATATGGATCGGATGAAGCCGATGATGATGTTGTTTCCCAAGAACTTTTTTCTCCAGTACTATCGCTTTTTGATGACAAACTGCTGCTGTCATCATTTTCTGAGGGTTTACTGCTGTTATTATCGGTTAAACTTTTAATACTGTTGTCTTCTTCCTCTTCCGGTTCCTCTTCCTCTTCCTCTTCTTCCTTTTCTTCTTCCTCTTCTTCTTCCTCTTCTTCTTCCTCTTCTTCTTCCTCTTCTTTTGACTCCTCTTCTTCTTCCTCTTCTTCTTCGTCCTCTTCTTCCTCTTCCTTTTCCTCTTCTTCATCTTCATTTGACTCCTCTTTTTTAGTTATATCAATAATGTCCGGCAAATCTTCACAAATAACTTCATCCAAATTTTCATCACAAATTTGAAGCTTAGCTCTATGAGCTCTTGACCAATCTCTATTTCCAAGTTCAGAATTAAGTAAATACTCAGTTGTTTTATCTAACGTAACATGAACTCCAATAGAGTTTATAAAAAACTCGGAATCTTTAACATAATCTAAATCGTCTTCTAAATTAAACCGAAACGTTTTTTGAACTGCTAATGCGGAACCATAAAATGGCACTGAGTGTATAAATCCATGTGTTTCACCAAGCATATTTGACAAATATGAAAAAAAACAATCGGTATATGAACAATTATTTACTTCACCGATTTTTTGAGATACCGCTGATAAATCTAGGCAAGGCAAGGCAACCGTTTGCGGATCCGACAACTTATACCGACCTGTCATAAACTTAATAGGGTCAATTAAAGGTGAAAATTTCACAAAAATGCGTGCATCTTTATGACTGCCGTCTTTTGCAGCCACTGTCCATAAATCAACTGCTTGAAATTCATGGTTTAATGCAATTATATTATAATTGTTTTCATTCATAGAAAAAAATCGTGTATAAATTGGATTAAATGCTTGCACTGCTGAAAGGTCAAAT
>JACCDP010895605.1_pt1 | contig 11698 bp, 9 predicted proteins | sample 7445841 | NCBI WGS metagenome assembly JACCDP01 (sample SAMN15323441, study PRJNA562643) | freshwater metagenome | isolation source: river surface water | place: USA:Blue River Watershed | collected 2017-08-17
ATACTTGATAGCTATAAATGCCGCGGGTTGGCTCGGTTTGGCTCAGTTCAGTACCGGTTGCCAATAACGGCACCAAGCTAACGGTGTTCCAAACTTTGCCATCTAATCTTCGAAGTGCAACTTGGGTACCTGCAGTTATAGGTGCACTTAAGACCGTTACTTTAAAGGCGTTTCCGGCTTTTGCTGAAGTTGGAGCGCTGATGTTTAAGCGCGGGTTAACTTTTACAGATACTTCAGCACTCAAGCCCGCTCCGCGTTCCCAACTGCCTTCACTAGTAATTCTTAATTTTCCAGATTTAGCTAAATAAAGTGGAGTCTTAAATGAACCAGCATCTGTGGTGATTGGGTTTCCAATTTGACGCCAAGTATTTTCATCGAAAGCTTTGAACTCCAATTTCAATGGCAGGCCGACCAGAATAGTTTTATCTTTCAAATTAGCTTGGCCGGTTAGATTGATTAGCGAACCATATTTAACTGATGCTTGATCCGTTGAAAGCGAAAGCAGTACTTCGTCAGGAGCAATAGTTAATGCGGTGCTTCGAATTGCATCAGTTGCACTTTGTTCCTCCATGCCGACTGTCCATTCAGCTAAACCGCCTAAACGATACTTTGCTACTAATTGCGCGCGAGCTAAATAGCTAGCTGGGTTTTGATACCAAGCAGTGCGAGTCGCCGTGCAAGAAGTTGCTTGGCCGCTGGCATTGTTTCCGTTATAGGTTTTTTGGTAAGTAAATGTTGCTTCTTGGTATTGCTCGTTATATGTAGGAGTAACTCCGTAAGTAGATGCCAGAGTGGCTGCATTACGCATTATGAAAGTGGCTGCCTTGGCCGTTGTTGAAACTACTTTCGAAACATTTGCCGGACAGATGCCATCAACTTTAGTAACCCAATCTCGGCCATAGCCCGCCAAGCCTACGTAGACCTTTGTTGCTGGCATTACTGAAATCGCGTATTTAACAGTTCGCTCAACCCAAGCAATTGGGCCAATCGGGCCAGGCTTTCCGGTTGAATAGTCGTAAGTCATGATGCGTAGGCGATCTATATATTGCGCTATTTCTGCCCATGCATAAACGGTGTAACCCTTTTGTTTCTCAGTTAGAGCGAAATGAACAGGCGCCGTGACTGAAAGAATTTTGCCTTTAGCATGAAGCGCTGTACTTAATTCCTTTACAAAAAGTACCCAGTTTGGTTTTGTTGTTGGCCAAGAAGCTGTGCCGTCAACAAATGCAAACCCTTCGAAGTCCAGGTCAATCCCATCGAAATTCTTGCTCATAACTAAGTCAATTATCGGCTTTATAACATTTGCTCTGTCACTACTCTTTGCCAGTAATTTCGCCAGCACTAATTTGTCGGTTCCATCGGTAATTGTCGGAATGATTTTGAAGCCAGCGTTACGCATAGTTGAAAGCGGAACATCAATAGCAACACTTGGATTTCCAGGTGTGTAAAGATCCAAAATATAAGGTGCTTTGGTTTTGCTATTTAATTTCAAGGTGTACCAGAACGGCATAACTTCATTAATTAGATCAGCATTTGCCACCGCAGTAGGCAGCGATACATTCATCCCGTAGTACGGAATCCAGCCAGTTAATATTTTGCGCGGGGCGGGCTCAGCACTTGCGCTGGGAATTAGTTTTGCGGGAATTAGTTGTGTGGCCATTGTTAAAGCCAGCAATAAGACTAACGTTCTGCGTAAGCTACAAGAAATTGAGGCAGCGCTAAATGAACGGCGTATGAACGCCATAAAACTTAGCGGGTATTTCATATAAGTTTCTTGGTTTCAGTTGAGGTTTAATTTAACGTTTCCGATAGAGTTCAGATCTTAACGAAATATCGCTAATACCTCCTGTAATGAGAGCGAGAAACCCTGATGCTAAAGAAGTTAGCGGTCGAATTCTTCGGCACTTATCTTTTGGTAATTGCAGCAACTGGTGTAATTATCTCGCAAGATGTGCCTTTCATTGGAATAGCAGCATCACCAGCATTAGCTGTAATGGTCATGATCCTGGCTCTCGGTCATTTCTCAGATGTGCATTTAAATCCAGCAGTATCGCTAGCTTTCTTAATACTTAAGAAGATTTCCTTAAAAACATTTATTGCCTACGTTGGCTGGCAATTAGTTGGCGGCGCTTTTGGCGCCTTGACTCTCAAAGCAATTTATACCCAGAAAGTTGCCGGTGAAGTTCAAAATGGAATTCCGGCTATGTCACCGCAAGCTACTTACTTAACTGGTTTTACATTAGAACTAGTTATGACGGCAATTTTGGTATTGGTAATTCTGCTGATGACTCAAGATAAAGCAAATAAAAATACAACCTCGGCACCAATCGCGATTGCGCTAACAATTTTTGTATTGATTTTAATTGCCGGGCCAATCGAAGGAACCGGTATTAACCCAGCACGTTGGTTTGGTCCAGCAATTGCTGGCGGATATTGGGATAACTGGACTATCTACACAATCGCACCACTGCTTGGTGGCGCGTTGGGTGCATTTAGTTTTCGGGCGTTAGCAGTTCATAAATAGCAGTTAACGAAAGCTCACACTAAAAAGTGGCTGGAGTTTGAATTATTTATCTTCTGGTGCAGGTCGCAGGCCAGCGTGAATCTCTTTGCACGTTGGGCAGATCGGATATTTTTCCGGATCGCGTGAAGGTATCCACTTTTTTCCGCAAAGCGCTTTAACGGCCTTGCCAGTAACTGCCGATTCAACAATCTTCTCTTTTTTAACATAATGCGAGAAACGGTCGTGGCCACCATCATCTTCTTGCAGCTCTGGGCGCGTTAGTAAATCGCCATCGGTTTGTGCATCTTTACCGGGGCGCGAGAAGAATCCCATTCGTGGCGTCATGCGTAAATCTTACCCTGTTCAATAATTACGGTTATTAACCGTCTTTAGCGCTTCTGGTTAACGGCTTTAAAGGCAAATCGCGAATAGATATACACGGGGTAGAATTTCCTAATGAAAGACCTACTGCGCACTGCTGATTTAAGCCGAGCCGATGTTGAGCTACTGCTTAACACCGCTGCTGATTTTGCTGCTAATCCATTGCGCGCCAATACTGCCTTGGCAAATAAAAGTGTTGCTATTTATATGACTAAGCCTTCTACGCGTACCCGGTTGGCATCTGAAACCGCGGTAGCACATCTTGGCGGTACTCCAATTTTTATTCGTGGTGACGAACTTCAATTAGGCCGCGGTGAAACCATTGCTGATACCGCACGCATCATTAGTGGTTATTGCGATGCGCTAATTATTCGTACCTTTGCACAATCTGATGTGAATGAACTAGGTGAGAACGCAACGATTCCAGTTATAAATGGTTTAACCGATGATGATCACCCAACTCAATTGCTTGCAGACTGGGTAACGATTCGCGAGAACTTTGGCAATGATGTTGCTGGTCGTAAATTTGTTTATCTGGGCGACGGAAATAATATGGCGCATGCTTGGCTGACTATGGGCGCAATCATGGGCGCACATGTTGTAGCTGCAACTCCTACTGGAGCTTGGGCACCTGATGCTGAAGTGGTTGCACAAGCGAAAGCAATCGCAGCAACAACGGGTGCAACTATTGAAGTTACTAATGATCCTGAAGCTGCCGCAAAAGATGCGAGCGTTTTATATACCGATGTCTGGATGTCTATGGGCGACCCAGAAGCAGAGCGAATTGAAAAAACAAAAGCACTTTCACCATTTGCCGTTTCGCAACAACTTATGGAGTTAACCGCGAAAGATTCGATTTTCATGCACTGCTTGCCGGCACATCGCGAAGAAGAAGTTGCGACCTCGGTTATTGACGGCCCTAAATCTGTTATTTGGCGCGAGGCATTTCATCGCCGCACAACAATTCAGGCACTGCTTTATCACTTAACTCGCGGAGAGCTACAGGGACGATAGTTCGGAAGGATTGTTCCAAAATAGCCATATTTGAGGCTTAAATAGCCTGCTCCCGAGGGATACAACTCAAGGATCTCGCGACATACTGAGGGGTAAGCGGTAGTTTTCACCTATGTTAATTGCCGTTCCTAAGGAAATTCGTGAGGGTGAAAAGCGCGTAGCGCTAGTGCCCGATGTCATCAATAAATTGACTCGCCTCGGTCTCGATGTAGTGATCGAGTCAGGCGCCGGACTACATTCGCAAGCAAGTGATGCTGAATATTTAGCAGCTGGTGCCAAGGTTGAAAACGGTGATGTATTAAAGAGCGCCGATGTTGTTTTGTCAGTACAGCCTCTTACTCCCGCCCAGATGGCAACTTTGAAAAAAGGTGCAGTAACAATTTCATTCCTTTCAGTTGTAACTGCGGCAGATTCAATTGACGCGGCAGCGAGTGCGGGTGTCACGGCATTCTCACTTGAACTCGTACCACGTATTTCACGCGCACAATCTATGGATGCGCTAACTTCACAAGCGCTCTGTGCTGGTTACCGCGCAGCAATTGTTGGCGCCGAACTTTCACCACGTTTCTTCCCGCTATTAATGACTGCAGCAGGCACAGTTACTCCAGCTCAAGTTCTAGTACTTGGCGCCGGAGTTGCTGGATTGCAAGCAATTGCTACAACTCGTCGACTTGGCGCAGTTGTTTCGGCATATGACGTCCGCCCATCTTCTGCTGATGAAGTTAAATCAATGGGTGCAACTTTCATTGAACTTGAGTTGGAATCACTTGAAGGCGCTGGCGGTTATGCCCGCGAAATGACTGAAGATCGCGCAGCCAAGCAGCGCGAATTGTTAACGCCTTACATTGCTAAATCACATGTACTTATTACAACTGCGGCAGTTCCTGGCCGCACTGCACCTCGATTAGTAACTGCCGAAATGGTTAATTCAATGGCACCAGGCACCGTAATCGTTGACTTAGCTGCTGAAACCGGCGGCAATGTTGAAGGCTCTAAGCCTGGCGAAATCGTGATCACAGCAAATGGCGTTCACATTTGGGGTGGCAAAGATGTGCCAAGCCAGCTTCCTTTCCACGCTTCGAGCCTCTATTCGCGCAACGTGGTTAACCTGTTAACTCTGTTAACGGTGCCACCAGCTGAGGGTTCGCAAGTCGCACTAAACATTAACTTTGAAGATGAAATCATCGATGGCTCAGCCGTCACTCATGCTGGATCTCGACGTGGTGGAGGGGCTAAGTAAATGGAACCGATTGCAATCATCTCGATTTTCGTACTAGCGGTATTCGTTGGTTTTGAAGTCGTATCTAAAGTTTCATCAACGCTTCACACTCCGCTGATGTCAGGCGCTAACGCGATTCACGGCGTGATCCTGGTTGGAGCAATCATCGTGGCTTCACATAGTGAAACTAATCTTGAACTAGGACTTTCAGTTGCGGCAATTATTTTGGCAACAATAAACATGATCGGTGGTTTCGTCGTTACAGACCGAATGCTCGAAATGTTTAAAGGTAAGAAGAAGGAGGCTAAGTAAATGAGCTCCTTCGTATATGACTTAATCGGACTAAGCGCCGGTATCTGTTTCATTCTCGCACTTAAAGGCTTATCTTCCCCAAAGAGTGCTCGCCGCGGTAACTTGATTGGTGCCCTCGGTGCCACGATTGCAACCGTTGTTATTTTCTTCTACGCAATGCCTGATAAAGATGGCAATGCGACTTCGCTTCCAATTAACAACTTAGGTTGGATCCTAGGCGCGATGGCTGTTGGAACTTTGGTAGGCGTTCCGGCTGCAAAGAAAGTTCAAATGACACAGATGCCACAACTTGTTGCACTATTTAATGGTGTTGGTGGTGGCGCAGCTGCTCTCGTTGCAATCGTTGAATATCTAAACCTTGGAACCGATGCCACAACTGCCGAAGTTATTGCGACCGTGTTTACAGTTGTCGTTGGCTGTGTTTCCTTCAGTGGTTCGATTATTACCTTCTTAAAGCTGCAAGAACTGATGACCACACGCCCAGTGGTTTTCCCAGGCGGCCGCTTTGTTATTGCTGGCACTTTGGTAGCCGTTCTTGGCGTATCAGGCTGGGTAGTTGTAGCTCTTGGAACCACGCCGCTATTGATTTTGGCTGGTTTATCGCTGCTCTTTGGAATCTTGTTCGTGCTTCCAGTTGGTGGCGCAGATGTGCCAATCGTTATCTCACTATTAAATGCATTTACCGGTTTAACGGTTGCTGCTAGCGGCTATGTACTCGATTCAACTCTATTGATCATCGCTGGAACTTTGGTTGGTGCATCAGGAACAATTCTTACTCGCATGATGGCTGAAGCGATGGGTCGTTCATTGTTTGGCACCTTGTTCGGCGCATTTACTGCAAAGGCACAAGAAGCAAGTGGCGCTGCAGAAGATCGCCCAGTTCGCTCGGGCTCACCTGATGATGTTGCGATCTTGCTTAACTACGCACGCCGCGTTGTTATCGTTCCAGGATTCGGATTAGCAGTTGCGCAAGCTCAGCACACAGTTCGCGAATTAGCAGACTTGTTAATCGCAAAGGGAATCGACGTTGCTTACGGAATTCACCCAGTAGCAGGTCGCATGCCTGGACATATGAACGTGTTGCTCGCAGAAGCAAATGTTCCGTACGAACAACTTGCTGAAATGGATGAAGTTAACCCAACTTTTGCTCAGACCGATGTTGCAATCGTGATCGGTGCAAACGATGTGGTTAATCCAGCTGCTGAAACAACTCCTGGTTGCCCAATTTATGGAATGCCAATCTTGCAGGTTTCTAATTCTGCCAACGTTATTTTCTTGAAGCGTTCAATGCGCCCAGGATTCGCTGGTATCGAAAACGAATTACTTTATGATCCAAAGACAATGTTGCTCTTTGGTGATGCAAAGGCTTCGTTGACCAAAGTCGTTAGCGCGCTAAAGGGTCTCTAAAACTTCGGCTTTAAGAACTTCGATTAGGACGCAAAGCTTGGATCTGGCTGCGTCGACTTAAAAGAAAGAGCAAAGTCTCCTTTAGCCAATCCTGCACTTAGCTTTAATCGTTTTGGGCTTTAATCGTTTTGGTTATTACATTGCTATTTAGTGTTTAAGGTAATCAAAAGCTATTAGAGAGCTAATGGCAAATGTTTGCGCTAACGAAATTATTCAAGCGGGCGTGGGTTTCATGGTTCGAGTTGCGAGATAGTTGAATATTCAACTATTCTTAGCTCAACAAAGGAGCCTCAAATGCCAGCAGTAACCGTTGCCGATATCACCGTACTTCCACGCGTTAAAGCGTTGGCAGGTACTCGAGCGCGCGCTGTTCGCAGCATTACAACTGCTCCGCAAGGTTTTGAAGGTGAAGGTTTCCCAGTCCGTCGTGCTTTTGCTGGCGTAGATATCGCACAGCTCGATCCATTCATTCACTTAGATCAAATGGGCGAAGTTGAATATGCACCTGGTGAACCAAAGGGAACTCCTTGGCATCCACATCGTGGTTTTGAAACAGTTACTTACATTATTGATGGAATTTTTGATCACTTCGACAACAACGGTGGTGGCGGAACTATTACCGATGGTGATACACAGTGGATGACTGCGGGTGCTGGCATTCTGCATATTGAAACTCCACCTGAATCTTTGGTGATGAGTGGCGGGTTGTTCCATGGTTTCCAACTTTGGGTTAACTTGCCTGCTGCGAAAAAGTGGTCACCGCCTGCATATCAAGATTTACGTGCAAGTGAAGTTGCTCTTCTTGCTTCAGAAGATGGCGGCGCACTAATTCGCGTAATTGCTGGTGAACTTGCCGGACATAAGGGGCCAGGTTCAACACAAACTCCAATTACTTTGATCCACGCAACTTTGCAACCAGGTGCCGAAATTCGTTTGCCATGGCGCCAGGATTACAACGCACTTGTCTACACATTGGCTGGACATGGATTTGTTGGCGATGAATCTCGCCCAGTTCAAATGGGTCAATTAACAGTATTTGGCGAAGGCGACACAATCGTCGTGCGCGCAGCAAATGTGCAGGAATCACGTTCACCTGAGATGGAACTTTTTATTCTCGGTGGCGAACCAATTAAAGAACCTGTGGCCTGGATGGGTCCATTTGTTATGAACACCAAGCGCGAAGTACTTCAAGCTTTTGAGGACTTCCAAAAGGGCGTTCTAGGCTCGATTCCAGTAATTGAAAAGGGTCACCGCCCAAATGCGCAACTAAACCGCAGCGGCGAAGGCTCAAAATTAGGCGGATCAAACACCCCAAATTCAACCGGTAGCGCTGCAAACGGTACCGAGATCCTTGATGTGCATGGTGCGCCAACAACAATGCAAGAAGGCTAAGCAACAACTTTTTTAGTTTTAAGTAATTCGCTAACCTCTGCATATGGCTCTTTCACTGCAATGCATAACTGTCGATGCTCATAACCCAAAAGCTCTAGCCGAATTTTGGGCTGAAGTGCTCGGCTGGTCAGTTGGTGAAGATGGTGACGAGATTGGTTATTGGATCGAACGCGAACTTAACGATCCGAATAACACAGGATTTCCAGATATTTTATTTCTCAAAGTTCCTGATTCAAAAGTGATTAAGAATCGATTACATCTAGATCTTCGCCCTGATAATCAAGAGGTAGAAGTAGCTCGCCTTGAGAAATTAGGAGCAAAGCGAATTGAAATCGGACAGAGTGAATATGCGGACACAACTTGGGTCGTAATGGCTGACCTTGAAGGCAATGAGTTCTGCGTTCTCTCGGCTCGTAAGAATTAGCTTTATACGGCCTGTGCACAACTAATTTGTTTTGTCGGTGGGTTAATTCAAGATCCACTCATGAGCACAAACGCCGCCCGAATTACAGAGATATCTGTTGCTCATTCAAGCCCAGAATTCGATACAGAAACTGGCGAAATTTACGCTCCTGGTGATCGCTTTCAAAATGATGATCAATCTTGCGACACTGCGGGTTCGATTGATCGCTTTCAAAATACCTTAGATTCCCGCGCTACTGAGCTACTAAATTCAGTTCCTGGAATCGAAACTCTAACTGCTTTAGTTGCAATAGATCCTGAGGATTTAAGCCGTAGCGCTCGAGTTGATTACTTAAGTGCTGTCGAACGACAGACGGGCTGGCTGCAAGCCTTAATTCAACGCGCAATTGTTGCCGTTGCGGGTACTGAACCAAGTGAAGCCGACGGGATTTATGAGGGCGTCGATGATGCCGAGCGCGAAGACATCTCTGCAGCGCTACGCATGTCAGGTAATTCTGCTCAATACAAGATCGATATTGCCCGTTCATTAATTAATACTCTGCCCAACACCTGTTCCGCACTGGCTACTGGTGAAATATCAACAGCACATGCAAATGTAATCGCGCGCGAAACTGCCGCTGCTATTCGCGAAGGCTTGCCAACCGAAGCGATTGCCCGCATCGAAGAGAGTGCAATTGCGCACGCTGAATTTCATACTCCAGCCCAAGTTGGTAACAAGGTGCGCACGATGTTGGCGCAAGTTGCTCCAAAAGAGTTTGAGGAAATTGTGGTCAGAGCGCGTGATACCCGAAAGGTCTCGATGTATCGCGAGTCCGATGGAATGGCAACGGTTGTAGCGATCCTTCCCGCTGAAGATGCTCAAACTGTGATGTCAGCTATCGAGAATTTCGTAATCCGTGCCAATCGTCGCGATGAGGAAGCCCGCAACCATGCAGCAAAAGCCGAGATAATCCGGGCAGCATTCATTGGTCGCGCTCCAAGTACTTATGAGAATGCAAAAAGAAATGGTGCTGGTGTTAGTGGTGCTGGTGTTAGTGGTGCTGGTGAGCAAGTTAAAATGACACCCGACGAAGAAGCCGCATTTAACACTGAATATGCGCCCGATCTTCGAACCATGGATATGAAACGTGCTGATGCGCTGAGTGAGATTGCCGGAATAGCTGTTTCACTTTCTGCTGATGAAGCGAAATCACACCGCAGGTCAGTATCGGTAAATGTAACAATCGATTTACCAACCCTGCTGGGGCTTAACGAAAATCCAGGGCAACTTGCTGGTTACGGTGTGTTACCTGCTCAAATTGTGCGAGCACTTGCTGGAGAAGGAAAATGGCGAAGGTTTATTACCGACCCTAATTCCGGCACACTTCTTGATTATGGACGAGATAGTTACCAACCTCCCCAAGATTTAGTTGATTACCTAATTGCGCGCGATAGAACTTGCCGTTTTCCTGGATGTAGACAATCTGCAGCCCGCGCCGATATTGATCATGCTGAAGCTTGGGAAGACGGCGGTGCAACTTCGGCGGCAAACTTAGGTGCGCTCTGCCGTCGTCATCACCGCATGAAAACCCATGGAGGCTGGAAGTTAATTAGTAATGAAGATGGTTCCTGCAACTGGGAATCCCCAGATGGTCACCGATATTTCGTGCCCGCCCGTCCAGTACTTGATGCGGTTTAGCAGCTACCGATTTTTACAAAGTCGCGAATTGCACTTGATGCGGTTTAGCAGCTACCGATTTTTACAAAGTCGCGGATTGCAAATGTTGGCACTGTTGTTTTGTTGCCAATAGTTGAATAGCTAGTTGCCCCAGAAACATTTACTTTCGCAACAAAAGCATCATTTTCTTTCAACTTGAGCAAGCTCTTGGCATTACCGGTGAACATCGAATTTACCCCGCTTAACCATGAGGCTGTTGGGGTTTTGGAAGCATACGCACGGAACTTTGAGCCACCAGTGTTTGCATCAAATTGAGCAACACAACCAAAAATTACAAAGTTCTTTCCCTTCATCTGTGCCGGAGCGCGAGTCAAAGTGTTCCACTGAATCTCTGTTGGCTCTGTGAAATTTACAATCTTGGCACCTGATGCACATTTACCGCTCTTGGCAACTGAATAAGTAGATCCTTTAACACAAACAACACCCTGTGCGTTTAGGGCAGCAAGATGTTTAACAACTGGATTTTCGAGCTTGACCGGGATAACTGATTCAAGAGCTAACTTGCCTGCGTCAGATGAGAATTTAATCGAGGCTTTGATGCTAAATGGAGCAATTGCTTTGTCAACGGAGTAATCGCAAATTGAAATCGATCCGGTTTGAATTTCTGATTCGGTTTCATATGCAAAGTCAGAACCAAGCTGGGTGCCTTTGCTATCTTGCAAAGCAAACTCAAAACTTGAGATTTCTTCGTATGGATCATTTACGGTGAACTGATATTCAAACTTAGAACATGACTTTGGATATGGGATCTCGGTATTCGCAAAATCAGTCTTAATCGTTACGTATTCAGCGAAACTTGATGGTCGCTTAGGGAATTTAGAATTACGGATATTGTATTTATTCGTCAGTTTCGATTTACCTGTCTCATCATCAAAATTTATTGTGACTTCAACATTAAATGGGGCTGTGGCTTCTTTAACGATGTAATCACAAACGTTGAAGTCGCCTTTCTGCTCACCTTTTTCACTTGAATATGCAGACTCCGAGGCAACTTCTTTGCCTTTTGCATCCTTAAGTGAGAAATCAATATCCGAAATTTCGGAAAACGGATCATTCATTGTGTACTTAAACTCGAGAGATTCACAGTCTTTAGGGAACGGCATTTCTAAAGTAGTTAAATCGGATGAGAACTTTAGATAATCTGAAAATGTTGATGGGCGCTTTGGAAATGAGGTTGTTGGCACAGAGAAAGTTAAATTTAGATCAGTTAATTTAGAGCCAAAGCCACGATCGATTGCGGCGGTTGCAATTAGTGGATTGACGGTATCAACGGTTGAGAAACTTGATGCGTTTACATATATATCAAAATCTAAATTAGCCTTTTTGGCGG
>JACCDP010497218.1_pt1 | contig 11697 bp, 9 predicted proteins | sample 7445841 | NCBI WGS metagenome assembly JACCDP01 (sample SAMN15323441, study PRJNA562643) | freshwater metagenome | isolation source: river surface water | place: USA:Blue River Watershed | collected 2017-08-17
ACCCGAGACCTGGAGATGTGTCCCCTCCGGCCAACTGGCCAACCGTTCAACTTTTCAACTTGGTCTCCCTCTGGTCCACCGAGCCTCCGAGCCTGCATGCCTCTCCTAGCCCTAGCCCAGGCTCTGGCTCTAGCCCTGTTTGCCCCCTTGCCCCCATGTCACCGTGCCCACGTGCCCCCTCGCGGCTCCGCCGCGCGGCCCCCTCGCGCGCTTTGCGCGCGCTCAGATCAACCCCGACTCTTCGGCAATAGAATCAAGCTTGTGCTCCAGGAGGTCGATTTTGACCTGCAGGTCCGTGACCTTCCTCGACAGTTCTTCGTTCTGGACGACGAGCTGCTGGAGGAGGGAAAGGATCTGTTCGTTGGAAGTGTGGTTGTTCACGATGGTGATGCATGGTTGCGTGCGAAGCAGTCATTCCGTCGCCGGCACGCGGACGGCGGAAAGGCGCGGATTTCCCCTGGAAGGGCGGGGGAGCGGCCGGAAGGCCTGATTTTAAAAGCGCGAAAGACTCCCCAGGGTCAGCGTGAGCTGAACCTGCATGGATAGTGTATTCGCATTCTTAAGGACACGCCCACGAAACTGCCTCACCCCCGACGGCCTGTCAAGCCAGGTAGGGACAGCGCCACGTGCTGTCCTCTGTGTCTCTGCCTCTTCCAGCCGCTATCCGCTTACCGCTAACCCCTCGCGGCTCCGCCGCGCAGGTAGGGTCAGGACCGCGTCACGACCTAGCCTGCCTCGGGTAGGGACGCGTCGGCGACGCGTCCGCCCTCGCCCCTCATCTCCTCATCCCCACGGTCGCGACACCGTCGCGCCGGTAGGGATGACCGGCCCGGTCATCCTCGGGCGCGCGGGCCGCGCGCCCCTACCTCGAAACAAAAAGGCCGGAGACCAAGGGATTTATCCCCCAGCCCCCGGCCCGCGTTTTTCCCTCCCCGAGCCCACGTGTCACCGTGCCCACATGCCCCCTCGCGGTCACGCCCCCTTGCCCCCGTGTCACCGTTCCCACGAAACCCTCGCGACTTCGTCGCGCTGGTAGGGACGCGTCGGCGACGCGTCCGCCCTTGCCCCTCATCTCCTAAGCCTTGATGGACCCAAAACGGTTTTATCCCACTGGGCCAATTCCGTCTTGAGACCTTGGAGCATTTTAATAGCAAAAAAACATGGAAACCACCCCGTCCACGTCAGGTAATCCGAAGTCTGGTGTCAACGTGACCGCCGTCATCATCGCGGTAGTCGTCTGCGCCACTTTGCTCGCGGCTGTCTATCTTTTGCAGGGCAAGTCCGCGGCTGGCAGCGGCCCTTCGATCCTCGCAGCCAAGCCGGAGCTTCCCGTCTTCATCACCTGGCGTGAAACCAAGCTTCCGGGACAGACCCAGGTCGCTCGTATCTGGGCAAAGCCTGACGCGCAGTTGCCGTTGCGGGTGATCGTCCAGGTCGAATCTTCCGTCGACGGCGAAAAGAAGCTCAAAGAGATCGTCCTTGAGAAGCGCCATGTCGAAGACCCCTTGGAGCTCGGCATGCTTGAAGGGCATCAGTTCGTCCCTGGAGACAAGCTTTCGGTCGGACACCGTGACTACTCATATGTCACGTCTGCCTGTAAGCCCCTGAAGTAATCATCCCCTTTTTCTTCGGAGCCCGGAATTTCTCCGGTAGCGGTAGCGCTCTTCCGTGGTAGGTAAAAAAGGCCGGCCTTGATGGCCGGCCTTTCTGTTTCCAGTTTCTAGCAAGAGGCCCTTGGCGGTCCGTCCGCTATGAGGCCAGACGCCTTACGGCAGGCGCAGTTCATCCGCGGCCTGATGGACGAGGATGATGCGTTCCATAGTGTGCGGGTACTCGGAGTAGTAACGGGAGATCATGATCCACGTCTCGTCGCGGATCTCGTTCCACTGGTGCGACACGGCGTTGATGTCTAGCCGGGCGCCCATCTCCGAGCCACCGGCGAGCACCGCGATGCTGCGATGGGCGTCGGCGCGGTTGCCGGCGCACCAGAGGCCGCAGCGGTCGGCGGAGCGCTCCTGGCAGCGACGATACCAGGCGTAGAGCGGGTAGATCAGCGAGGCGATGTGCGGGACGGTGCCGCCCCAGAAGCTCACGTGCCCCATGGCGACATGGCCGCACTCGTGACCGACGAGGAACTTGAGATCCTCGATCTTGCCCTTGCGAAAGAGCGTATCCACCGCGCCGCTGTTCAGGACGACGAAATTACGGCCGGCCAGACGCGTCGCGAAGGCGTTGAAGGCGTTGTCCTGCGTCACGTAGGCCTTGGCGTCGCTGACGCCGAGCTTGGCCTTGGCTTCTTCGACGAGGGCATGCAGTTCGGGCCAGGATTGCGGGGTGATCAGGACCGCGCCCCCTTTGAGGCGGGCTGCCGCGAGGAAGCTTAGTATCCATGAAAAGAAACCGAGGACCAAGATCGCGATCCCGATTCCTCCCGCGCAGAGCAATGCGATGAAGAGGATGATGCCGAATATGAGGCACAAGGTCCGGGCTGTGCCTTCGCTGCGATCGCGGAGGTTGTCGATCGGGTTGGCGTAAGACGGCATGGGGATCACGGGCGGGGGGTTCATGATGAGGCACTCTCCGTCGGCGGCTGGGCCTCCTCAAGACTTTCTTTAAGCACGGACTGCCCGCCCTGCGACCGGGGCTTGGGCCGCTTCTCCGCCGCATCTCCGCCCGTTTGGCTCATCCGTGCGACATCGGAGCGACAGATCGCGGCCGTTAGGGGCTTGTCTCCGACTAAGAAGACACAAGAAAGAAGTCGTCCCCCATGAACTACGCGATCCTGATCCTGGCGCTCGGTTGCGCGCCGTTGTTGCCTCTCGTCGCCACAGGGTATTTCTGGTTTTCCCGCTGGAAGTGCCGCAAGGTGGCCGTCAGCTCCGGGCTCAAGGGACGCGAGGCCGCGTTGAGGCTGCTCGCGGAAAACGGGATCACCGATATCCCCGTCGAATCCGCCAACGCGATGGTCGGCGATCATTTCGATCCCAAGGGCCGCAAGATCGCCCTCTCGGCCGATGTCTTCGACCAATCTTCCGCATTTGCGCTGGCTGTCGCCGCGCACGAGGTCGGCCATGCCTTGCAGCAGAAGGAAGGTTACCGCTGGTTCGGCTGGTGGATGGCGGTCGCCCCATATGTACATATTCTGACGTTCGTCTTCCAGATGCTCGTGATGACTTTGGCGATGTTCTTCCCGCCGATTATTTTCCTGTTGGTCATCTCCTACTCCTTGCTGTTCCTGATGTCCATCCTGACCCTTCCGGTGGAGTATGACGCTTCCCGCCGCGCGCTGAAGGAGCTCGATCGATCCGGCCTTCTGACGACGCCAGAAGAGAAGTCCGCTGCCAAGACCGTCCTCATCGCCGCTGGCCTGACCTATGTCGCCAAAGCGATCCAGGACCTGCTCCTCGCCGTCTACTACGCGCTCCGCACCTTCCGCCGCTGAACCAATGAACGCCCCTCTCCATACTCCCGCTCCGGCGGAATCGATCTCTGCTCCGGCCGCGCCGACCCCCAGGCTCGGCGTCTTCCTTCCTTGGCTATTCGTCATGCTGGTGCTCGGGGCATCCCTGGCTCAGCACGTGGTGATGGATCCCATTTCCGAAGCGATCGAGCAGATCAATCTCCTCAAGCAGCTGGTTTCCTCATCGTTCCCTGAGTTTCTGCAAGGCGCCGTGGGGGAGTTTCTGTCATGGACCATGGCACTGGGCATCCAGACGCCCTATGGATCAGTCGCGGGCTTCATCATGACCGGCGTTGTCATCGTCGCGGTGGTTCGGCCGTTCCTCGCCTCGCTCCTCGGAGCGCTCCTTGCGCATCCGCTCCTTTTCCTCACGGGCGGCACCGAGCAGGGCTGGCGCTACACCTTGCGGGCGTTCGCCTTCAACCGCATCGTCGTCGAGCTCCTCTCCGTCGCTTGTTTCTTCGGCATCGGGTACGCGCCCCTCTCGCCCGCGGTGCAGATCTCCTTGTTGCTTATCCTGATTCCGGGTATTCGCCTGATCGGCATGGGTGCCTTGCTTGCGCAGCTTGTCCGCGGCCAAGGGCTTGGCTTCTTCCGGACCTTCTTCCTGTTAGGACCGCTCTTCGCCCTCTTCGCGGTCATCTCGATGGTCCTGAGCGTCCTCTCCGTCGTCTGGGTCGGCCTCTGGTGCATCGCCAAGGTCGGCTGAGAAGATTCTGCCTACATAGCAAGGACAGCAACACGTGCTGTCCTTGGTCTCTCCTTCAGGGTCGTCACTGGTGCCGACCTAGCCGCTTCAACAAACAGTCCGAAAATAAAGAGGGCCACCAGTTGGTGGCCCTCTGCTTTAACTGACTGCGCTTACTTACCGCGGGGGCCGTTGCCGCGACCTCCACCGGAGGGATTTCCGGTTTGGCTCGGGTAGTTGCCGCCATTGCCTTGGTTGGACATTTGTGGGTGGGTTTGGATTTGAGTTTGGGTTTAAGAAGCGGCGCCACTTCGTGGCCCCGCGTAGGACTTGGGCAGCTTCAGGCTTACTCGCGGCAGTGCCAGTACTCGTCGTTGTTCGGATTGCACTGGTTGGCGTGGTTGTCGCGGTCGGACTTCGGGTCGTTCGTCAAGATGTTCACCTCCTCTCTGGTTGCGTCTATGGTTCAGCGGGGCGCGGGGTATCCGGGCTCCAAAGGGATTACATCGAACCCGCGGACAGGTCGGTTGATGAGCGGGCGCGGCGGACCAGGGGTGTGCCAGCGAGGATTAGGGTCGCTGGTCTCCATCTCAGTGAACGTGAGTTTCGGTGGGGAGGTGCTCGCCGACGTGACCTATCAGGAAGGCCCTGGATTCCGGTAGCCAGGCGAAGTAGATCCGGAGCAGGCGGCGGGCTTTTACCCCCTTAGAGATGTGGCCGCCGATGACGACCGGCCTGCTTTCGTGATAGACGGTGTAGTCCTTCTTGAGCTTGTTCAGCGTGCAGCCCGAGGATCCTGCGGCGTAGTGGAAGCCCTTCTTTTTAAGGAAGGCCTGCCGCGTACTCTTGATGCCGAAGTGTCGCTCACGCAGGGCGACGTCCGCCAGCGCCATGAGGGCGTCGTAGGTGAAGTCCGGATCGTCGAAGTCGGATTCGGCTGCCACCTTTAGGGCGTTGTCGTGGATGATCAGGAAGCCCCGAAACTCAGCGGCGGCGGCCTGGACAGCCTCGAGGTTAGACGCGAAGCGCGCCGACTTCTTAGGCGTACTCGCCACTGCATCCGGCTTGGGCTGTTCCGCGGTCTCAATGACCGCATCAGCTAGGCCTTTGCCGATGAAGTAGCTGATCAGGGGCTTTATGATGCCGGTGGCAGCCGGGGATGCTGCGAGCTCGACCTTGGGGCCGCGCACCTTGGCCGTGCACGATGCCTTCGGGTCGAGATCATGGCGGAGGGTGAGGGTCTGTTTCGGCAGGTTCGACGACAGCTTCCAGCGAGCGAACTGCGGGTGGGTGCGAACAAGCCCCTGGGCGCTGATGATCAGGTCAAGGGGCGTTACGGAGGGGGTGAGGAGTAGGGAAACCATGGGCTTCGGTTCGTATGTAATCTTGCAAAGGAGTCTTGTCAAGCGGCCTCTTTTGCCCTCTTATGCCATCGATGACCACTAACGACCGGATACTTCGAATCGGAAAGAAGCTCGAGAAAGATGGCCTAAAGGCCTTTGGAACTAAGACACCCACCGGCCAGCCGGCTTACTTCCGGGCCTGCGGACTTCAGATCATCCCTAGCGAAGCCGAGGAGATCGACACCGGGAAGACCTGCCGACTGATCATCACCCCACTTGCGGCAAGCCTCTCGGCGTTGGTCGCAGATTTGCTAAAGGCGCTCAAGGCGGGAGCCCTTGGCGTGCAGCGAACCGAAGCCCTGATCGAGGAGATGAAGAATAAGACATTTAAGGACATTCCGCGGGCCGGGGAATGGGAGGTTGTCGCTGCGAAAGATATCGTAAGCTGCGCGCTTGAAATTGCGGAACGGTCCTTCTCCGAGTCCCGAAACGAAGAGCAGGATGATTGGTCTATGATGGACCCGTTTACGGGTGAGATCCATGAACACCGCCAGGAGCATTGGAGATATGCCCGTGAAATCCTCGGACGATATGCTGGACGTGAAAGGTCCAGGCCAGCTAGCTCCCTTCGATCTGGGGTCCCAGATCTACACGGCTCGTCCGATCGCCAACTGACTTGGCTAGAGGTTCGAGCTCATCTCGGCGTGGTGATTGGTGGGTATTGGATTCCCGTAGGGAACGTCACACGGCTGACTGGACGAACTGCGCAGCTGGGGCTCACCAAAACCCTTCTTCGAAAGGGTTTGAGGCCCGATATCGCTCTGACTATTATCGCCAACGCGAGTAAAAGCCCCCAAGGGTAATGACTGATGACGACTAAGGCAAAGACCCTGAAGGACATCGCGGTGGCCTTCCACGGCGTGACAAGCGTCAACATTTGCACCAAGGAGAAAAATTTGCCAGTCGGCAGCAAAGCGCCCGACGCAGTTCCTTGTCGCGTGATCTATCAGTCCGATATCGCAAGGCAGGAGCCATGGCGAGATCCGGACGGGATTCGCATAGAGAAGGTGGCGCGCCGTTTTATCGAAGAAGAAAGAAGGGGGCTAGGACAGAAACCCACTTTGGCGGCCGGCGACATTCTCGTCACCACCAGGGGGCGTCCGTATGTGAGTCCACTCGTGACCCCGCGCATGCTTGCAGGTGGCTCAATGGTCGCCGGGCCGGATTTAATCGTAGTGCGCGCTAAGCAGGCATGGGATGCGGCATTGGTCCGTAAGATATTGTTGAGCAGAAAGGCATCCGCTTTCTTCAATGAACAGTCTCCGAAGGTGGCCAAAAACCAGGGAAGGGTGCTGCCCAAGAGCGTGATCATGGATCTACCTCTTCGGGACGAACGGTTCGATCTGAAATACTCGTTCGATGAAGGCCTGGAGGCGCATGCTAGCGAGTCTGAAGCAGCTGCTGAAAGGATGGCATTGCTCAGCCGTGCTTTCGTCGAGTTGGCAAGATGGCGCTCGGAGCTCGTCTTGGACGCGAATAACCAGCGCTTCGACTATGATAAGACGGAATCTTTCACATGGGAGAAGAGAGCCCTTGAGAAAGAACACGACATTGCGACAAGGCGCGGCGCAGCGCACCAGGTCGTCTTGGATGCGATTCCGATTCAAGATATCGGTAAAAATAACGACTGGTCATGGAAGAAGCCTTTCGATGAGGAATACGAAAGGCTCTGGGCATCCAAAGATCAGTGGGCCTCCGCCGGCATCGTGAAATGTCTGGATGACATCGCAAACGGAAGGCTCGATTCCGCCGATTCTAGCCTTCTCTGCAGTCTCTTGTCAGGAGGAAGTGACGCCGTCCGGGCGCGTGCTGCGATGGTCAGCAATGCTCAGCTTGTCGCAAACACGACTTTGTTGCTTCACCAAGGTCATCACAGCGCATCGACCATGAACGTCCGTCGGTCGGTTCGCCAGCTGCTTGCTTCATGTGTCAGCGGCATGGAGAAGGTCATGGTTCTCTCTGCGGAAGCCGGCCATCAGGCAGTCGAGGTGGTGACGGATTCTGCACCCCCCAAGCAGGTTGCATTGGTGGAGTCGCGTGCGCCGTATCGGGATGTTGCCGCCGCGCTTTGCAGGTTCGTCGCGCCCGCCGTAAATGTCAGTGTTTCTGCTAACGTTTCCGGCGCATTTATTGGCGAGAAAATCGATGCAGCGATACTTGAAGCCTCGGGCTTTGATGCAGAAATCAAAGACGATCAGCTGGAGTATGCGTCCAGGCAGCTCTTTGACTGGGCCAGTCTTAACTACCGGCTCAAGGAGGGTGGGAGGTTGTTTGTGCATATACCCACTAGCCACTGGAAACTACTGTCTGCTGTTCGGGCCAATGTGACTACTGTGGTGCAGCTACCTCCGATGATCGTTCCGGCGTATCAGTCATTCTCACCCCCGAACGATTCTAGGGCCGGAGGTTATTCTAGGGAAAGGCATGCTCTATGTGACCAAGGAATGATACTCGTCATCGAGCCAGGATGGGGATCTGCCAGTGATGTCAGGTTTGTCGATGCCACGAGGTTGACCGGCGGAGATGCCGTGACCGACCTGACCACGCATCAGTTGGAGATACTGAAGGCCGTAATTACACACAACAAATTGACATTCAGTGGTTTAAGGTGCTTCAACTTGCCTAGAGATGTGCTATTTCGTGATCAAAAGAGCTGGCCTGGAGTAGCGAAATTCATCGCAGCCAGAGCTACCTGCCAGGAGTTGATCGAAGACTTCACGCTGGAGACATTGATTGAGGAAATGCAGTTCCGCCATCGTGCCTGGAAGGTTTCGCAGGAAGCGCTCCTCTCGCACGTCGGCGTAAGGCTTAAGGCCTGAGCAAGTTCCGCTCTCGTGAGATTAAGTCAGTCGCCGACTGAGAGAGTCAGCCTATAATATTCTGAGGGATTTCCCGCGCGTGGCATGGGAATCGTTTGCCATTCATGATGAGGAGGTTAACTAGGGGCATCGCCTGTCAAAGGTCACCTCACTTTCGACTCCCTTGGCCTCATCCTCCTCTCCCAAAGGCAACGAAGTGCCCGCCCCGGCCCAGGTCGTTAAGCTCCGCTCGCGCTGCTGGCTTGTAGAGGGCGTCGACCCCAGCCCCGATGGCAAATGGCACCTGGTCTCGCTCTCCTGCATCGATGACGACGCCCAGCGTCAGCAGCTTCAGGTGGTCTGGGAAGCCGAGATCGATCCGCGCATCATCGGCGAAGAGGCCTGGGAGACCATCGGCAGCAAGGACAAGCAGCCTTCCTTCGACGCGGTCCGAGATTTCGCCGCCTACTTCCGTACGCTCCGCTGGAACTGCGTGACGTCCACCAATCCTCGCACGTTCCAGTCCCCGTTCCGCGCCGGCATCAAGCTCGACCCTTATCAGCTTGTCCCCCTCGCCAAAGCCCTGCAACTCCCGCGCGTCAATCTGTTCATCGCGGATGACGTAGGCCTGGGTAAGACGATCGAAGCCGGCCTGGTTGCGAGCGAGATGCTCCTTCGCAAGCGCATCGATACGGTCGTGGTCGCTTGCCCGCCGTCGATGATCTACCAGTGGCGCGACGAACTGGAGTCTAAGTTCGGACTCGATTTCCAGATCCTCGACCGCGCCTACGTCCGCCGCATGCGCGAAGAGCGTGGCCACGCCACGAATCCTTGGGAGACCCATTCCAACCTGATCGTCTCCCATCGCCTGCTGATCGACGAGGCTTACGCCGGTCCGCTCCGCTCCTTCCTCGGCAATCTCCGCCCCGGCAGCCTGCTGATCCTGGACGAATGCCATAACGCCGCCCCTTCCAGCGGAGCGAAGTACGCGAACGATACGAAGATCACGCGCGCGGTCCGCGACCTTGCTTCCGGCTTCGAGCACCGCCTCTTCCTCTCCGCTACGCCGCACAACGGCCATTCCAACAGCTACAGCGCGCTCCTCGAGTTGCTCGACCCTCAACGCTTTTGCCGTGGCACCAAGGTCGAGCATGACAATCCGGCCATCAAGAACATCATGGTGCGTCGCCTCAAGGAAGACATCCGCGAGGTGACGGGCGGAGGTTTCCCGAAGCGGGAGACCCCGGCCGTAGTCATCGATGGCCTGCCGCTCGACTCCCCCGAACTCGTCCTTCCTGCGCTCTTGGACGAATACCGTCAGGTCCGCCAGCGCCGCGTCGCCGGCCTTGCCAAGAGCAAGCAGTCCGCCGCCGCGATCGTGATGTCCGGCCTCCAGCAGCGCCTCTTCTCTTCGCCCAAGGCTTTCGGCCGCACGCTCCGCAAGCACATGCAGACGATGCAGCGCGTCTGGGATGGCGAGACGGTCGCCGAACAGGAACTCGGCGGAGACGCCGTTGCGGTAGTCGCCGGCGGTGGCGCCGACAGCGATAGCGATCGCGCTGGTCTATCCGAAGAGGACCAGCAGGCGCTCGAAGACGGCGGCGTCGCGACCGCGACCCTCGTCTCGTCGGGCGATTCTTCCAAGGCCGACGTGAAAAGGGAGCGTCAATTGCTCGACCAGATGCTCGAAATCACCGCCAAGGCTGAGAGCCAGGCCGATAGCCGCGTGGTATGGCTGATGAAGCATATCAAGGACACGATGTGCTCCGGAGTCGGCGTCCCCGGCCAGTCGGCCCCTGTCCGTGGCGCGAAGTGGAATGAGAAGCGCCTCATCCTGTTCACCCAGTGGGAAGATACGCTGACCTGGCTACAGAACAATCTGAAGTCCGCCCTGGCCGGGACGGACGGCGAGGAATACCGCGTCGAGGTCTACAAGGGCTCGACCTCCGATGAGCGACGTGAAGCCATCAAGGCCGCCTTCAACGCCGACCCGAAGAAGGAGCCGGTCCGTATCCTTCTCTGTAACGACGCGGCCCGCGAGGGCCTCAACCTGCAGGCTCATTGTAGCGACCTGATCCACTTCGATCTTCCTTGGAACCCCGGCCGTCTCGAGCAGCGCAACGGTCGTATCGACCGTAAGATGCAGCCGGCCGACACGGTCTACTGCCGATACTTCATCTACGCCCAGCGTCCCGAGGACCGCATCCTTCAGGTCCTGGTCCAGAAGGGTGAGCGAATCCGCAAGGAACTCGGCACTGCAGGCAAAGTCCTCGAGGACCGCGCCTCCGAGCTCCTCAAGACGGGCATCTCCCGCGATCGCCTCGACGAACTTAAGGGCGAGATCGAAGGACTCGACTTCGAGAAGCGCCAGAAGGAGGCTATCCAGTCTGAGCTCGAGGGTAGCCGCCGCCGCGACGAGATCAGGAAGTCGATCGACGAGATGCGCGACTGCCTCGCCGAATCCCGTGAATCCATCGGGCTTCGCTCCGATCATCTCCTCGCCGCGCTGGATGTCGCCTGTGAGAAGCTACAGATGGGCCGCATCACCAAGGCGCCGAGCGCCGAGGGTCCCGACCAGTACGTGCTACCCGACAGCCTGGGCAAGATGGACGTCGATGGTAGCTGGTCCGCCACGCTCGATACGCTACGTCTTCCTCCGAAGGACGGCGTCAGGGGAGAGCTCTGGCGCAAGAATTCGCCTATCCGGCCCATCGTCCTCGATCCGGTCGACAAGATCGATGACAAGGTCACGCAGGTACACCTCGACCACAAGCTGGTACGACGTCTTCTCGACCGCTTCCGCACCCAGGGCTTCGTGAACAACGACCTGTCCCGTGCCTGCCTTTCGCAGACCGAGGATTCTATCCCGCGTGTGGTCCTGATCGGACGCATCCTCATCGTCGGCCATCAGGCCTGCCGCCTCCACGAGCAGCTGGTCTTCGTGACGGCTCGCATTTCCGAGGGCTCCACGGAACTTAAGCCTTACTCGGACGCCGAAGAGGACAAGACCATGGCCATCATGGAGGATGCCCTCTCGGGTAGCGCTCCGAAGATCCCGGATCACGTCCTCAAGAAGCTCCTCGGCCGAATCCAAGGAGACGTAAAGCAGCTCAAGGAATTCCTTAACAAGCGGGCCAAGTCCGAGGAGTCCGCCGCCCGAAAGGCGCTCAAGCAGCGCGCCGACACCGAGGAGAAGGTGATGCGCGACATCCTCCTCCAGCAGCAGGCCCGGATCAAGGCGGCCCTCGACGACCCGGATGCCATGCAGCTTCACCTCCAACTGGGCGATAAGCCGACCAAGGACGACGAGCGCCAGTTCAGGAGCGAGCGCAACTACATGCGTGCCCG
>JACCDP011435437.1_pt1 | contig 11694 bp, 10 predicted proteins | sample 7445841 | NCBI WGS metagenome assembly JACCDP01 (sample SAMN15323441, study PRJNA562643) | freshwater metagenome | isolation source: river surface water | place: USA:Blue River Watershed | collected 2017-08-17
AAACACAGACTCTGGTTCAAGAGGCGATGATCGTTTCTGGACACCAGAAGTTGACAAAGCAGGCAACGGCATGGATGTTGTTCGTTTCCTTCCTGCTCCAGCAGTAGATGGTGATGATGGACTTCCTTGGGTACGTATCTTTGATCATGGCTTCCAAGGTCCTGGTGGTTGGTACATTGAAAACTCTTTGACAACACTCAATCAAAAAGATCCAGTTTCGGAGCATAACTCTGTACTGTGGAACTCAGGTATTGAAGCAAACAAAGAGATTGCACGTAAACAAAAACGTCGTTTACATTATGTGACTAATGTTTACATTGTTTCTGATCCAAAGAATCCAGATAACGAAGGACAGATTCGTCTGTACAAGTTTGGTAAGAAAATCTTTGATAAGATTACAGAAGCAATGAATCCAGAGTTTGAAGATGAAAAAGCAATCAATCCTTTTGATTTCTGGGAAGGAGCTAACTTCAAAATCAAGATTCGTCAAGTTGAAGGTTATCGCAACTATGACAAGTCTGAGTTTGATTCTCCTTCAGCATTGCTTGATGGTGATGATGCAAAACTTGAAGCACTATGGAAAAAGCAACACTCACTCAAAGAGTTTCTTGATCCAAAGAACTTCAAATCTTATGATGTGTTGAAAGCAAAACTCGATAAAGTCTTGGGTCTTGATGGTGCTGCACCAGTATCAAAGACTAAGGCTATTGATGAGAACTTTGTTCCTAAACCATCAGCAGATTTAGATGATGAAGAGCTTGATTACTTCAAGTCTCTAGCAGAAGATTGATGATTGTGACGCCACCTTCGGGTGGCGTTTTTTTATCCACCGTAATAACTAGATGTTGCTCTATCCACTAAAAGATTTGTAGCATCGGAGTTATACGCTGATCCTATGCTTGAAGAAGTCATCGCAGGAGGTGTTGAATTGTTCACTGTTTGAGAATTATCAACAAAAGTAGGATTGTTCATAAATTCTTTTTCAACTGCAAATAACGCTGCTGCTAATTCTTTAGAATCAAATCCTAATTTACCCCCAAGCATTTTATCGAAGTTTAGTAATAATTTAGATAAAAATGAAGAATCTTCAGTAGAAGTTGCCGTTGCAAGTTTAGAGTTGTCTAAATCATTCGATGATGTAGCTGATGGTGTTGCCGACGCCGTTTTTGTTCCTTCTGTTAGAGTTTCGGTTACACCTTTTCCACTAGCAAATAAAGTAGATTCTGACAATCTTCTTTTTTCTAATGCAGTTAAAAATTTACCTCCAGCAGTTTTTGCTCCCTTTTGATAAATTATATCCGCTGCTCTTTGCATGTCACCTTTTAGGATAGCGTCTTTCAATCCAGCTTTAACCAATGCAGAAGTTGAACCTGCGTTATAAGCATAAGAAATTAGTGCAGTTTTTTGATCTTCATTTAATTTGGACCAAGCCTCTGGACCCAAAGGATCAGCCGCAGCTTTTTCATATTTTGGTAAATCACTATTGAGTAATAGCTTACCCTCTTCTTTTGTTATTGTTGTATCTTTACCACCAGGACCTCTAACTGGAATTTTTTTGTTGTCTGCAAGTGAAATATAACCTTGCTTAACTTCATGCGGTTGTATTAAATGACCATATCCAATTGAATATTGATTCTTTGTGTTACCTGGTGGGTCCAGGTATGCTTTTGCTGCAAATCCCTCTTTTGCAGCAATGAAGTCTGCCGTATTTTTACCAACAAGTTTTTTAGTTTCAGACACAGTGGCCGATGCTTGTTCGGGAGTTAGGGGTGTTGTGGAGTAAACTCTTGATGGTGTTGTTTCTGGTCCTTTCGTTGATGGAGTTGGTTTTTTACTTTCTGCAAGAATAGCAGCAGCCATGGCTGTATCGTCACCCCCACCCGATTGAGCAAGAACATCAAGTTCTTCTTTACTCATTCCCTCTAATGTAGATGTTGCCCCATAAGTTATTCCTGCTCCAATACCCGCAACTGCTCCAATTACAGATGAAGCTCCTAATAATCCAGAAGCTCCCGGTGGTGCTTTAATGAATCTTCCTGTTTTAGGATCACGATAGGGGCCTTTTTTCTTTTTCTCACCCTTACCTGTATCTGGAACTTCGGGTCCACCACCAATTCCAAGTAATGATTTTGCAGCAGACTCAGCAGCAGCCTTTAATAAAAACACTGCTCCTTTTAAAGCACCAAATGCCACAATAACAGTTCCAAGAACTGTTCCTAAAGAAACTTTCACACCTTCAATTTCGATTTCTGTGGACAGAACTTTTTTGATTGCTTCAAAGATAGTTTTAATTATCTCATAAATGCCTTCCCAAATTCTCTTGTCTGATAGTAAATCTCCAACATTTTGAATACTTGTTACCAATAAGTTTTTTATGGCAACCAGTGTGCTTATTATTGCTTCTTTTATTTCTGGCCAATTCTCCCTCATCATCTCATTCATCATGTTGGCACCTTTTTGTATTACACTTAAGATGCTCATGAATAGTGTTTTAACGAAAGATTTTATATTGTTTCTAACATCATCACTCTCTAAAAGTTTAGCAATACCGAATGTTCCCAAACCTACTAATGCACTTTTCATCAAAACGTTGGCAATATTTTTGATAAAATCTAAAACAGAAGTTCCTGGCCCAAACCCTAATCCTTTACCTCCACCTCTAGCGCCACCACTTCCGCCAGTTGTTCCTGTTTTTGTTGGAGATTTACTAAATTTTGCTTCATAAGCAGACTCTTTTGTCTGTTGATTAGCAAAAAACTGTTCGGCTTTAGATTTGGGGGTGCCTGTCTGTACGGCAACAAGTTTCATAATCCCCATTTTCATCACGCCAATGTCTTTTGCCATTACGGGCAAAACTTTTTCTAAAGAATTTCTATCTTTATTTGCCATTTATTTTCTGTTCCTGTTGTATTCTTTTACTCTTTCTTGTTCTTCTTCAAGGTGTTTTAGAAGTAAGTCTAGATAGACTTGCCTTTCCCAGGGAATCAAATTATCCAATTCCATCAAACTATATTTGTGATGCTGCATCAAAGCAAAATTAGTTTGAAAGTAATTCCCCAAATTATCATAATTTATAATCAAACGAAAAAATTTTGTATTCCTTCTACGACGATATCTTCTTCGTATCCACATTTACCACACTTGAAATGAAGGTCTTTTTTAAATTTTGGTAAAGTGTTAAAGAATTGTTGTATTTTTTCCAAATCAGTTTGCTTTAGATTTTCGATGAATTCAATAAGTTCTTTTTTTGATGCATCTTTGGCATAATAAATTTGTTCTTCATCGTAGATATAATCTATACAACCAATAATAACATCCATTATTTGATCCATGTCATTAGTTGTGATATCAAGTTTATCTACGGTTTTGAATGTTGGATACTTCATCATTATACCCAACTTTTCTGTAATTTGTATTTTGTTTGTATGCTCTAAATTTTTTTGTGGTTGTATTTCTAATACGTTTAGCTCAAACTGAACTTTACCTCCACAAACCCTATCTTCACCTTTTTCATTTTTAGTCACATTATTGCAATTGTAACTTAAATTTACTATTTCGCCAACTGATCTTGCCCTCAATTGAATGAATAGATGCTCAATATCAAAAGTAGCCATATTGTCTACATCAACATCATCTATAATACAATTATTGATAACTTGTTTTATAGCAGTGACAGTTTCTTGTGGATCATCCGATTCTGCCGCCATCAAAAACAACTTTTGTTCTTTTACTAAAAACGGTCGATAGCGAATTGTTGTTCCATTTGAAATAAGTTTAGTTTCATAAATCGGTACGTCTATTTTTGGTAACATAATGTCCTCACGGTAAGATTATAGTGATAGGGCCCTTGCAGCACCTATTCCAAGTAAAGATGCTGCTGTGGCGCCAAGATTGTATTTTCCTTCATAAATCGTTTCGTATCTTTGATATGCAAACTGAATAGTCAAACGATGAAAGCCTTCTTCTCCCCAACTAAGAGGTTGTGCTGCAACGCCTATTGGAAATGCATCAATTAGATTCACTGCATATATTTGCTTGATAAGATCATCAAATTGTGTTATTGTAATTTGTGTCAAGTATCTTGAATTGCTGCCTTTCGGAAAGCGTAAGTTGTTTGTGTCTGTGGGCATGATTGCTTCCATCCAGCGATCAAACAATTTACGTTCGTAAAATTCATTTGTGCATAAAAACGTTAAAGATGTTTCAGCATATTGTGTCTGATAAGGAACTTTGAAAGTTGGACCATATATTTTGACATCTTCAGTTTGAAGTGTTTTGCCTGGCAGTTCAGCAGTTTCACACTGCAAAGCAAGATATCTTGTCATTCCAGGATTTGCACTTTTCTGTGCATCATTTTTTTGACCTAGAGCATTTCCTATTGCCTCTGATATTTCAGAAAATGCAGAATTAGGTAAGTTTAGAATTCTTTCAATAACAGAATTTTTTACATAATTACCAACATAACTAGGAATAGGAAGTATTACTTCATATCGACATGGACGAGCTAAACCATCTTTGCCTTTGATGTTCGATAAAAATAAATTCGGTGAAAACGACATTAGTATTTGTCCTTTGATTCTGACCAGACTTGGCTGGCAGTTGCTTTAGCAAATGATTCTACTGGTAACATGACGGCGATATCCCACTCATCTGCTGTAATTTCTAAAAACCGAGATTGTATATGACTAAACAAATATCGCTTGATCCAGGGTTTGGCTTGAGAAAATATTTTTGTTGCTCTTGCCAAATAGTCGTAACTTATTCTCAGTTTTGTTGTCTCATCATAATTATGATTATTCAATATGGTACTAAGTTTATCTAATAGGACTATACGCTGCTTTGGGTGTATGTAATGTAAATTTAACCCTAGAAAACCGTCTGAGTATCGTTCTATTGGTATGACCAATGGGAACTTGTCGTAATATGGCAGCGTGTCCTTTGTCTTAGGATCATAGTAATAAAAATACATACGGCCAATAAAAGACTTGTCTCGGAGCCTCATGCGGTCACGCATCAGTTCACCCTTTGTTGGTCTAAGACTTGGTATCTTTGTTCTTAGCCATTTACGAGCTTCACGTGTGCGTGGTTCATAACCAGACTTTGCCAGCGACTCTTTAACTCTGTCTATTAATTTCTTAGCCATCGAGTATTTATCTTAGATGCCTAGGTGCTTCTCTGTCAGAACAAGAAACTGCCAACCGTGATCTTTGCAGAACTCTTCGGCAGCGTTCCACTTGGCTTTGTTGACTTCATATGTCATGGCTTCTTGGATAAACGTTTTTGTTTTGCGTTTCTGTGTGGGTGGTTTTGTTTGTTTTTCTGGCTTAACTTCGATAATGTAAGTCATTACTTTACCATCATTTTTACGAATTTTGGCAATGAAATCTGGAAAATAACGATGTTTTTTTTTGTCAATTGGACTGATGTAAGGTATAGGCAACTCTTCAGAACCCCACCAAATGATGTTCGGATTCTCATCTAAATATCTCATCACCTTTATTTCCCATGTAGACCTGTAGATAATGTTGGTAGCATCACCCTTGTATTTCTGCGGGTTTTTCGGTCTAAATCTTCCTTTGTTTGACATAAATACTATCTAGTCAACCAACAGGAACCCTCATGGCATTTTTCGGACTCTCAGAAATAAGATTTAATTACGATGAAACTCGTTCATTTGGTCCTCTTTCAGTATTAGATGCCACAAGTGCAGGATTCAAACAAAATGCTCTGAAGTATCCTCTTGATGTGGGTGGTGCCGACAAAGGTCATTATATGATTTTTTTCGTGCGTCAACAAAAAGAGACTCAGTTTTCTTCTACATATCGTGGTGGTCAAGTCTTTGATTCAAATGCTGAAAGTGCTATTCAAGATCAATTGTCCAGAGGAGTTTCTGTTGCACGTGCAACAAATCCAAGCAAAGTAGTTAATTCTTTTGCTGATAAAATAAACAGAGAAGTTCAAAATGGAATTTCTGGTGTAGCGCAAAAAATTGGTCAGTACGGAGGAAATGTAGGACAAAAAGTTCGTTCTGGCATTGAAGGGTGGATAGGAACAAACACAACATCAGCTTCAATTCCTTTATACGGTAGTGAACAAAAAATAAACGATAACATTACAAGCTCAGTCAAAAGAATCACTGATAAAACACCTTTTGGATTTATTAATAAAACACAGTTGACAACTGATTCTATCGCACTGTACATGCCCGACACAATTCAGTTCGATAGTCGTCAATCGTATGATGGTTTATCTCCGGGTAAAGAACTTTTAGGACAAGCACTTGTTGCTTTGCCCGGATTAGTAGACGCTTATAGATCGGGTGGTGGTAAAGCCGCTTTAGAGTCTGTCAAAAAAACAGGAGCATTGCAAGCACTTGGTGAAAGATTTATCGGTGGAACAACTGGCGCCACAGACACAACTCGTTTAGGTGTTTTTGGCGTAACAGGTCGAGTGGTCAATCCAATGTTGGAATTGATTTACAACTCACCAGATTTTCGTCAATTTCAATTTGAGTTTTTCTTTTGGCCACGTGATGAAAGAGAAGCACTTGAAGTACAGAAAATTATTGAACGTTTTCGTTTTCATCAAGCGCCCGAACTAGAAAAAATTTCAGGCAAACAGTCTGGTCTTTTGATACCTCCATCCGAGTTTGACATTCAATTTTTCTACGCAGGTCGCCAGAATCCAAACATCCCCCCAATCGCATCATGTGTGTTAGAAAGCATTCAAGTAAACTATACACCAAAAGGATGGGCAGCTTATGAAGTTCCTGGTGAAAATAATCCTGATATTGGACGTACAGGTATGCCAGTCGGAATTCAATTGACTCTTCAGTTTAGAGAAACAACTTATGTTACCAAAGAAGATTTTACTTCCGCTAAAGGTTATGGTTCAACAAAAGTAGATGTTGAACAATTGAAAACCCAAAACGGAGGAATTTTTTCTAAAAAATAATAAAAAATGGCAAACTATTTCAATTTTTTTCCAGCAACATTTTATAAGGTTGATGAAAGTGTTAATGCGCTTGATGTTGTAACAAACATCACTTCAAGATTTGCATTCGAATCTTCACTCAAAGAAAACTCTAATGTTTTTTACCCATACGAAATAAAAGATTCAGACACCCCAGAATCAATCGCATACAAACTTTATGGAAGCTCTGAAAGACATTGGGTAGTGTTAGTGTTCAATAACATTATTGACCCTCAGTATGATTGGCCAATGACTTATTCTAATTTTGTAGATTATGTAAATGAAAAATATTCTGCAAATGGTGCGGCAAATACCACAGTTCAAACTGGACTACAGTGGGCAAAAAGCGAAAATAATATTCATTCTTATTATCAAGTAAACACAAGAAGTTCTGTTTCTCAGACATTTGATACTAAAACAATCAAAGAAAAAGTTCAAATAACAGCAAACAATTATGCTAACGTAATTACTGGTTCAGTCACATACACTCTTCAAAATGGAAAGACAATAACCGAATCTGTTACAAAAGAAAAGCTGACATATTATGAATATGAAATGCAAGTGAATGAAGATAAAAGAAAAATCAGACTATTGAAACCAGAATTTGCATCTGATGTTTTTGAAGAATTCAAACAAATTATTAGAGAATGACTACAACTTTACAAGATTCAACGCAGTTCAAAGTAAAAAAAATTTCCATCGTTTCTAAAGGTGGATCGATTGATGTTTCGGCTGTGTATGATGAGATCAACATTTACGATTCATTGTTCACGCCAATGATGACTGGAAATATTCTGATAACAGATGCAGTGGGACTTTCCAAGTCTTTAAGTTTTGATGGTTCAGAAGTTATCTTGTTTGATATTGAAAAGAGTTCTAACTTTTTGTCATTTACAAAGTCGTTTAGAATATACAAACAGACAGACCGAAAAAATGTAAATCAATCCGCCGAGAAATATGTTCTACATTTTGTTGCTGACGAATTTGTTTTTTCTTTGCAGCAAAAAGTAAATCAAAGCTATCAGTCAACATATTCGGATATCGTACAGAAAATTTTATCGACTTATTTAAAATTGGAAAATAGAGACAAAGGTATAATCGAGAGTTCTTTCGGTATCAGAAAAGTTGTAATACCGAATTTATCTCCTATAGAGGCAATAGAGTGGTGTGCTAAACGTTCATTGGATAATAGAAATGCTCCGAGCTTTGTTTTCTTTTCTAATATTTTTGGCTACAATTATGTTTCTTTATCATCTCTTTTGAATAAAGACTCAATTTTGAAAGTCAACTTTGATCCTAAAAATCTATCTCAGAATGATGCTTTGATCGAGATGAGCAGTGCTAGAGCATTTGAAGTTTTGATGCAAAATGATTCTATCGACAAAATCAAGAGTGGTGTAAATGCTGGTAAATTTATTGGTTTCGATCCTTTGACAAAAAGTTTTGCTGAGAAAAATGTTTCATTCGATGAACATTATAATCTTGTCGAACATTTGAATAAAACTCCAAATATAGCAGAGATATTCAATAAAGATAACACGACTAATTTGACATCGGTAGATTCAAGAAAAGTGTTGAGTATTTTTGGCGCAAACAGAAAGAACAGTTCGTACATCAAAAAATATGACCCAGATTCAATTTCTAAAGTGGAGAATTATGAAAGTTTTCTTTTTCAAAGAAAAGCAATTTTCAAAAATCTAATTGCAAAAAGATTGAAAGTGGTTTTGCCTGGTAACTTTCAACTGACTTCTGGATTCAATGTAGATGTACTAACATCCGGCTTCAACAGAAAAACTAAAGATTCAACAAATGATGACCTTTCTTTGAATGGAAAATATTTAATTATAGCAGCAAGACATACTATAACAACCAACAAACATGAAACGTTAATTGAGATTGCTACCGATTCAACGAATAATCCAGAAATCTACACAAGCAATCCTCAACAAAATGAATTACTCAAAAGCACGTAAATGAATTCAAGCGCAAACGATTTTGCTGGCAGAGCAAACTTTATTTGGTGGATTGGTGTCGTAGAGGACAGAAAAGACCCACTCAAGTTAGGTCGTTGCCGTGTTCGTTGTGTTGGTTGGCATTCTGCAAATAAAATGCAACTTGCTACGGATATGTTACCTTGGGCTATACCAAATATACCAGTAAACACCAATGTTGTATATACTCCCAAAGAAGGAGATATGGTGTTTGGTTTCTTTGTTGATGGAGAAAATGCTCAAGAGCCTGTGATGCTTGGTTCTTTTCCTGGCATACCACTAAGAGCAGCAAACAATCAAGAGCCGTTTACCGACCCAAGAACTTCTGCTGAACTTTCTGATGCTCCAGTAAAGCCCTATGAATTAGCAACTAATTATCCGCGCAAGTTAGATGAGCCAACAACATCAAGACTTGCAAGAAATGATGCTGACTATCCATCAGAAATCGTAGCAGCAAAGAGAACAAACAAGGCAAGTAAAGTTGAGCCTAATCCATATTACAATGCAAAATATCCATATAATAATGTATATGAATCTGAGTCTGGTCATGCGCTAGAGTTTGACGATACGAAAGGTTCAGAAAGAGTACATGTATATCATCGTTCAGGCTCTTATGTTGAATGGGGACCAGAGGGTGACAGAGCAGAAAGAATACAAAGAAACAAGTATACTGTCGTAGTTGGAGATGAAGAAGTTTACATCAAAGGTGATGTAAAGATATATGTTGATGGAGACTACGACTTGAATGTTACTGGCGATATAAGAATAAATGGTAAAACAATCAATCTCAATGATGGTAATAATGGAGCCGCCAGAATTGGTGATACTACAAGTGATAATGATACTGAAACAAATGGACCAGACACTGGAACAATTCAGACTGGCTCAGGAACAGTGTTTATCGGAGACTGAATAAATAAAAGATGTCAACCACAATAACTTCCAATAATCCAAGAATATCTTCTGAAAGGATATTCAAAGATTTAGACTTGAATTTTACTTTGCATCCAGTAAAAAAAGATGTGTCAAAACACATCAATGAGTATGCAATTATAAATTCAGTCAAGAATCTGGTTTCGACCAATTTTTATGAGAAGCCTTTTAGACCAGAAATAGGGTCATCTGTTCGCAATCTTTTGTTTGAGAACGTTGACCCTTTGGTAGCATCAAGGCTTGAGAGAGCAATTGCCGAAACAATTTCAAATTATGAGCCAAGAGTTACGGTAACAAATATCAGAGCGCAAGCATCTCCCGACGAAAACGCTTATGCGATAACGCTTACTTTTGTAATAGTAAATAATCCAATACCAATTACCATTGATTTCTTCTTAGAGAGAATTAGATAAAAATGGCAGATAGACTAAGAGTAACTGAATTAGATTTTGACACAATCAAGCAAAATCTAAAGACATTTCTAAATCAACAAACTGAATTTACGGACTATGATTTCGAAGGATCAGGTCTGTCTGTTTTGCTTGACATTTTGGCTTATAACACCCACTATCAAGCATATTATCTGAACATGATTGCCAACGAAGCATTCATGGACACTGCATTGCTTAGAGATTCGGTAGTATCTCATGCTAAAGTTTTAGGTTATGTTCCATATTCACGTAAAGCACCAGTTGCAACAATCAACTTCACGGCAAATACAAGTTCAAATGCTGCGGCAACTCTGACTATACCTAAAGGATTTAGATTTTTATCCAATGAAATAGATGGCGTTAGTTATGGCTTTGTTACACTCACCGAAACAACAGTGACAAAAGCCAATAATGATTTCACTTTTGCTAATTTGCCAATTTACGAAGGACAGTTAGCATCATACTCATTCAATCATAATGAAGCCACAAATCCTAAACAGATTTTTACATTACCAGATACGAGTGTAGATACATCTACAATTGCTGTAACTGTTCAGCCATCTTCCACAAATACACAAATTTCAGTTTATACGCTGGCTCTAGATGCAAGCAATACATCAACGCAATCTGAAGTTTTCTATTTACAAGAGAATAGAAATCAGCAGTATCAAATATATTTTGGTGGTGGTATAATTGGTAAAAAATTGCCTGACGGTGCAGTTGTCAACATTTCATATCTTGTTACAAACGCTGATGCTGCAAACAAAGCAAATAACTTTGTTGCCACTTCATCTTTAGCAGATTCTCTTGGAAATTCTCAGAGTGATTTTATCATCGAACCTATAAGTGCTGCTGCTGGTGGTGCCGAACGTGAAAGTGTAGATGAAATAAAGTTTTCAGCGCCTCTTCAATATACAACACAGAATCGTCTTGTTACAGTAAAAGATTATGAATCATATATCAAGAAAAATTATCCATCAATTGATTCATTATCAGTTTGGGGTGGTGAAGATGAGATACCTAGAGTTTATGGTAAAGTTTTCATTTCTCTGAAACCGAAAGATAACTATTATTTAAGTGAAGCAGAAAAGCAAAGAATTCTTGATGAGATTGTTGGACCAAAATCAATTATTTCGGTAAGTGCAGAGATAAGAGATCCTGATTATCTGTATATACTGCTCAATAATCAAGTTAAGTATGATTCAAAGAAAACCACTTTTACTGAAACACAACTTACTACACAAATTAGAAATGCAATTGTTGGTTACAAACAAACTTATTTGAATAAGTTCAATGCCATTTTTGCTCTTTCAAAAGTACAAGATCAAATTGATAATGTGGATACAAACGCTATTATTGGTTCAGAA
>JACCDP011105063.1_pt1 | contig 11692 bp, 11 predicted proteins | sample 7445841 | NCBI WGS metagenome assembly JACCDP01 (sample SAMN15323441, study PRJNA562643) | freshwater metagenome | isolation source: river surface water | place: USA:Blue River Watershed | collected 2017-08-17
AGAAAATGCGTAAGATTACCACGCAAATTATATTTGAAACTTTTGGTTCAATTAAAGATTTAAAAGTTTTAAATAAAGAAAATGAAATTATTAATTTATTTACTGAAAAAGTTAATATATACGAAAAAAATTTATTACATTTTTCATACTTTGATAAATTACCAAGAATTTTTCTAGAATTTTTTTCTATTTTGTTAATTTCTTTAATTTGTTTTTTTTATCTGAAATTAGATCAAAATTATAATATTTTAATTCCAACTTTATCATTATTAGCAGTATCTTTTATGAGATTTGCTCCAGCTTTTGGTTCTATTATTCAGAGTATATATTATATGAAACTATTTCAGCCTACTGTTGATTTAATTTTTTCAGAGTTAAAGGTTATTGAAACTAATCAAATTTATGATTTAAAAGATTTGAGCAAATACCCTAATAATAAAAATATAGTTCCACCAAAAAATTGTTTAGTTTTAGATAAAATAACTTTTTCTTATCCCGGCAATAAATTAAAAATAATTGACAATATTTCAATAAGCATATTAAAAGGGAGTATTGTTGGTATAACCGGACAAACCGGAGCAGGAAAGAGCACTTTATTTCATATTATGTTGGGATTATTAAAGCCCCAACAAGGAAATATATTTTTCAATGGAAAAAATATTTTTTCAGATCTTGATACTTGGAGAAAAGAAATTGGTTATATTTCGCAAAATATATACTTATTAGACGATTCAATAAAAAAAAATATTACGTTTAATTTTATTGATGAAAATTTTGATATCATGAAATTAAAACAGGCAATTAAGATAGCTGGTTTAGAAGATAAAATTAATTCTCTTGAAAAGGGGGTAGATAGTCAAGTTGGAACAGAAGGCCTTAAATTTTCAGGCGGAGAAAGACAACGAATAGCAATAGCAAGAGCTGTTTATCGAAACCCTAATATTCTTTTTATGGATGAGTCAACTAGCGCTCTTGATGATAATACCGAGAAACTAGTAATGAACAATTTATTAAATAATTTTATTGGCAAAACAATTATAATAATAGCGCATAGAAAAAGTACAATCGAGAGATGTAATGAAGTGTGGAATTTTAAAAACGGCAAATTATTAAAATAAATAAATTAAACTATATTGAGTTGGCATAATTAAAGATGAGAAATGATAAAAAAAAAAAAATATTAATTGTAGGAGGAACTGGTTTTCTAGGTTACCATCTTTCTAGAGCGTGTTTAAGAACCGCAGAAATCACTAGCATATCATTATCAAAGCCTAGAAAAAATAGAAGATTAAAGGGTGTTAAATATATAATTTGCAATATTTCAAAAATAAATGATTTAAAAAATAAAATTATTAAAGATTATGATATTATTGTTAATTTTGGAGGTTATATAAATCATGTAAATAAAAAACTGACATATAATTCTCATTATTTAGGTTCTAAAAATTTAGTTAATTTTTTCTCCAAAAAAAAAATTAAAAAATTTATTCAGATCGGCAGTTCATCAGAATATGGCAAATTAGAAGGCCCTCATTCAGACAATATAAAAGGAAACCCTTTAACTATTTATGGGCATTCAAAATTGATGGCTTCAAAATATTTAATTAGTCACAATAAAAAAAATTTTCCGTTTACAATTTTAAGACTTTACCAAGTTTATGGACCCAATCAAAATAAAGACAGAATATTACCTATGATAATTAACTCAGCCTTAAGAGATGAGAAATTTAATTGCTCAAGTGGAAAGCAAAATAGAGATTTTTTATATGTTGACGATGCTATAAGAGCAATAATTCAATGTTTTAAAAATAAAAAAGTTATAGGAAAAATAATTAATATTGGGTATGGAAAGCAGATAAATATTAAGAAATTAATTAAAAAATTAATTTTAATTATCGGGAAAGGAACGCCTCTTTTTGGGAAAATAAAATTACGTAGTGATGAACCATTAAGTAGTTATCCCAATTTAAAAAATGCCAAAAAATATTTAAGTTGGAAGCCTAAAATAAATTTAAATGAAGGATTATCTAAAACAATAAGTTTTTACAAAAAACAAAAAGGTCTTAATTAATGAAAGAAATCAAAACTGCAGTAATTTTATGTGGTGGAAGAGGTACGCGTTTAGGTGTTTTAGGAAAAAAAATAGCAAAGACATTAATTTCAGTTCATGCAAAACCAATATTATGGTTCATACTTAAATTTTTAAAAAAACAAGGTTTTAATCATTTTATTTTGCCGGTGGGTTTTAAAGGAGATAAAATTATAAGATATATTCGATCCAATTCAGATTTTAAAAATTACAATATAGACATAATTAATACTGGACAAAATACATCTATAGCAGAAAGAATTTATAAAATTAAAAATTATATTAAATCGGAAGATTTTTTATTAACAAATGGCGATGCTATTTTTGATTCAAATATAAAAAAAATATTTATTAATCATGTTAAAACTAAAATTGATATGAGCTTTATATGCTCAAAGGCCCAAGCTGACTTTGGAACCATAACGGTTCAAAAGGGAAAGATATTAAATTTTAAAAGAGAATTAATTTTTGATTCCGTCAACATAAAAAACAACAATGTAAAAAACTACGTATATTCAGGAATGGCAATAATGAATAAAAAAATTTTATTTAAGGAAAAATTCTCAAAAATAGAAAACTTTGAAAAAAATTTTTATCCAAAAATAATAAAAAAATATGAATGCAAAATTTATAATTTAAAAGGTTTTTGGTATGCGATGGATAGCATTAAAGATATAGAATCTGCTAATAATAAAGATATTAATGCAGATGTTTATAATAAAATTAATAGACTACTAAAAAGACTTAATGATAAATAAAAATTTTTGGAAAAAAAAAAAAGTTTTAGTTACTGGTCATACAGGTTTCAAAGGAGGGTGGCTTTCACTCTGGATGAAAACTTTGGGTGTAGAAGTTGCTGGATATTCATTAGATCCAATTACTAAAAAAAATTTTTTTGATTTAACAGGAATAAAAAAAATATTTAAATTAGATTATAGAAACAATATTCAAAATTTTAATTGTTTAAAAAATTGCATTGATGATTTTAAGCCAGAAATTATTTTTCACTTAGCGGCACAACCGCAAGTGTTACAAAGTTATAATGAACCCTTAGATACTGTTAGAACTAATGTTATTGGAACGGCAAATTTACTTGAAATAGCTAGGAATAAAAAATTTATAAAATCAATAGTAGTTGTTACAACTGATAAAGTTTATAACAATACAGAAAAAAAAGTTAGATTTTCTGAAGACGATTGTTTAGGAGGAGATGATCTTTATAGTTCAAGTAAAGCATGCGCTGATATTATATCCTCAAGTTACTTAAAATCATTTTATAGTAAAAATTATTTCAAATTAGCTACTGCAAGAGCTGGAAATTGTATTGGTGGTGGAGACTGGACCAAATATAGAATATTAACAGACTCTTCAGAGGCATTTTTAAAAAATACAAAACTTATTGTGCGAAATCCAAATTCTAAAAGGCCATGGCAACACGTATTAGAACCTTTGGCTGGGTATATAATCTTAGCTCAAAAACTGCACACTAAAAAAGGACTTAATTTTTGTGGGGCTTGGAACTTCGGGCCAAATAGAAAAAATCATATTACAGTAAGAAAGTTTGCAGAGTTATTTAAAGCAAAAATGAAATCTAGTTCAAAAATTTATTTAAACAAAAATAATGATAAGAAAGAAAAATTATTTTTGGATCTTAATAGCAAAAAATCTCAAAAAAAACTCAATTGGAAGTCTGTTTTAAGTATAGATCAAACTCTTCAATTAACAGCAGAATGGTATTTGGCATACCAGCAAAAAAAAAATATGCTTAAAATATCTTCCGAACAGATTAAAGAGTTTATGAGAATTTCAAAAAAGATATAATGATTTGTAGAAATTGTAAAAATACTTCTTTTATTAAAATAGCAAAAATTGGAAATCAGCCTATCAGCAGTCTTTTTTTAAAAAAAAAAATAATAATAAAAAATTATTCTTTAGATCTGTATAAATGCATTTCTTGCAATTTGATTCAGCTCTCAAAAATTCCCAATTTAAAAGACATGTATGGATCACAATATGGTTATAAAACTTCAGTTAGTAACCTGATGATTGATCATTTGAGACGAAAAATAAAAAAATTAGAAAAGTATAAAATTTTTAAAAAAAATTCAAATATTTTAGATATTGGATCAAATGATGGAACTTTTTTAAATTTTTTCTTCAAAAAAAAAAAAAACTTTGGATTATATGGCATAGATCCCTCGGCCTCAGCATTTTTGGATAACTACAAAAAAGACATTAATCTAATCATTGATTTTTTTAATAAAAATTCTGTTAACAAATTTTTTAAAAAAAAAAATACTAAATTTTCTTTAATTACATCTTACGCAATGTTTTATGACATTGAAGAACCTAATGAGTTTTGTAAAGATATTGCAAATCTTTTAGAAAAAAATGGAATTTGGTCATTAGAATTTTCTTACTTTCCCTTATTATTAAAAAATTTAACTTACGATCAAATATGCCATGAACATTGTATTTATTACTCTTTAACTACGTTTAATAATATTGCTAAAAAAAATAATTTAAAAATTATTGACTTTTCTATTAATGAGATCAATGGAGGCAGCATCGAGATTGCATGCGCAAGAAAAGATAGTAATTATAAATCTAATTTTATTAAAATAAATCAAGTATTAGATGAAGAAAAAAAAATTTGTCAGAATGATTTTAATAGATTTAATCTAAGAATTCAAAACAGCAAAAAAATTCTTAAATTATTTTTAGAAAAACACAAAAAAACAGAAGTAGTTGGGTACGGGGCATCAACAAAAGGTAATGTAATTTTAAATTATTGTAATATCACGAATAGGCACATCTCATATATATGTGACGCAAACCCTTCAAAAATTGGAAAATTTACTCCAGGGAGTCATATTCAAATTATTTCAAAAGAAAAAATGAGAAAACTAAAACCAAAATATCTTTTAGTGTTAATTTGGTCTTTTAGGAAAGAAGTAATAAAACAAGAGGAGTTATTCATTAAAAGTGGCGGAAAGTTGATTTTTCCTTTGCCAGTTTTTCACGTGGTTGATAGAGAAAATTATTTACATTATTTAAAAGAAGATTTCAAAATTTTTTCGTTTCTTTAAAGAATAAATGGACCTTTCAATTTGCATACCCACATACAATAGACCAAATCAATTACCTAATTGCTTAAATTCAATCTATCTAGCTAAAAAAAATTGTAATTTAGAATTTGAAGTTTGTGTTTCAGACAATGGATCAAATTATAATGTTAAAGAAATTATTAATAAGTATAAAAAAAAATTAAATATAAATTTAAATGTAAATATAAAAAATTTAGGCTATCAACCAAATTTATTAAAAACTATTAATATGTCTAAAGGAGAATATGTCTGGGCTATAGGCGACGATGATTTATTGATGCCTAATTCACTAAAAAAAATAGAAGAGTTATTAAAAAAATATAAAGATGTAGATTTTTTTTTTCTTAATTCTTATCATTTAGATTATGCTTATTTAAATAAATTTAAAAAGCCCTTTGATACAAAAAATTTACCAAAAAAAATGCAGAAATTATCAAAAAAAAAAGAAAATATGAAATGCCATTTTTGGGATCTAATAGATTACAAAGTTTCATTTGATTTTTTATTAGGTAACTTTCTTAATATATTTAAGAGAAAAATGTGGTTAGAGAATGTAAATTGTTTAGATCGTAGTTTGTTAAAAGATAGAAGAGTTTGGTCAAATTTTGATAATACTTGTGCTCATATAAAAATATATGCGAATGCATTTAAAAGTTCCAAGGCATATTTTTATGCCCAAGCACTAACTGTTAACGCTTACGGTGTAAGAGAATGGGGGCCTTTATATCCTTTTATTGAAATAGTGAGATTACCAGAGATGCTTGATTATTATCGCAGTAGAGGATTGGGATTAGTAAAATATATTATAAACAAAAATTATGCGTTACGTAATTTTTCTAATTATTTTTTTAAGATTCTGATTAGAGGAAAAAAAGGAGGTTTGAATTATATAAATTTCTATAGGCATTTTTTTTTAAATTTACTTTATCCAAATGTTTATCTTTCTTTTTTCTATTTTCTATATAGAAAATTAATAAATTTATTAAGGAAATAAATTGAAAAAATTTTTAAAAAAAAATAATAAATTTCTCAGAGGGGTTGTTGTTGGTCCTTCGGGAATTGGAAATGTGCATTTACGTGAATTTATAAGAAATGGCGTTAATAATATTGGTATTTTGGGAAAAAAATTTAATAAAAAAAGAGAAATTTATTTAATCCTAAAAAATTTTAAAGTAATTAGAATTCAAAATTTAAAAAAAACAAATTTAATTAAAAATTTTAGACCCCAAGTTATAAGTATCTGCTCTCCATTTAATAAACATTTAGAGCATTTATTAGAATTAAGAAAATATTGTAAAAATATAATAATAGAGAAACCTTTTTTTTGGTCAAAGAATAAAAGCAATTATAATCATGCAAAAAAATTGTTAAACGATCAAAGTTGTAGACTATTGATAAATTTTCCAATGGTAAGTTTAGCTAGTCAGCTTCTTAAAAAAGAAAAAATTTCTCATGTTGAAAATTTTAGATTTAATTATTTTACAAGTGGAAAAAAATCTTATGACGATATAGCCATAGATTTATTACCGCATGCTATATCATTTTTTTTAATAATAAATAAGCAAAAATTAAAAAAATTTAAAATTTTATCTGTAAAGAAAAGTGTATCTGAGTGGCGTTGTAATATAATGTTGAATAATAGTAATTGTAAATTTTTATTTAAACAAGATAAAAATAGAAAAGAAAGTTTATTATCATTCAAGTTAAATAAAGATTTTTATATTAGAAAACAAAAAAAAATTAATTACGAATATTTAACAACTTTAATTAAAAATTATAGAAAAATTATATATATAAAAAATCCTATGACAGAATATATTAAAAAAATGCTAAATAGTTTTCAAAATTATAGCACTGTTAAAAATAATAATACAATGACTTTGGATACAATGAAATTAACAGAGGAGTTAATTAATTTTAAATGAATAAAGATAAGAAAAAAGAGTTAGAAAAAAAATATCAATTTAAAACTAATTATGTCGATGATTTACAAATTTTTAAAAATCAAGTACTAGAAAAAAAAATTATACCTTATCAAGTTGAATTCCAAGCACCTCCTAGAGGAAAAAAAATTTGCTGGTTAGAATGTCCATATTGTTATGGGCTGTCTGCTGAAGATAATGGAGAGAGGTTACAAAAAGATAGGGGTGTTGAAATTTTAAATCAGATTTTAGATGGAGGAGTAAAAAAAATAATATTTGCCGGTTATGCAACTGACCCATTAAATTGTTCCTACATTGAAGATTTATTGGATTTAACTATAACAAAAAAAGCTGTTTTTGGTTTTAATACGAAAGCTTTAAAAGTTTCAGATAAATTTTTTGAAATTTTATCTTCTAAAAAAATTATAAACGATAGTTATATTAGCTTGAGTGTAGATGCAGGTTCTAATGAAACTTATAATAAAATACACGGTGTAAAAAATATATCTAAAATTTATGATAAAGTTTTAGAAAACACAAAAAAACTTGGAGATATAAGAAAAAGTAAAAATTTCGATCTAAGCGCGGCGTATTTAGTTAATATAAATAGTGCCAAATCTTATGATTATGAGAATTTTATTAATAATTTTATGAAAGCAGGATGTAATTTGTTACGATTTACTTTTCCGCAGCAACCAAAAGGTATAAATACAGAAATTGGAGTAATACCATCTGAAAATGAGAAAGATTATTATAAAAAAGATTTAGAAAAATTAAAAATTAAATATGAAAATTCAGAATGTTCAATACTAATAGTTGATGCTGATGATGATCATAACATATATGATAAACCAAGAACTATACCCTGTTTTGCAAGATATGTTTTTCCTACGATAGGCTTTGATGGATGGCTTTACAATTGTTCTCAGTCAAGCGCTCCAAATTTTAGACTGTCAGCTTTAGGAGATTTGAAAATAAATAATTTCTGGGATTTATATTATAATTATAAAGTGGAAAAATTTAATGATTATTTAATTTGTTGCAGTAAAAATATTAACGATACTGGATGCAGATGCGATAGAAAAGAGCACGTTTTAAATCAACAAATTATTGATAGTAAAATTTTCTAAAAGTAAATATGCCACAAAAAAATATAAGATTATTTAAACCATCATTAGGAAATGAGGAAATCAAAGCAATAAAAAAAGTATTTAAAAGATCGTGGATTGGTTTCGGACCTGAGGTGAAAAAATTTGAAAATTCTTTTAGTAAATTTATAGGGTTAAAATATTCTGTTGGAGTGACCTCTTGTTCAGCCGCATTACACATTGCATTGGCATCTAAAAATTTTAAAAAAAAAAAGAAAGTACTAGTTCCTGCCATGACATTTAGTGCAACTGCGGCAGCTGCTTTATATAATGGATTAGATCCAGTTTTTGTTGATATAAATGAATACGATTTAAACATCAATTTTGATGATCTAAAAAAAAAATATTCCAAAGATTGTGTTGCTGTTATTCCTGTACACGTTGGAGGCCATCCTTGTGAAATGGAAAAAATTATTCCATGGGCTAAAAAAAAAAATTTATTAGTAATTGAAGATTGTGCGCACACTATTGGTGGGATTTATAAAGGCAAAATGCTTGGTACATGGGGCGATATAAGTTGTTTCAGTTTTGAAGAAAAAAAAATGTTAACCACAGGTGATGGTGGTATGATTTGTACAAATAATAAGAGTTTGGCAACAAAGTTTAGGTCATTAAGCTTTCATGGATGGAATCGTGATCCTTGGTCCCGATATAAAAAAAGTCTTAGTAAGAAAAATTTAAATGAAAGACATTGGTATTATCAGATAAAGGATTTAGGCTTTAAATATAATATGAATGATCTAATGGCTGCAATAGGACAAGCGCAATTAAAGAAATTGAATTTATTCAATTTAAAAAGAAACTTAGGAGTGAAGAAATATTTAAATGGAATCCAAGATTGTAAAAACATAAAACCATATTTTTTAAAAAAATATAAACAAATTGCTTATTGGATGTTTGCAATAAGATCTAAAAAAAGAGATCAGTTAATTACTTTCTTAAAAAAAAGAGGTATAGCTACTAGTGTTTATTGGATACCAGTACCAATGCACCCGCTATATAAAAAATTTAAGTCAAAAATTCCTGTAACAAAAAAAGTATGGAGAGAATTAGTTACTCTTCCACTATTCTCGGATATCAAGAAGAAAGAGATAAATTATGTTATAAAATACATTAAAGAATTTGATCAGCAGTTAATAAAAAATGATTCAAGACGTTAAAATTACAAAACTGAAACAGATTTCAGATAATAGAGGAAAAATTATGCATATGTTGCGTCGTGATTGGCCAATATTTGATAGTTTTGGAGAGATTTATTTTTCAACTATAAATTTTGGGTCTATTAAGGCGTGGCATTTACATAAAGAAGCCACCTTGAATTACGCATGCATTAAGGGTGAAGTAAATTTAGTGTTATATGACGATAGAAAAGATAGTAAAACTTTTGGAAATTATCAAAAATTATTACTTTCACCCAAAGATTATTTTTTAGTTACAATACCTCCTTTTATTTGGAATGGATTTAAAGGTTTGGATAGCTCGGAGTCGATAATAGCCAATTGTATTACATTACCTCATAATGAAAATGAAATGGTCAGAAAAGAAATAAGCGATAAATATTTTAATTTTGATTGGAATCTTTAATATTTAGAACATGAAAGTTGTAATTCTTTGCGGCGGTTTAGGTTCTAGGCTTGCAGAAGAAACCAAGTTAATTCCTAAGCCTATGGTAAAAATTGGAAATATTCCAATTATAGAGCATATTATTAAAATATATCAGTTTTATGGGTTCAATGATTTTATTCTTGCAACTGGTTATAAAAATAATGTCATAAAAAAATATTTTAAAAATAGAAAAAATGTACAATGTGTTTATACGGGCAAAGACACATTAACCGGTGGAAGGCTTCTAAGGTTAAAAAAATTTTTTAAAAAAAAAGATAATTTTATGCTTACTTACGGCGATGGTCTTACTAATCAAAATATAAAAAAATTATATAGTTTTCATTTAAAACATAAAAAAATTGGAACCATGACAACAGTCAAGCCCCCCGCTAGATTTGGAGAAGTCTTTTTAGAAAGCAATAAAGTAATTAAATTTGAAGAAAAAACACAATTAAAAAATAACTGGATCAATGGAGGTTTCTTCGTTTTTAACTATAAAATATTTTCGTTTATTAAAGGTGATAAAACTATGTTGGAAAGAAAACCACTTGAAAGACTAGTTGATCTGAATCAGCTTATGGCCTTTAAGCATGCTGGTTTTTGGCAATGTATGGATACAATGAGAGATAAAAATATATTAATAAAATTATTAAGTCTTAATAAGGCCCCTTGGATTAAATTAAAATAAATAACTTTTTTTAATTATTTATATTTATAAGATATTAAAAGTAAATTTTAATAGAAATGATTAAAAAAAAATCTCCATTAGTCAGTGTAATAATGAATTGCTATAATGGCGAACTTTATCTCGCTGAAGCAATTAAGAGTATTTTATCTCAAACTTATAAAAATTTTGAAGTAATATTTTGGGATAATCAATCTGAAGACAATAGCGCTAATGTTTATAAAAGTTTTAAAGATAAAAGACTTAAATATTATTATTCAAAAAGGCATACTTCATTATACGAAGCAAGAAATTTAGCAATTAGTAAGTCGCGAGGAAAATTTATTTCCTTTTTAGATACTGATGATTTATGGAGTAAAAATAAGCTTAGTCTTCAAATTAAAAAGATTAAAAAAAAAAAAATTAGTTTAGTGTATTCTAATTATTATTCTTTAAATCAAGCAACAGGTAGAAAGAAAGTTGCTCACAAAAAAAAATTACCAGAAGGAATAATTTTTAACGAATTGCTTAAAGACTATTTTATAGGAATTAATACAGTTGTTATGAAAAAAAGTATTTTTTTAAAAAATCAAGAAATTTTTAATAAAAAATTTAATATTATTGGTGATTTTGATTTATTTACCAGAATTAGCAAAAATTTTTTTTTCTCAAGCATTCAGCAGCCATTAGTGACTTATAGAATTCATGATAAAAATTTTTCTAAAAATAATTATAAAATGTTTATCAGTGAATTTAAGTTCTGGTTAAATTCTAATAAATTATTTTGCAATAACAATTTTTCTTATGTCAAAGAAAGAATATTGAATATGGAAGCTAAATTAAATATATTAAATAAAAATTATTTAATTTCATTAAAAAAAATTTTTCAAATATCTTCTTTTGTAGAAAAAATTAAATTATTAATTTTTATATTGTTTTCTATTTTTTTTAAAAATAGTAAAAAATAATTATTTATGAATGAACTTTACGTAATTGTTAATGATAGATTTTACAATAAAAAAAAATATTTTTTTTGCGAGAATAAAGATATTCAAAGTATTCTCAATTATTTTGCAAATAGGTATAATTTGATCGTTTTTTCAAGATACAGTAAGTTTTTTAATCCATTTAAATTAAATAAAATTTATAATATTTTA
>JACCDP010546092.1_pt1 | contig 11691 bp, 7 predicted proteins | sample 7445841 | NCBI WGS metagenome assembly JACCDP01 (sample SAMN15323441, study PRJNA562643) | freshwater metagenome | isolation source: river surface water | place: USA:Blue River Watershed | collected 2017-08-17
CAGAGATTCTCGGTAAACCCTCGGATCTGCCCTGGGCTATTATTTTTGCGGCTAATGGAGATAACATTCCCAGACACCCCGCCATGCTCTACGAGGCGATCGCTTATTTCACTTTAGCGGCTGTACTCTGGCTGATGTTTTACAAAACTAAAGCCGCCGAAGTTCGGGGACGTTTGATTGGTTTGCTCTTCATCTGGATCTTTACAGCCAGGATCTTCATTGAATTTACCAAAGAGAACCAAGTCGCCTTTGAAAACGGCATGCTTCTCAATATGGGACAACTCCTGAGTATTCCCTTCGTGATCCTGGGAATCATCGCCTTTAGCGGCAAACTCGTGGAGTGGTTCCCTTGGTTAGACGCGACGTCTGCTCCCTTGCCCAAAGCAGCAGGTAGCAAAAAATAAGTCGTTTTTAGCCTCGTCCTATCGCAGGCTCCTCTGTGTGACGCGTCGCTGTCTCTATCCACTGCGGGAGATTAACAGCAAGCTTCAGATAGAGGACCAGAGCGAGGGCCAGGGCAGTAAAGATGATGCGTATCATCATGACCTGTCTCCTTTTTCCCTATTATAGGACCGCTGTCTTTATGCGTCAATTTTTTGGCCCAGCTTCCTTCCCCAGACTGCTCCTCCTTTCGAGTCTCCTCTTGGGGTCTCAGTGCAAGCGCCTGAATCAAGACGCCCCCCCGTCCTCATCTAGCCTCAGTACGGCCTATAGCTGGAGCGAAGATAAAGTTCGTCAGCATCTAAAATTCATTGCAGCTGAACCCCACGAACTGGGTTCACCAAGACAGGCGGAGCTTGCGGCTTATCTCAGTCGCGAAGCAAAGTCTTACGGGCTCACCGTGATGGAAGATCGCTTTGTAGCCAAGGTCCCTGACCCATCTCTGCTCCGTGGACAAGTAAGTGTCATGCAGACTCTGACCTTGGATAAGACAGCTCAAAATATCATGGCTCGTTGGGAGGTACCCGGAAGCACATGCACAATTCTTCTGGGCTCTCACTACGACAGCAAACGCTTGGAATCTCAGGTTTCCCTCGGAGCCAATGACAGCGGTTCATCGTCCGCTGCTTTGCTAGAAATCATGCGCCTCCTATCAGAAAAAAAGGATTACTCCAGGTTTCGTTGTCATATCCTTGCGGTTTGGTTTGATGGGGAAGAGGCCTATCTCACCAACTGGCGTGATGGTGAAACCAGGCATCCAGCGGCTCAGATTGATAATCTCTACGGCAGTCGTTACCTCGCAAGTAAGCTAACGCCCTGCAGCAGTGGAAGCAGCCTTTGCCTGCCTCAAGAGCTCGGGGGCGACAAGATCGAAGCTATGGTCCTGCTCGATATGATCGGCAGTCCAGACGTCCAACTCACCCCTGACAGCAATAGCGATGAGCGTTTGTTGGGACTCGCACGGAATCTAGATCAGAGTCTCTACGGAGGGCAACTCTTTCGTTCGTCATTGAAGCCGATCGAGGATGATCACATGCCCTTTAGAGAACGAGGGATTCCTGTGCTCAACCTTATCAACTTTGAAGATCTCAGCACTTGGCATACCTCTGCAGATACTGTGGAATCTTTATCCATGAAAAGCATAGAGAAGGTGGGAATCTTGACACTTCAGCTTTTAGCAAAAATCTGAAGCTAGAATATTCGGTCTAACAGAGAACCGTAATACCTTGTTTCTTGACTCTTCATAGTTTCTAGACGGCCTGAGGCTGATGGCTTTTGGCTGTGAGTGGCAGGCGCATCACAAAGCAGGTATGAGCGATTTGAGGGTCTAAGCTTAAGTTGCCTTGGTGAGATTCCATAATACCTTTCGAGATGCTAAGACCAAGCCCGGTTCCCTTACCTATCTCTTTGGTGGTAAAGAAAGGCTGCATCAAGCGTTCTCGAATCTCCTCGGGTATTCCAGCACCACTGTCTGTCACACGAATCTCCAAGTGCTCCGCATAGAGCCCGAAGGAAATATGAACCCAAGGCTTCTCGCTCCCCTCGATAGCGTCAAAGGCATTAGACATAAGATTCATAAGAACTTGCTCGATTTGAACAGCGACAACTCGCAACTTTAGATCGGGTATGTCGTCCACTTGAATCTCGATATTATGATGATAAAAGCGCTCCCGGCATAGATCGAGAACACCCGTGACCATAGTTTCTAAGGTGACTTCTGCAGGAGGAAGCTTATCGCCAGAGCGAGAAAAAGCTCTGAGACCCTGAACGATTTTGGTGATTCGCTGCACAGTCTGTGAAATTTTTTCTAATTTTTTGAGTGTTGGATCTTCGGCTTCGCGAGCTGCCAAGGTTCTGTGTACCTGCTGAGTGGATAAGGCAATCACTGCAAGTGGATTATTAATTTCATGGGCAATACCTCCCGCCATTTCTCCAACCAAGCTCATCTTGGCAGCATGAAAGGCCATGCTTCGATGGTGATCACGATCGCTGGCTATCTCTTCTGCTAAGCGCTCTGCACGCTTGCGAACCATTTGCATATTTGCCAAAAATACCGCCAATAGTAGAGTGAGCGAACCGATCGCAAAGCTCACCCATGAAGCCGCCGTATCATGGGCATTAGAATATCCTGCGAGGCGATACCAATGAAAGACAAACGGCTGCTGCGCAAGTTCGAGAGTCAGAGTCTTATGAGGTAGTCTCGTCATCGCCTCTTCCAGCTGGAATGAGCTATAGAGGGTAAAGCTTTCATCACCTGCAAAATGGGCCGTAAAACCTACTTCTTTAGTACCAACGTAGGTCACACTGCGAAAGAATTCATCCGTCGTCAGCGGGACATTCACCCACCCCGTATTCTGACCATTGTCATAGACAGGTAGATAGTAGAGCAAACCGGCTTTTTTTTGAGAATCTTGGACCAACATGATGCGCTTAGTGACGGCAGGGCGATAGGTCGCTGCTGCTCTCTCTGCAGCTTCCTTACGATTTTCTTCACTAGCCAGATTGATTCCCAAAGCAAGCCGATTCTTCTCAAATGGTTCGATATTGGCAACGACAAAGAGCTCATTCCCAAGGGGGCGCTCTGTAACGCTAGGAATATCTCTTACTTGAAATTCAGGAATGATGCGTCGAGCAGATTCCAGAAATTCAGGGAACTTTTCCTGAGAAATTCTCCGAATTAAAGCCACTCCGCGAATACCGGGATAGTGTTTTTCTAGCTCCATCGCATCCACAAAACTACGCCAATGTCTAGGCTCCATCGGCTGCATTCTATCCCCCAAAGTCTTGAGCAGTGCAGCTGCCCCTTGGAGTCCATCAGTATAGGTTTTAAAGCGAGCCTCAATACGCAAGATATTTTCCCTGATATAGGACTCAAATCGCTCTTCATTTAAAGCAGTTTCGGCCTTATAAAATCCTACAGCCACCATAAACTGAACGATCCATCCACCCAGGAAGGCAATGGCTGGCAAACGCAATTCGCCGAGGTTCTTTAAGCCTTGGACTGTCAGAGTTGTCGCAATCAAGAGCAGAGAAAAAAGCTGTATCTGTATCAAAGTTTGAAGAGCATTGGCGCGCACAAGAACGTGATTTTCAGCAGTTCGACTCACATGCATGGCTAGGCCTACCATAGCTAGACTAAAACAGAGCGAACCCAGCTGACGTTCACGAACAGACGCAAGCGCTACCAAGAAGCTTGCGAAACATGCAAATATCAAGCCGTAGTATAAGTTGATAGTGCTGTAGGCGAATAGCAAAAGTAAAAGCGAGAGCCAAAGAGTCCGTGCACATTTCTGAAAAGACCAGCAGGACTCATGAAAGCTGGGATGTACCCTTAAGACCAGACTCGTCACAAGCAAGACGGATAGCATCCCTTGCAGTGTCCAAGCCAGAAAGCTGTCGCGAAGCACTCCATAACTTGCTGTTCCTGGCAACCACACATGACTTAGCATTTCTCCCAATCCCTGAATGCCTGCTGCCGTGATTGCAGAGGATCCACAGGCTAAGAGAAAACAATTTTCGCCAGAGTACTTTGGATTTTGCATAACGCTTTGAAAGCTAAGCGCGGGTATACATACACCAAGCACAGTAAAAAGACTCGCACCCACGAGTACACTTGGAGAGGATTGTTGCAGAAGAGCATGAAATATCCCCGATGCGAAGCCTAAAGCCACTCCCCCTAAAACGGGCCCCCAGAGGATCGCCAAAGCAATCCCCACGCCTATCGCGAAAGAGAATTCATAGACCGCCAGACTGGGGATCTTAAGCAGGTGATCGCAGGCAGTGCCCAGAAAGCCAGCCAAAAGAGCTAGAAAAAATTTAGGCCAAAGCTGACCAATGCCTGGCTTGCTGGATGTCAAGGGCGATACGAACACTCGAGCTCCTGTCTGAAATCTCAGGGGTTTAGACCCTGCTCTGTGTGAATGATATCGGCAGAAAGCCAAGATGCTTCAGGGGGGACCCGCGTGCCCAAGGGCTAAGTCCGCTTCTTGCTTGGCCTTAGCAGGGCCTTCGTGTAGGATGCGCGCACCTATCCTGGAGGTTCTATGACAAGCGCTCATACTGCCTTTGCTGATTTCGTGCTACAACATTCCGTGATTGGCTTCTTTCCAGAGCCCTTAACCCTCAAAAGTGGAAGAAAAAGTCACTTTTATGTGAACTGGCGAAAAGCGACCAATGATGCCTATCTTTTGGATCGTTTGACGGACCTTATCGTCGACGAGATAGCCAAGGAAGCCCCAGACTGCGAAACCCTCTATGGTGTTCCTGAAGGTGCTAGCAAGACAGCCGTCATTGCAGCTCTCAAGTGGGCGCGTCGCTCCCCTTCCTACGGTCTTGGTTCGCATGTCCTCGCCATGGGACGCGCCAAACCCAAACCGCACGGTGACCCTGCTGATCGCTTCTTTATAGGTCAGCCCAAAGGAGCCACCTACGTCCTTGAAGATACCATCACCACAGGACTCTCCCTCTTTCAATGTCTCGATCAACTCCTCGAAGCAGGAGTTCAGGTCAAGGGAGTCCTCTGCCTCACAGATCGCTGTGAACTTCGCGATGATGGGCTAAGGGTGCCCGAAGCTCTCCGCCAGCGCTATGGCGATAAGATTCGATACATTGCTCTCAGCCGCGCTCCCGAACTCTTGAAGATCGCTGTAGCTGAGCAAAATCCTCCAGAAGAGCTCGTCACAGCTCTCGCTCAAGAGTTGGGGATGAGTCGCGGAGAACTCCTCTCGGCAAAGAAAGGCTAAAATTCATGGGATTTCGTGAACAATGGCATGAGGCCGTCCATCGCAAAAATTCGCTCCTCTGCGTGGGCATAGATGCTGCAGAACCAGGGCAGAGAACGCAAAAAGCTATGCCTCCAGACATCAGCAAGGTGGACTGGACCCTCCAGCTCATTGAACAAGTCGCTCCTTACGCCGCTGGCATCAAGCTCAACCGCAACTACTATAAAGACATTTCGCGCTCTGAGATGCAGATGATCAATGCCTCTATTCACCGACTCGGCATGGTGAGCATTGACGATAGCAAGTTAGCAGATATCGGCGAAACCAATGATGCTGGCATCTATCATGCACGAGAGGAAGGCTTCGATGCCATAACCTACGCGCCCTTCCCTGGTAATACTCTCCAGGCGGCAGCCCAGGCAGCTAAGCATGGGATAGGTCTCATCGTGTTGGTTCTCATGTCGAATCCTGAGTACAGGGTGATGAAAGAAGCCCGCTTGGGTGACGAGCCTCTCTATCTCTACCTGGCCAAGCAGGTAGCTCAGGGCCAGGCCGCCGGAGTTGTGATCGGCGCTCCAAGTCCCGACAATCATATCAGTCTCAATGAAATTCGCGAAGTTGCTCAGTTGCTCCCCGACGCTTTAGTCCTAGTCCCTGGAATAGGTGCTCAGGGCGGAGAGTTGACACCAATTCTGGCGAACTTCGGCGAACGAACTATTGCCAATGTAGGCCGAGCTATCATCTACGATCCAGACCCAGCCGCTCAGGCACGATATTTTCGTGATAGTATCGCGCGACTTCGTACTTAAGGTGGCCACCTCACGCCTAGAAAATTGCTAGCTTTCTGTGTACAACAGAGAGCGAGTCTTTAGTTTAGGGAAGGGGGCCACATGACTCGCACACTCGATCGCCTACCAGCATCTTTGCGCCACTACTGTTGTGAACACGATGCCAGTAAATATACGGCTCGTGATCACGCTGCCTGGCGCTATATTATGCGCCGCTCACAAGATTTTTTTCGCGAGCACGCGGTAAGTACCTATCAAGATGGGTTTCAAAAGACCGGTCTGCGCATCGATCGCATCCCACACATCGACGAGATCGATCGTAGTTTACAAGAGATTGGTTGGGGTGCTGTGCCTGTGGTTGGTTTTATTCCACCCTGGGCATTCATCGAATTTCAAGCGCGCAAGATACTGCCGATTGCCACCGATATGCGTAGTGTTGAGCACATCGCGTACACGCCAGCGCCTGACATCGTGCATGAAGCGGCAGGTCATGCTCCCATTTTGCCTGACATCGCCTATAGTGATTACCTCGCTTACTATGCAACCCTTGGCACCAAAGCACTGTACTCAAATCAGGATCTCAGACTCTATGAAGCAGTCCGTTATCTGTCCGATGTCAAAGAAAAGCCTGAGAGTACTGCTGCCATCATCGCAGATGCGGAGCAGGGTTTGATCAAAGCCCAAAATGCTTTTACCTTTGTCTCAGAACAAGCGCTCGTCGCTCGCATGAGCTGGTGGACCGCTGAATATGGCCTGGCTGGAGATCTCAAAAAACCTAAGATTTATGGCGCAGGACTACTTTCATCGGTCGGTGAATCAAAACTTGCGATGACAGATAAAGTCAAAAAGTTACGCTTCAGTCTCGACTGTATCAACTACTCCTACAATATCACTGAGCCCCAACCACAGCTGTTTGTCGCCGAGAGCATGCAACACCTCCATGACGTCTTACATGAGCTGGATGCCAAGCTCGCTTATAGGATCGGTGGCGTGAGTTCGCTTGTCAAAGCCAAGGACTGCCAGGCCATCAGCAGCAGTGTTCTCGACTCAGGGATTACGGTTTCAGGAAGGCTCGTGCATTTTGAGCATCAGGGTGAACGGATCGACTTTGTTCAGTATGCAGGTCCCGTTCAGCTCTGTCGTGGGAATACTCAGCTTGCAGGACATGGTCTCGAACGTCACGGTCAGGGCTTTAGCTCACCGCTGGGTCGCCTCGAACATTTTACGCATAAGGCCTTCGCTGATCTGACCAGCAAAGAACTCGAAAGTCTCAACCTCGTCCCAGGTCGCAGTACAAAACTCCGCTTTGCCTCGGGCTTTGAAGTTGCGGGACGTGTGCTGTCGCTGCTGAAAGAAGGACCTAAGCTCCAGATGATTACCTTTGGTGACTGTACTGTTCGTAAAGGTTCTAAAGTCACTTTTGAGCCAGCCTGGGGTGAGTTTGATATGGTCATAGGCGATCAGATTCCAAGTGTTTACGGAGGCCCTGCCGATCGCGAGGCTTTTGGCGAACACGAAATTGCCGAACCCACAAGTACCCCAGCTCGCGAAACACCTTATTCTGCGGGAGAAAAACAGCTCTTCGCTGTCTATCAAGACTTGCGTCAACTCCGAGACAGCACAGATTCTTCACGTGAGAAAAAGGATCTGACATCTAAGTTTGCTCAACTCTTAAACCAAGCTGAAGCTAGTCAAAGTGAAGAATGGCTGCTCTGGCTCGAACTTCTAGAACTCGCAAAAACTCATTTGAGTGGTGACAGCCATCAGACTCCGTGGGTCGAAACGATTCGTGCTCACCTTGAGCAAAAGCGTAAAGCGAGTGCACCACAGGACCTTGAACTTATCGATGAGGGTCTGCGCCTCCTGCACTAAAGTGGCATTTCCCACAGCCTTCCAAGCCATGCCTGTCAAATTTTTGACAGGCTTAGGCCTGACGTCAGACCCCTAATTCTTTGGCTTTGCTCCTTGGGCAAAGGGCCAATTTATCAGAACCCCTGTACAGCTCGTTTTCCACGCTGTCCTTCTGTCCTCAGGTTAATTCTTTTGTTCCATGCTCTTAGCTTTCCCCAAAAAGACTATGGCCCACAAAAAACTAGACTGCCCTTAAACTTTTCCCGTCCTAACCGAACCCTTGACTATGAATACGGGAGCTGAGTCCCGTATGTAAGGAGAGGAGTCTTTCATGCGTCTTCCGATTGTCCTCGGGTTATTAGCCCTGAGCGTCAGTTGTGGCAAAAAGAGCGATGATAAAGATACGACCGCCCAAGACACGGTCGAATCTGTCATCACAGCTCTGAACCAAGCCTACCCTGGTGCTCTATCAATTTCTGTGTTTCCAAAAGATAACGTTGCAACTACTACGCTCAAGTTAGCTGATGACACCACAACAGCCCCTGAAAACCTCAAAGCAAAGTCGGCTGAGGCAGACAAGCTCCTCAAGGGCAAAGCGGATAACTGTCTACCGCCCGTTTTCCTACGCATGCCAAAACCAGATGCAGAAACTTGCTATGAATTCGACCAGGAAATGCTTGTAGGTACCAAAGCTAATCCGAATGGTGGCGGAGGCGGCGGAACTCAAAGCTACGGAACTGCTGACGGCAAATCCAAAGTTACTGGCAGCACAGAAGCCTGCCTTGTCTCTTTTGCTCGCTCTAAGATCAAAGAAGTAGAAGCTATACTCGATCAAGGTCTTGGCATGCAGCAGGGTATGATATGTCAAGCTGTCAAAGATGAAGTCGATGTCTCTGGTGCAGCCACAGAAGAAGGTGTCGATCTTAAAGACACTCTAAAATCTGCTCTTGCTGGCGGAGCTCCTAACGCACTAAAGCCTGTCTTCACAGTCAAAGAAGCGACTATGGAAAAAGACAGCAACGGTGTCTATCGCGTTAACATCACGCTCTCGATGGTCAAACCCGATGGCAAAACTGTAGAACAAAATTATCAGCTCAGTCACGTTCCGGACAGCGAAGATAACAGCACCTATCACGGTGTGATCTCTATCACTCGTAATGAGCCCATGACTGGGGACACGAGTGGTATGAAACGCTACCTCAGCCTCTCTTACACACGCACCTCAGAGTCTGGCGCCTCTCGCCTCCAAGCTGAGCTGAGAACCGCTAACTTTGCAAGCAGCTTGCAGCCAAAAGCTCTCAACACCGATGGAACAGTCAACTTTAACGCAGCTTCTGAGACTGAAAGCAATCAAGTCATCTCTGGTATCATGCAAGTCGCTTTCGACAAAAACACCGATGATGACACAGGAACCTTTGAATACTGGCAAAATCCAGGTGGAAACTACAATGAAAGCGCTCGTGGTATGGTCTTCAAACTCACCAAGAATGCAAGCTCGGGAGTTCTAGAAGGCTGCGGGATGAGCGGAGCAGCAAAGGGCCTCAGTATCCGTAAGGCTCTTAAAGACGGCACGAGCATCAAACCAGACAGCTCGTATCACCCCTTCTTCTGGGTCAAGGAAAACAACAACCCAAGAACCGGCACCGGTATCACTGCCAGCTGTTCTCCCAGCTCTGGAACAGGTACATGTACCGTTAGCGAAAATAGCACTAAACTCGCTAGCTGGACTGTACCTACCTTCTCTGTAGCAGCGAATGTTACTGCTGCTGAAGAATGGGCCAAAAGTCAAACTTCTGTTTACATCACTCGTCAGTGTGTAAAGCAGAACGCGACCAGCGGTGTCTATGAGATCGATACCGGTCTTATCACCGATACCGTGGGCTATGAGCTCTTCCAAGCGAGCACAAAACCGGAGTTTGTGATTGGTAAGCCCAATAAGCCCAAAGATCCTCCTCCTCCGCCAAAGAGCTAAGTAGGGCGAGAGGTCCAGGACATTAGGAGTTTGGTTGTTCTATGGATGGAATGCCAACACCTCTCCAAACATCAAAACCAAAGTTCAGACAGCACTTAAGCTGTCAGCTTTGGTTTTCTCTGTTTCTCATGGCTCCACTCAAGGGGGCTACTCCTATCTCCTTAGATCTTCATCAGCAAACATGGGAAAAAACCGACTCCATCACTCTCGACGGACCTTGGGAATTCTTCTGGGACCGCCTCCTTATGCCTGGCGAAGCCACGAATGAGCCTGATGCTGTCCTCGAGACCATCAAAGTGTGGCCAGAATTAAAAAATGCTGAAGGGCTATTGTTCCCTATTGAGGGAAGGGCGACCTACCGACTGCGGATCCAAGGCCTAACGCCTTTAGCCGAAGGTTATCAAATTCTGATCACAGGTGTCGATTCAGCAGCAACTCTCTATGTGTATACCGAAGGTCGCGAACAGGAAGCTATTTCTACAGGCGTCGGACGCATCCAAGAAGGTCGCGAAATTCCTTCACGCAAACCTTTTTCCCTGACTTTTTATCCTCGCAGAGGGGAGACTACCATCCTCTTGCTCCAGGTGATGAACCATCATCACAGCAGTGGCGGTCTTTGGCTACCACCACAACTGGGTCCGCATTCCAAGGTCCGGATACTCTATGAATGGGATGCTTTTCTCAATATCTTGGGACTCGGCGTGACCTTAGCGCTTGGCATCTCGTCATTTCTCATCTACGTTCGACGTCGCGATGATAAACCCGCTCTATTTATGGCCCTTACAGCTAGTTTTGCCGTCACACGCTCCCTAGTGACCACCCCTTTCATCTTAGCTTATCTGCCTGATTCCAGTTTACAACTCCAGAGAATTCTGGAATTTTCTAGCATCAGTGCTACGATGCTCTTCTATCAAGAATTTTTGCGAGCAGCCTTTGGCCCTCACAGATATCGAAAATCTGGATTAGTTCTACGTATTTTCCATCTTGGCATCATCTTGGGGACTCTTTGTCTTAGCCCCCTTCAATTTACCAAGAGCCTCTTTTTGATCCAAATCGCCATACTGGGTTCGATGCTTTTTTTCTTTCGTGTAGTCAAAGATGCGATCCTCGCCCGCGCTGAGGGAGCCTACCTTGTTCTCATCGGCCTCACCCTCCAGGTGTCAGGAGCCTTTCTCGACATCATGATAACCTATGAGTGGAACGTCATCGGTTTTATGATTACGCCTCTCTGTTATGCTATTTTCCTTATTCTCCAAGGACAATTGATAGCTAAGCGAGCAGCCTTAGCCTACGAAAAATCTGAGCACTATGCAGCCGAGCTGATCGAAAAAGAAAAAGCGCGCACAATATTCTTTCAAAATACTTCGCATGAACTCCGAACTCCTCTTAACGGAATCATAGGATTCCTAGAGCTCGTTCATAAAGGTCGTTATGGAACAATCAGTGAAGCAGCGCAGCGCCAGATCGAAAAGTCGATGAAGTTAGCTATTTCGCTCAAGCACCAGGTCAATACCATTCTCGATCTCGCAAAGTCTCGCAAAGGTGAGCTCAAAAAGACCATTCAATGGATATCACTTCCCGAAATCAAAGAAGCAGCTGACGATCTCGCCGAAGGTCTCCGCCTCAAAAGTCCTCGGCTATCCTATTTTTCGCGTATCGAACTTCCCGAGGAGGGCATCCCCTACTATAGTGATCATGAAAAAATTTCTACCATTCTACGTAACCTGCTTGGCAACGCGTTTAAGTTCACGGATGCCGAACGTCCCAATCACGTAGAACTTTCTATACGCTGGGATAGCAAAATTCTCCAGATCGTTGTCTCCGACACAGGAATTGGAATACCCAAGGAGTTCCAGAGCAAAGTTTTCGAGGAGTTTGCCCAGGTCCAAGGGGATGCCCGACGCGCCTATGAAGGTAC
>JACCDP010529572.1_pt1 | contig 11690 bp, 10 predicted proteins | sample 7445841 | NCBI WGS metagenome assembly JACCDP01 (sample SAMN15323441, study PRJNA562643) | freshwater metagenome | isolation source: river surface water | place: USA:Blue River Watershed | collected 2017-08-17
AAAAAAAATTATATTAGAAAGTATATTAAATAATGAACCTAAAAAAAAAAAAATAATTTATAAAAAGAAATTATAAATTAAAAGTACATTGATTTTACTTATATTATTTTATTAAACAAATAATATAAATAAATTATCTTTTTATTATATAATATATTTTCTTTATATAATTATATAATGTATCATCATAAATATCTAAAATATAAACAAAAATATCTAAATGCTAAAAAATTATATTTTCAAAATGGAGCTAGTAATAAAGATGCTACACATATGTTTAAATTAGGTAAAATTATAGAAATACAAAAAGAAATACTAAAAAAACAAAATGATGATATAGAATCATATTTTAACAAAAATATAGATATGAATAATAAAGTACATTCAGAATATATCAATGAATTAAAAAATTTTGATAATACTATTTATAAAAATGATTATATATTAGATAAGAATGATTATAAATTAAATACTAACAATATTTATAATAGTGATTATATATTTAATAAGAATGATTATATATTTGATATTACTGGTAAATCTATTAATTATAATGATCTTAAATTAATATATAAAATTATAACTACAAATCCAAAACTATCACCATTATCTAAAAATGATTTAAACTTGTTAGTAAATTATAATTGTGCAAATAATCAGAATTATAAGTGTGATGAAAGTAATTGTAACAAAAAAAATACTACAATGCTTTATTATTTGTATAAAAATGAACAAACAATTAATGAAATTAATAAAATTGAAGTTATAAAAAATATATATGAAAAAATATTATTAAAAGGTCTAAAGTTAAAATCATATTTACTAATATCAAAAAATAAAAATATATATGAACACTATAATGCACAATATATTAATTATGATAATAAAATAAGAGAATTACAGAGATTAATTAAATAAAATATCTAGTGGTTTTACTTATATTATTTTATTAAACAAATAATATAAATAAAAAAAATTGAATCAATAATATTTAAACCTATAATTTTAATGGTATATAAATGTTATCAAGACCATTGAGACTTTGTGCAATAGAAGGCGAAAACAAAAGAAGACGTGCCGATTATAATCAAAAAATATTATTTAATCAATTAAAAAAATATTCATCTTTAAAAGTATTAAATTTTGAAAGAGATACAAAAAATTTTAGAAATATAAAATGTATATATTTAATAATGTGTTTAATAACTGACACATCAGATCAAGGTATATATTTTAAATTTGGTCATACAGAAAATTTATATAATAGAATGAGATCATTGAATCATAATTATGATTGTAAAGATCAAATATTTTTAGTTGGAATATATGAATGCGATGATCCACAAATAGAAAGAATGATGCATGAGAGATTAAAATATACTCGTTTCAAGGCAAATATTTCTGCTGGGAAAGTAAATAAATCACGTGAAATATATTATTTTTCAAAAAGATTTTATAAGTTATTTATAAAATTAAATGGAATTACAAATCAATCATTTATTCATTATAGAAAATACAGTAAATTAATTGAATTAAAAAAAAATATTAATAAAATTATTAAATAAAAAATTTATAATAAACTATATCTTTCAATGATATTTTCTTCATTTATTTTATCAGGTAATACAACTTCCGGATAACTATATAAATTATAAATATTTATTAATGTTTTAATATATACATTATTTTCTTTAACCCAAATATGTTTTTGTCTTGGATTAGTGGCATCATCACTATCATACATAACCCAATAAAATTCATCATATCTTTTTTCATAAATAAATAATTGACCTTTTTCAAAATTAGGTCTATTTAATTTATTAATAATTTCTTTTTCTGTTTTCATTAATATATTTCCTATACGATTATTAAAAAAACAACTAAAATTATCAGAAAAATATACTTCAAAGCTTTTATTAAATTTAGTATTATTAATAGAATCTAATAATTTACATATTTCTTCACATGGCATTAATCCAAAGTTCATTTTAATTTTAGAACAAAAATTACTAGTATTAACGATACTATCAAATTTTAATAATATATTTTGTTTAATATCTTCATTATTATTTTTATCAAATTCACTAGATAATAATTTATATTTAAAATCATTTTCCATGGTATTAATATTAGAATATGTAGAATCAAATAAAACTAAATAACCATAATTAGGTACATAATAATTTATTTTATCAATTGTATAAACCCAATATTTAACATTATTAGAATCATATTGTAAATCTTTAATAAAAAAGTTTTTTTCTAATGATAGTTCTTCAAAATATATTTCTTTTTCATATAAAACATAAAAAATATATAATATTTGAAAGATAATTGATTTCCAAACATTAATAGAATGATAACCTGTAGAAATCATTTTTTTTAAAGATCCATAATTTTCATAAACAGGTGTTGCCCATTTAATTAATGTTGTGGTTGGTGCTTCAGTTACTAAAATTAAATTATTACCAGATGTTGTATTTAAATCTAATTTATTTCTATTTAAAATATTAAGAAAAACAATTTTTTTTAATTCATCAATAGAACTACGTTTATAATGTATATATTTTTTATCTCCATTATCTTCATATTCAATAACTATATTATTTATATGTGGATTAATATTTAAATTTTTAATACTAGATAAAACACTAGGAATTTTAAATGGTTCATAATATTTAACTTCTATATTAAGTTCACTATAAAATTCTTTAAGAATTTTATTATATAATAATTTATTTAGTGATATTATATTAATAATTATATTAATATTATTAATATTAGGTTTTAAAGAATTATAAATATTACCTTCCAAATTATGTTTTTTATTAATTTCATCATTATATTTTTGATAAACAATATTAAATTCTTTCCAATTAATATTAATTTTTTTATCAATTTTATATAATATACTTGAAACAAAATTTGGTGATATTTTCTTTTTAATTAATTCATTTCTAACATAAGTATAAAACCACATTTCTCTCCAAATATCAAAATCATATTTATTTATTTGTTTATTAATTGTTTCTGCTCTCATTTCACCTAATGTTAAATTATATATTCTAATATTAACACCATTTGATGGTTTTGCTATTTGTAATTTTTCATCTCTAAATCTTATTGGATATGCACCATTATATAATAAAAAATTATTGCCAAATGTTTTAATATCATATGGATTATAATTAATAATTTTAATAAAAGATAATATAGAATTTTGTCCACCTTTTACATCCATTGGTTCACCATCAATTGTTTGAATTAATAATGATCTCATCCATTTAATTAAATCATATCTTTCATATGTAGTATTAAATGATAATGTAGAAGGATCCCCGGGTAGTACATCTTCAAAAACAGTATTTAATAATTTATAATTACCTAATGGATTACCTAAAGTAATATTATATTGTTTTTGAAATGGTTGAACATATGTAGGATTATCAATGTTTTTAACAACATCGCCAATCTGATTATATACAGGAATATATGCAGGTGGTGGTTGTTGTTTTGGTTGAATTTGTTTATTAACGTCATATATTTTTTGTTCTAATATAAGTGGCGGTTCTTTAACTGTAGGTTGATCCATACTCTTTTTTTTCATTGTATTTTTTTCATCATTACTCATGAAAGGTGTATTTTTTTCATTCTTTGTTGCCGTAGTAACTGTTCCTACTGATCCACCATCTATTTTATAATTATTTTCATTATTATTTATTTTTCTTGTAAATTTTGTATTATGTTGTTCACTTAATGCATTTTCATCATTTCTTATTTTTCTTGTAAAATTATTAAATATATTATGTTGATCACCTAATACATTTTCATAATTATTATGTAATGTCATTTTATAATTATTATTTATTTTACGAATTGATTTATATGATCCAATCATATTTGTATCTTGAATAAAATTTTTAAAATAATTATCAAATAATAAATTTTCTAAGAGTGAATTTTTTTCTTTATTCAATTTAATAATTTTTTTTAAAAAATCTAAACTTTTATTATCTAAATTTATATTATTTGATTTTTTAGTAAATTTAATAATATCTTCAGCAAAAAATGCAATATCATTTAATTCATTATTATTTTCATCATTAGATATTGTACTTTTTTCAAAATTACCAATTTTAATATTATAATTAAAATTAGGTAAAATAAAATTAGTATCTTTATAATCATAAATATTATTTATAGATTCATTTTCATGAATAAAAATACTATTTAATGTTAACATATTATGTTTAAATTTTGGAAAATTTAATCTAATAATTAATAATGTATGGATCATAATAAATAATATAATAGACCAATCAATATTTTTTTTATATGAAAAATATTTTTCTAATGAAAAACTATCAAAATAATTTTCTCTTATAGAAATAAAACATTTTTTACTACTTTTATTTATAATTTTATCTGTTAATTTAAGTATTAATTCTATATTTTCTTTTTTTGTTTCAAAATTAATTATTGGTAATAATATATGTTTTGTAATATTATTAAGAACTAATTGACTTAAAATATATGATAATAAACAATCATTATAATTCTCATTTTCATTAAACGAAATTTTAATAATTATTGAATAGTTATCATTAAATCCTTTAAATATTAAACTATTATTAATATTTTCACTAAATTGTATATTTTGTAATAAAAGTTGTTTTACTAGTTTAGTTGATAATTCACTAGATGATATTATTACATCGTCTTTAACAATTTTATCAACTATAATTTTTTTAACATTAAAACAATTTTTTAAATTATTATTATACAAGAATTCATATAATAAATTTATTTTTTCTTTTAAATTTATAGTCATATACAAAAATATAGAAAACTTTTTATTAAATTATAATTATATAAAAATTTCCATCTGATTTTTTTTAACATTAGTAAATTTATAATTATTTTATTAAATATTTTTATACGATATAATGATTATTAAATTTCTAATACATCTAAATTATAACTATATTCGTTTCCATTAAAAAACATATTAAATAAAAAAAATAATCTAATAATATAAGCTTCTATTTGAACAGAATGTCGTGTTCCTAAACTTAAACGTAATTCAAAGATAGATGATATTTCAATTACATGTACTTTTAAATTTAAATCAGAAATATTTTTTAATATTTTAATCATAATTAGTCGTATAATTGTTTGTGTAGGAATATTTGTAATAAATAAATCATAAAAAATTTCTCTGATTTTTTTTATAACACTAAAAAATTTTTTAGTATTATAATTTTTTTTATTTAAAATCATTGATACAATCATATCAATTAAATTAGACCAATTATAATTATAATTTAAATTATATTTTTTTAATTCAAGTAACCACAATGCTAAATTCATTTTATTATCAGATTTAACTATAATATCTTTATAATCTGATAAATTTAAATTTATTTTTTCACTATTACTTATTTTCATTACGGTTTCAAATATTTGTTTATTATTAGGTAATGGTATTCTAAATAATATACATCTACTTCTAATTGGTTCTATTATTTTTGATAATTGATCACTAATAAAAATAAATTTACAACTATCTGAATATTTTTCCATTGTTCTTCTTAATGAAGCTTGTGCATAATATGATAAATTATCTAATTTGTTAATAATAACAATTTTAAATAATTTTTTATATTTTAATATATTTAATAATTCAGTTTTTGCATAATTTTGAATTATTTCTTGAATTAAATATTTATCAAATCCATTTGAATTTGGTTCTATTATAATATGATTCTTTGATTGTTTAATATTAACTTTAGTTTTTGTATTACCATATCCATTTATTGTATATTCAATATCTTTAAGTTCAATTGCACTTTTACCATAAATTCTTTCTAATAAAACATTAACAAAATATTCTTTATTCGTATTTAATGGTCCATAAACTATTAAATGTTGAAAATTTGAATATTTCCAAATACCTTTTTCTAAATCTTCAATAATTTTTGCAAATTTTTCTGGCGGTTCTTGCATTACAGTATCTATATTTTTATAAATATTATTATGTGAATTAAAACTTTCTATAATATTTTCTATAACATTATTATTTGTTGCATATTCATTTAAAATATCATTATATTTATCTACAATAAACATTATAAATATATATAATTAATTATTTATAATGATTTTATAAAATATTTAAAAAAATAGAATATAATTATTTTATGTATATTAAAGATTTAGATTCTTATGTAAATCAAGAAATTACAATAAATGGTAATATTTTATCAAAAAGACAACAAAAAAATTATACTTTTATTAAATTAATTGATGGTAGTAATGTTAATGGTTTACAACTAGTAATTGATAATAATAATATTAATTGTGATCTAATTAATACAGGAACAACTATTAATGTATGTGGTTTATTAGTAGAATCATTAGTTGGAAATCAAAAATATGAATTACAAGTAGATAATCTAAAAATTATTGGTATGACTGATTTAGATAATTATCCTTTAGCAAAAACCAAAATGTCTTTATTACATTTACGAAATTATCCTCATTTAAGATTTAGAACTAATACATTTGGTTGTGTTTTTAGAATTAAATCATCTATAAATCATGCAACTCATTTATTTTTTCATAATAATAATTATTTACATTTAGATCCTAATATTATAACAATAAATGAATGTGAAGGTGGCGCCGGTGTTTTTCAAGTAACAGAATTTGATTTATCAAAAAAAACAGAAAAACATGATTGGAGTAAAGATCATTTTGATAAACCAGTTTATTTAACAGTTTCATCACAATTACAATTAGAAGCGATTAGTTGTAGTTTAGGTCCTGTTTATACAACAAACAAATCATTTAGAAGTGAGCATTCTAATACAAATAAACATTTATCAGAATTTACACATTTAGAAATAGAAAATACATTTATTGATTTAGATTATTTACTTGATATAAGTGAAAAATATATTAAATATATTGCAAATTATTTATTAGATAATAATAATGATGATTTGATATTTTTAAATTCTAATGAAATTGTTAAAAATATTAGTAATATTGAATTTATAAGATTAGATTATTTTGAAGCAATAAATTTATTAAATAATAATTCACAAATAAAAATAAAATATGGTGATGATTTATCAAGTGAAGCCGAAAATTTTTTAACAGAATATTATTTAAATAAACCGGTTTTTGTTACTAACTGGCCGATAGACATTAAAAGTTTTTATATGAAAAGAAATGATAAAATAGATGATATTGAAACATGTGCAAATTTTGATTTATTAATGCCAAATAAAGTAGGTGAATTAATTGGTGGATCTATGAGAGAAGATAATTTAGATAAATTATTAGAAATAATGAAAATTAAAAATATTAATCCAGAACCATTAGATTTTTATTTAGATTTAAGACGATTTGGAACTGTACCTCATGGTGGATTTGGTTTAGGTTTAGATCGTTTATGTATGTTATTTACAAAAATAGAAAATATAAGAGATGTTGTACCATTTCCTGTTACATATAAAAATTGTTCATTATAAAATAATTTTACTTAAATCAATAAATTTATGATTATTTATATAAGATAAATTTATATCAAAATTGTTATCTATAATTGATACAAATTTAGAATCAACTAATTTTTTTAAATTTTTTTTATCAATTTTATCATAATTATTTTTAGATTCATATAAAAATGGTAAATATTTATTTAGTTTTATCTTATATTTTTTTTCAATTTCATCTTTATTTTCAATTAATTTATCATACATATTACTAATAATTGGTTTACTTATATTAGAAATTTCATATATATTATTGAAGTTATTAATGATATGTTCAATTATTTTATTTTTATCATTATTATCTAAAAATTCTTTAATAAAATCAAAATAATTTTCTCTAAATACTGTATAATTTTTTTTTATTTCATTTATACATTCTAATTCTGATTTTCTTGGTAAATTGATAATTATATCAAATCCAATAGAATTTACTTTTGATTGTATAAATTTTTCATTTAATTCAATAAAATGTTGTTCATTATCTAATTCTGTTTTAATTATTTCAATAAAAAATATTTTATTTTTTAAACCATAATTATTAAACATATTTATAATTTTTTTAATTTTTATTCCAGTATCTTTATTTTTATAAAAATCATAAAAATGATTTGCTATATTTATATCTAAATTAGATATACATGACATATAAAATAGAATTGCCCAATCTATATTATTTTTATATATTAATTTAGCTATTTGTTTCAATAATTTATTATAAAATATTTCAATTGTATCAATACAAATATTATAATCTATAATTATCTTTAATGTTTTTTGATAAATTTCACATTTTCTTTCAAAATCTAATTCCAAATTATGGTGACCTTCATTAATTTCAACAAATAAATAATCTTCATCATTTATATATATTGATAAATCACAATATCTTATACCATGTACAGAATAAATTTCATCTTCTATTTTTATATTATAATATAAATTATTAATCAATTCATCATTATCAATGAAAGCACAAAATTTTTTTATATTTATATCATTTAGTATTTTTATATAAATTCTAAATGTTATATTTATCTGTTTTCTAATTAATTTATTAGTTGATTTATTTATCAATTGATAATCATTATCATTAATTTCTCTAAAATCAATATACTCACTTAATTCTTTATAAAAAATTAAAAGTAAAATTGGATGTAATGCTCTAGAATTATTTAATAAAATTATATCTTTAATTATATTAAATAATTTTTCTTTTGTTGTTTTTTTAATTTGGTTTAATTCTTTTGGATAACTTAAAATATTAGTCCATTTATTTGAAAATTTAATTTCTTCATTATTTTTAAATAATTTTTTTTCATCTTTACTAAACAAATAGTTTAATATATGTTTTTTATTTTTATTAAACATTATATAATTAACTTTTTCATTATACTTTAATAAAATCAATTTTTATTATATGAAATCAACATTATATTTCATTCTAATTCCTTTTAACAAAATAACTTTACGTGTTACTATTTTAGAAATAATTTTATCTAAATATTTATTGGTCCACGGTTTTTTTTCTAAAAATTCTTTACTAAATAGAATTTCACCTGTCATATCTAAATAATATTTATAATTTTCATCATTTAATAATAATGATTTTTTTAATTTATCATTATAGAAAGAATAAATTGTTGTTTGAACAATTATATTATTTTTATTAAATATCTTTAATAAAATATAAAAATTATTATAATTTATTTTTTTTTTAATTGCATCTTTGCATTCTGTTTTACTATTTGATTCATAAAAAACATTAAATTTTTTTGTTATATTATTAATTTCATAAACAATATATTTCATTATAATTATACATAAAATATGTATTATATAAAATCATAAAAAAATTGCATAAAAATATATTAAAAGTATAATTATTTAATTATTATATGGAAATTAATACTGAATTAAATGATTTAATTATTAAAATGAAAGAAATTAATATTCCTTTAGATATTGATAAAAATATAATGAATAAATTAATAATACAATATGAAAATAATAAATTATTGTCAATAAATAATTATACTAAAAAATTAATACAAATTAAAAATAATTCATCATGTATAATTTGTAATAAAAATGGTATGTATTCATATAATAATAATATATATTGTTGGACTCATTCACATAGTTTAATATAATATAATTTAATTTTTATTAGTCATGTAAAATAATAAAAAAAATTGAAACATTTAAAGATTAATTATTAATTTAATGATTATATGAATAAAAGTAATGAAATAATAGAATTAAATGATGAAATCAATAGTACATTAGAAACATTAAATGAACAGGTTAAAGTTTATCAAAAAAAAATAAAAAAAGAATGTTCAAATATTATAATTAAAGAAAAACATAAATTATTACAAAAAGTATCAGAAATTTATAAAATAGATTTAGATGATTTAAAAAATAAATGTTTAAAAACAAAAGAATTACAAACAACAGAAATAAATTTAAATGTAGTATCTAATGATTCAGATGAATTATTAGATAAAATAGAAATAGATGGTATTAAATATTATTATGAAAATAAAGAAAATGGTAAAATATTTAATTCAGAATATAATAATGTTGGTATGATTAAAAATAATACATTTATAATAAAAAATAATTAATTTATTTAGAATTAATAAGTTCTATTAATCTTAATGTCCCTTTCCTTGACCAATCATTATATTTCTTTGAAAATTCATTAATATTTTCTTCACTATAATTATTATAAAATTTATTAAATGTATATTCTAAATCAGAATAACCACCTAATAATAATAATCCTTTAGAATCTTGTTTTTTTAAATATATTTGCGGATATGTATTAATTTTATCAGTTTTATATTTTTCTTTATTTTCTCTAAAGATGGTATCAATTTTCATATTAGTAAAATTATATTTATTTAATAATTTTCGTGTTAAATCACCATAAGGACACCCTTCTAACACAATAATGTATAAACTATATTTTGACATTAATATTATTTAGATAATAAAATTCATAATAAAGATAAATTAATATTATGAGTATTATTTAATTTATAATGACGGGTGGTTTAATACAATTAATAACACATGGCATTCAAGATGCACCTTTGACATCTAATCCAGAAATAACTTTTTTTAAAATAGTTTATAGACAATATACAAATTTTGCAATACAACAATATATTAAAAATTTAGGAACAAAAAAATTTAATACTTTTAATAGTTATAAAATAGATGATACAGGTGATCTTTTACAAAATTTACATTTAATATTAAAAATTCCTAAATTTCATATTTTAAAAAAAGAATCAACAACAGATTTAACAAAATATTATGATATAAATGAGTTATCTATTAATTATGGTAATAATGATTGTTTAATTTTTAATAATACTATTACAGGTATTTATACAATAATACCAAATTATTTTTATAAATTAATAAATTTTAATCCAACACAAATAAATTTAGATAGTAATGATGTATTTCAAAATTTAATACCTGATATAATAAATAATAAAAATTTAACACAAGAATTTATCTATTATGATTTAGAAGAAGATAAAGTGAATCCAATAATAAGTTTATTAAAAAAGAATTGTAATTTTTTTGAAAATTATTATTTTAATTTAATTTTAGATAAATCAAATTATCAATATTGTAATCAGTTAATTACATTAAAATCATATATTAATACTTTAAATAATAAAATAAACAAGTCATTATTTATAGATTATAATTATTTTAATAATTATAGAAAAAATAAGATATATTATAATTTAAATGAAATAGAACAATATTTAAATTATCAAAATATAGATATAATTTATATAACAAGAAAAAATTATGATAGTGATATAATATATAATTATTGTTTAAAAAATAATATATCAAATTACAAGTTATATCAAACAAATTGTTTAAATTATAATTCATTATTTATTTATAATTTACTATTACAATTATATCCAATAAATTTCAATGTTTTTACATTTTGGAAAAAATATGTTTTATTACCAAATAATGAACCAAAATTATCATATAATGTAAATTCAATAAATTCATTTGATGAATGGACAAATAATTTATTATCAACATTTAATCCAATATTATTTCAAAATGTTTTACAAATTATTG
>JACCDP011489251.1_pt1 | contig 11688 bp, 10 predicted proteins | sample 7445841 | NCBI WGS metagenome assembly JACCDP01 (sample SAMN15323441, study PRJNA562643) | freshwater metagenome | isolation source: river surface water | place: USA:Blue River Watershed | collected 2017-08-17
GTATCGTATTGGCCGAACAGTCGCGACCACACACGCGAAATGGCCAGAGAGAGAGTCGTCGGACTATGTCTCCTCTATCTCCCACAAAGCGTGACTTTCATTTGTGGAAGTCTCAAAAGCAGACTGGCCGTCCATATCTCTTTTTAAATCGGTTTGATGTCGTTCATCACTCCAAATATGTCCTTAACTGGGACTGGGTATACAATGCAAATTCATTATTACTCGTCGAGCTCGTTTTCTCTACGCAAACATCAGACGCGTTTTAATAACTGCCAAACTTTTTTTTTTTTCCTTTTCATAAAAGATAGTTGACAATTTGTCTTGTCAGCTCTAAGATCAAGTCAAAGGAATCAAGTAAGCAGAATTCGTTAAGATGCCGGAGCTTTGATGTGTGTTTCACCCAAAAGTTATGTGGGCCACCGACGTCACCCACAGCCGGTTCTTACTAGAAAATATCTGCTCCTTACTATCCGACGTCATTTTGTGTATACTTTTCAGCTGGAGCCATAACGAGTCTTCGCGCCTCGAGCTGAAGGAAAGAAATTACAACTCTCGGGGCTCTTGCGTGGTGAGAATGTCACCAGTTCACTCGGCTCTGCTGCTGCTACTCGTCAGTGAAAGTGTCTTGTCGACGCGACGCCAACGGGGCAAAAGAAACGAAGGGAAGAAGAAAAATGATTCCGCAGTCATTTGGCCCACCGAGTTGTTGCTGGGAACCGAGTTCTCTCCATTTACATAGAAATCCTTTTCCTTGTAACTTTTAATGGCTCCGCCATATTCTTCCTCGTACGCTTCCTTTCTCGCCGATTGTAAATTCTGCGCGTGTTGTTTTCCTTTTTTTTTTTTAATTGTCCACCATCCAAGAGCTCCGACGACTTAGTATGTGTAATCACGTGCCTTCGGGATGAGTAGGCGAGTACTGTATACAATACGACTCGTCCCCGAAGAGAAGCCCCTAAAGAAAATACGCGTGTAGGAAGATTGTAAGAATAGACCGAGTTCAGTAGTTGGCTACTACTTGAGGCTTGTAGATTGTAGACTACGCAAGCAACCGTCGTCGTCTCCAGCAGCAGCAGAATGGGATTGCTGATGATTCCCAGCGCCCCGCGATCGATAGGAGATTCTAACCCCCCTTCACTCCGTAGGATAGAGCAAGCAGATCCTTTGCATTCATTCTCTGTAGAGACTCTCTCCGAGAACCGTCGTGGCCGCCTCCACAATAGGCTGACCGTCATCCTATCACAGCAAAGTGTATACACTCCAATATTGAATCGAAAGACTTTTGACAAAGATGATTTAGTCTTTGTTGGAGAACCGCAGTGGTCGACACTGTGTGCACAACTGTTGTGACGCACGACTGGCCCGCCATTCCGTCGAATTCCTATACGTATTTGTAAACCCTTCGTGAATGTATCAGCCTACTTGGGCCCCTCTGGCTTTTTTATACATTTAAATCAGGATCAAGTTCACCCACATAGTCGAAATTATTCATTATAACTGTTCTACTACGTTCCACCAAGACGTTGTTGCCACGACGACGACTTGCCGACCTTGGCTGATCTCTTTCAAGACAGAGGAAGATTGCTTCGTAAGCTGCATATAGGGGCGGCTTTTTTGGTAACGAGCATCGCAAATAGGATCGAAAGAAGGGGCTTACAAGTTTACCAAAACCAAAAAAGGATCGTCGATCGTCATCGTGTGTTGCTCTTCTTTTGTGTAGATAAATAAGCGAAAAAAAAGACCTTGGCGCCCTACTGGTTGCCATCGAGTCATCAAGTCGTGTAGAAACTTATTGGAATCGGATTTCTCTATAGGTTAAAGACAACCCCCTTTTGATCTAGTCCTTCACAAGGAAGAACATCCATTGTATTATGCAAATCTCATCTCCTCTTCAGTTAGGGCGCGGGGGCGGCTGCCTGCGCCGTGATTGTCGTTTCTAAATAGTTCAGTGGGTCGTCAAAAGATCTCATACATGTATTTGTGTTTAGTACAGTATATTTCTTTTTCCATTTTGTAATAATATGTATTTTGTATATTCTTGAAATGCTATGTTCATCAGCACTCTGCCTTTGATATCAATTCCTCAACACACGAAAACTGCACCACAATGTAAAGTAATATCGACGACACATTCGCACGCAACATATATCACAGATCATGTATACACGCAATTCTATGGGGATTGGGAGGATAGAATATATGAGTAAGGATTTCTAAGCTAATCGAAACATTTGCTCCAGTGTTGTTGTTTTCTCTTCTTCGGGGGGAGGAAAAAAAAAATATCTTTTTGGGTTATCGCGTACAAATGATCGTCTTTATCATAATCTCTTCCTCGAAATAAAGAAGATGCTCAACGACGATATTATGTAAACACAACTGCTGCAATAACAACAACAACAACATTCGATCCGGTGAATCCCGTTGTGACGATATTACAAGACCCCAAAATGCTAAGTTGTGTGTGCACGGAGAGGAATTGTTAAATGTGGATTACTGCGAAAGAGAAAATGGAATATAGTAGCGGGGAAAAAATATAGTATTCTTTTATGGACACATTGATCGAAGGCGGGGGAGAAAAAGAAGAAAAAAAAAAACAGGAATTGTTAAGAGGTTATGGAGAAAAAAAAAGAGATTTTTCGTTGTTGAATTTTTTCCGGTTGCGGTTTGTTTGGAGGTTGATCAAGCGGGTGATGATGTGGACGAGCAAGCGACGCAACGGACAAGGCCCGCCTCATTGCAGGTAATGCATTTGAGAGCCACGAACTCGGCGGTGAAGTGGTTGCGGTGGATGGATTTCTTCGAACCGGAACAGACGGAACAGGGCAAGTACCGATAGCCGCCGCATGAATCGCAGATCGTCTCCGGTCCGACGCGCTATTTGAATCACCAGAATTAGTTAGTCGGTTCCCAACAACACAGTATACTAAACAACAACAGCAGCGTCAATATTTGACGAGGGGCCAGTCAGGACCGGAAATAATCTATTGAAACGAAGGCGCACACATAGTACAGAGGGGCAGAAATGTTGCTACTAAAGAGGATAACCAATATTTAACAACAACGTTTGAAACAGATGAACGTCAGGCAGTCTAAGCCGATAAATAATGCAGAAAAGGAGGCTCAAACAGAACTGCTAATCAGCCTACGCAGTTTAGGCAACGTCAAAGAAAATAGAAGAGGTCGTCATATTAAGACGAAAGAGGAACGTACCTTGTAACGACGTAGAATCTGCCTCAAGTCTCCAGATTCGTTCAACTTTTCAATCGCATCGGCATCCTGTTTATGACACACAAAAGGTAAAGATGATCAGTTCCAATTTCCTTTCTAGTCTCTTTTCGTATTATGCGTCAACGTCGAGAGAGAGAGCGGTAGTCGCCCACGTCACGTCGATGACGGTAGAATTCTTTGGCGGACCGTCGCAATAAATGTCGATCAAAAGAAGCGGGGTTGCAGCCTACACGATACCCTTTCCGCTATTCAATATATATATATCTATCGAGTGTAGACAGTCCACCAGTATGTTCTCGGTCTTCCAGCATCCCGCTGACGTTTGCCCAAAAGAGATCGGATTGATTCCAAGACTCTTCTTTTTTTTATCTCTTCGTGGACTTGTATTGATTTTCCGGCTCTCTCTGTGTCTGTTGGCTCTCGTTCTTTTTTTTTCGATGCTCTCGATATGTACCAAGATTAAACGGCCCCACAAGAGAGTCACCGTCCGCCAAAAAGTTGCAACAGCAGAAGTGTAGGCGCGCGCCCGATGCTGACTAGTGCCATAACTTGGCTGGACCATCTGCTGTTATATAATATGTGGTGGCCGCGCGCACATGCCGGACTCGTTAGCTGACATGATTCTACGAAAATGAGGTCGAATCGAATGAAAAGAGCGCCAAGAGCATCTGACACCGCCATTAGGTGTATATCTAAATAGACTCGTTGTACTCCTCCACTCGCAAGTTCTCCTAGCTCAATCTCCAGAACCTCTTATCACTTCAAAACGGTCCTCCACGCATTGATCCACTTCTTTTCACAGTACTCAAGTATTGTGGAACGGCCAGGGCTTCGACCTAGAGCAGCTGACACGTCGACCGAGATTGTAAAATTTATAAATTATATTTTTTCAAAACTGTTCCAGGACGATCCATTTCATCTATTGAAATATAAAGGATCGAGCTAATGTTTGATCTTCTAAAGGATGTCGCCTCAAATAAGGGTATATCTATTATGAAAAGGCCATTGGCGGACCCAGAGAAAACATTTCTGCACGACAGGGCGACGCTTAAATACATATTAGAGTCGGTGGCTCTGGAATCAATAAAACAGTTTGGTGCGACGCTGATGACCTGTTCTAAAGGCTAAATATTTCATTGGGAGGTGGAATATGATATAAGGGAAAAGTTCACGCGTGCCTTTCCACGAAGAGCACGTCTGACGCACGCAATCAGCAATCCGTTCGAGATCAAAACAAATGAACTCGACCGGATCGATCAGTTGTTGCGCTTCTTCTTTTTCTAATTTGGTTTTGTTCGGGAGGGCAGAAATCACAAGGAGCATAGAGCACCAAAAAATCCAGTGACGAGTGCGAAATAAAAAGCAAGTCGAATGTCACTCACGCCCAGGAGCTGTCCCTCGACGAACACTTGCGGGATGACGACGCGATTGCGGTTCATTCGCTCCTTGAGCTCCTGTTGCACTTGACGGTTCATGGAGACGTCACGCTCTTCGTAGTTGATGAGCAAGGTGCCCAGAATGCGCTGTACCTGCAGGCAGCGCTGGAATGTCTGTCTCACCACGCCCATGGACGTCGTGTACACAACGACTTTGCCGTGTTCCCGTTCCGCGTAACTCTGCGATTAAAGATCAAAGCCAAAAAGGAAAAAAAAAATGATAATTATTATTATTTTCATCACGATCCCGGCTCTTCTTTTTAAAAAGAAAATAAACGTAATAATAGAAAAAAGAATGAAATGGCAGATGTAAGGCAATATTCACGCATTGCTGCTGATTGCGTGGCTTGGACCTATTAGGTCAAAGGGACTTGCGTGCAACGTCACTAAGCTTTAATTAAGTCCAATTCTTTTCTAGTGTTTTTATCCAGTGTTTTCGGGGTCGCCGAGTTGCTGCTGGGTCGGCCCTCTTCCTAATTACTCTATTTACTCACGATCACGAGGTAAATCCTGCTACTGAGACTACTCGATATTGATATGAATCAATGACTTTCTCTCGTCCTCGTTGTTTCTAAGTTACACTCCTGAATTTGCCATCGGACAGAACCTTTTGGCTGAATCATTAGAAATGCGCCATCAAACTTAAAGTAGTAAAAGTAGTTTTCAGAGTATTGTACTCGCACTCTTCCCTGGGGAATGTCTTTCCGGTTGGTGCCAGGAGTTTGCGACACGACACGCCGGGAAGTCGGAAGGAAGAAAACGACATTCTTGTTTATTGCAAATTGGACTCTTACTGGGACTCGCTAATACCCCGCCGAGGCGCTCTTTCACACGAATACATTCTTATTACTCAAAAGCTAATGCAAAATCCAGTCAAACACCTCTTCGGCTCTCTTCCGATGAAAAACTGAAATCACTCGGGAAAATTCGCTCTGCGGTAGTGCCGGCTCATTTTACCATAAAAATCAGTCAGCCGAGGAAAGTTTGCTGAGCGAATATCAGCCGATTAAAGCATAACATACAAATTTACAAGATTGCCAAATTAGCGCGAAATATGAATTGCTAGGGGCCTATCTAGAGGCTTTTTTTTTTTATTTAAAAAAATCTGTTTTCTTCAAGAAAATATTTTACGAACGGGAATCGCCTTCTGGGTGCTGCTTGCTGGCTAGATAACTGTCTCTTTCTCTTTCTTTTTCTCGACAAAAGAGAGAAAGTTGACGTCATCAATCGAGTTCAATTGGCTGAAACAAGACAAGTGCCTTTCACGGCTGAAATTTTCCTCCATTTGTTTTCACAAAACGTTCTCAATCCGCTCGGAGCGTGAGACGCCGTTCAACGCGACGCTGCGCACAGATCACCAAACGGCTATTCTTTATGATTAGATGTCGACTTTTTCTTCTTCTTTTGTTTTTTTTTCCCTCGCATTTATTTAGCGGTGCATCTTCTGGTGAGGACAAGCTCGCATCGCTCCAGGTGTCTTGTCATAAACTAACAGCGTAGATTAGCGCGGACCACCAGGTGGAACCTTCCGTTTCTTACGGGCAAACACTTGCAGCTTTGATGTATACATCGGAAGAGCATTACGAGGAGAAACTATTGGCAACGCTTAAACAAGTCGACGCCCGCTCGCTCTATCACGTCAATCGAAATTATCGATTACCGGCGGATCTACACGTGTCGGCTAAAAGGGCAACGTTCGCAGAGATTGGGAAAGAGCGCCAATGATTGTGTTTCAACGATTTTCTTCAAAAGAAACAGTAGAAACGAAGTAGTACCCAAAACAAACAAACTTAAGTTCTCCCATTTCCTCCACAGGTCTAGTTCTCTAGCTCTACATCGTATTTTTAAATGATGCCGTCACGGTGTTTGTTTGTTTCTCGGTTTGTTGTTTGTTTTCGTCTAAATTCCTAAGTCTTCACCCGGCCCCCTGGTTTCTCTCTTTATCTTTGGCCAGGCTACTGTGTACACTGAGAATGCGTTGTGAATAGCCACGAGCTTATAAAGTTGTGTTGTGTAACCGAGAGAATAGAGCGGACAGGAAAGCATCTCCTGTTGCCACGTCGCCCGGCTCTTGGACAAAAAAAAACAAAAAACAGTTTCGTAAACTCGTTGAAAAATGACCCCTTGTTATTTGTAGCGAAGACGCGGTCACGCTGGGCCGAACACTCGAGGTTGGAAAAAGAGGAAGGAGATGATGAACAGGAAGGACGGAGGAAATGAGAAGAAGAGCAAATTCTTTCCCTCGGACTCTTTTTTTTTCTTCTTCTTCTTTTCTTTCAGCAGCCGAGCCAATGAACTTTTATTGTTATCGAGTGTTGAATTCATCGAGGACTGGGCAAGCGGTACCTGCAGGCTGCTTCTGATAGAGGTGCCGACGGGTTGCTAGCTAGGGAAATACTAAAAGACAACACGCAAAAGCAACTCCAAGGAGAAAACACAAAACTCCCAGGTGAGTAACCGAGTTCGATTCGCACCTGGAGGCTTCCCCGCTCTTTTTCTGCTTCTTTAAAGATTGTGTGCGTAGAACAAAACATGTACATGAAAGAAAACATTTAGCTACAATCTTTCGAGTTCACTGGAGATGAAGAAGATTCTGAAAGGGAGAAGATTAAGGAAATGTGTTGCGTTTTTAATGTGCGCACTCTGTGAGATTGGAACGCAATTTGCCGATCGTTTCGAAAGAGAGAACGAGGAAAACTTGGGCACGTAAGAAGGTACAGTAGTGGACATAATTTTCATTGCTTTCTGCTGCCTTACTATTCGTCCAATTACCCAATAGAATCCGGATGTCCGCTCGAATAACGCACTAACATTTTTATTAGTAGGATTTCAGAGAGATTATGAAAGAATTTTAATTAGCTTTATCATTCAAAGTTGTGGATCTTATCACAACGTAAACAACCATTCGGTATGCAGTGCCAGACTTAACCTTATCGATAGAGAAACGTGTGCGATTTAAATCCAATTTTGAACAGCCGAGAGGAGAGAAATCCTTTGAATATGTTTAGAGACGAGGCCATCTGATGAACTCTTATTCATTACAGTAGGGAATAATTTTGAAGATAAGAAGATAGGAAGAAAAAAAAAACAGTTTTGTGCTCTGATTCTGTCGGTGAAAGCGAGCAGAACAGGAACACCGGCAGCATCGTTCATTATCCCGCTATGACCAAACCAATCGGGCATGGCAGCTGTTTGATGATGGCTGGAAATGGCTACTGGGATTTTAACGACGCCGATGAAGATTGATAGCAGAAAAATAACAGTTTGACTATACGTCGTCGACGACGACGACGTCGCTAAAAGTAATAGAAATGGAAAAACGGTACACATATTATCCTGGAACTTACTTTGAAGGTTTTGCCCTGGAGGAAGGTAGTGATGCCGGCGCGGACTCGGTTCCGCACGCCGCGGACGGTGCCGCTCTTGTGGCTGCGGATAGTTTGGCCGCTCTTCTCGACGTTCATGATGTCTTTGAGACCGGCGAAGCTCAGATCGTCAACAGGCGAGTCAGGTAGACTCATTTTGCCGTTGAGGCCAACATCGGGATACTCTCGCATGTGGAAACGCTGATAAGCATCCGAGTCGAAAGAGACGGGCTGTGGTGTCGTCGTCAGAGTGGCCGGAATCGTCAAAAGAACGTTGCGGCTCCGCGACGGCGGGACCGACGAGCTCTTGCGCAGTTTCAACTGCGAATCCAGCGCTTTGCCAAGCTCTTTGACCGACTGTTGTTTGGTCGTCGGCGGATGGTAGGGCTGCAGCTGCTTGCCGGCCTTCATCCGAATCTCTGATAGCAAACTGCTAGGCAGAACCTTCTTTTTGCGAGCCGTCGCCGGGCTGACAGAGCCTTCGTTACTGCTGGCAAGCGAAGTCAGCTCGGTATGGGCGTCGTCATTGAGGGCCAGCGAATCTGCGCTGACGTCCGACTGCGAATCATCCATCTCTCTTTGGTGGATGACGAGGGCGCTACCGGTCACCGCCTTCTTGTTCGCCCGGCGAGGCAGTGGCGGCGGAGTGAAACCTTCCGTGTCCGACGACAATCCACTGTCGACCGTCATGTCGCTGCTGACCTCATCGGCCGACGACGGCGACGCGTTGTTCTTACCTCTCGAAAAGTAAAAGAAATCGTTGACCTGAGCATTGCTGACAGGATCTTCCCGCTGGCGCCTTCGATGCGACCCGTCCGACTCGACTCCTGGTCCGTTCTTGCCGGAACTGCCGTACTCGACGCACTTGAACTTCATGGCGGTTGCACTACTGGAAGGTGAGAGATGCGACGAAGGCGACGACGCCATGAGTTCTGGCATTGGATTTTCACTTGGGCGCACACAAAGTCACGTTGCAATCTTATCTCGTCGTCGCGACGATACCCTCTATACCTCGGTGAGAAATTTAGACCAGGCCACCCCAAACGGAAGGCTAAGGAAATTTTTGACGTTTGGGGAAAAAATAGAAAGCGACGAGGTGCGAGCACGGCGGTGGTTGAACAAGTGACTGGGCCACTGCCTGCTGGAACGCCGTTTCTTTATATGCATCAAATTGAGGAGAAGGAGGTTCGGTGCTAGGAGGAGGAAATATAAGGGCCCACAATAGCCCTCCCGAGGCCGTTGGCGTCTTTGCTAGATAGAAAAGAGAGAGAGAGAAAAACTCTCTCATTCTGGACCGCCAGTTCTAGACAACAGGTGTCTAAGCAGAGCTCGCTGAGAGAGAGAGAGAGGAGGTGGAGGAGGGACGTCCACTACCTAACGGGCGTACACTCGACTGATGGCTGGGGTTTTGTATGGCCCAGAGCAGCAGCAGCAACAGCAGCCACGGATGAAACAGTTATTTGACGAAGAAGAAGAAGAAGAAGTTGGAAGAGGACTAGGAGGAAGACGACGACGAAATAAAGAAGTGAAAGAAGAAAATGTAGGCTGCTCCTGGCTCTTCTATAACTGCTGTAGTAATAGTTGGAGGGGAGGCAGTTGAATGTTGCGTGAGCTGCGTTGCGGCAGAAGAAAACAACCGGTGTCAGATGTCGATTCCGTAACACAGGAAAAAAATAAAAATAAAAATAAAAGAAGAGGCATCCCGGAAGATGCGCGGCACGGGCCAGTTGATCCCCTCAATTCTCAACTGACTGTCTCATTTTATTTGATTGTTTGTCGTTGTTGATGCAACTCGTGCCCGACCGTATCGGATAGAACACTTTGGCGACTCGATTTACATACGTAAAGACTTTTCAGGGTCATTTGTTGAAAGCAATCAATTGATGAAAAATGCATTAGGTTTTGTTCATTTGTTCTTATCAGTTTGACGTCTTAGTTACGCATAACGGCCGAGATAACCATTCGAATAGGGAAGAAAGTCCGTCAGAATAATTGACTGACCGACAGCTAACAGGGCAACGTTACGTGGTGTTCCTATTTTGCGCCAGGGTTTTTTTTCGGTACTTGCGGATTAACGTCGTAAATAGGGTGAAGACGGTCACGTTATTGCACTGGCTCCCCTTCGGCTTTCAATGCTGGCAGATTTGAAGCAGGAGAGAGGATGAATCGGCGTTCGCACGCGTGTCTACCAGCATAGAAAGCACACACGATTCATGTGGGGCTCTGAACCGAGTCAGTCCTCTTTTCGTCTCCTATCTTTCTCTCCATCTCTGCTCTCGTACCCGACTATAACGTGGAATAACGGCTGGATCTGTCCCCCGAGTCCCTGCATGGAGACAACGAAGAGAAAAGAAGAAGAAAAAAAAATACCGCAAAGACAGAGAGAGAAAGAGAGGCAACTCTAGACCTCAAATGTTTCTTCTTCTCTTTTACTTGGCCGATGAGAACGTGTGGTTGATAGGGTCCGGTTTGGGAGGGAGTTACAGCTTACAGCAAAGCGTATAGTTCTAGCGATAGCTCTGGCCGTTAAAAGACTCGCACAATAAAGCAAGTGTAGAGCGCAGCAGCAAAGCACTGTTACTTCTATATTCTTACAAGACTAAACAAACGAAACATAATTTGCCAACGCTGCTGCGCTGACTGGACTGTGCGGGCGTATAGAGGCAATTCAACAACAGCGGCATACACTACTATGTATCTACACTGCGGGTTGTGTACAGTTACTTGCGTGAATGAGTCCCGGGGTTTTGTTTCGTTTTTTTTTTTACGTTTCTAGGTCTTGATTCCATAAACCTACCCGTTACAACTCCTTACCGTTAGCGATCAGATATTTTTTATAACAAAAGACTTTGCTGTCATTTACAATAAAAAAGGGAACAATATGGTTGAAGCGTGTAACAGTCTATATAATTTTTATTGCTATTAAATTATGTTTATGATGATTCCGAGTGACTCAAACACTTTTCTTTCTTCTGAATTTAAAAAAAAAATACCATTTCAATTTCAATTCGATACCGGTTACGAGTTGAGTGAGGTCGTTTGGGTAGCGCAAGGCGGAAACCGGTGTATCGGGATAGTTTAGTCATACGAGGGAAAGTAATCCAAGGAGGGGAAAACTAGTATTCGAAGAGGAAAGTTGATTCGTCATAAGTTATTTATATTTTTCGTCGTTGTTTGACATTGCTCAGGGATGTGTTCTAATATCGCGAAGACAAGTTGAGTGGGTCTCGCATCAATGAAATTCACCATGTATAAAAAAGACGTAGATTATTACAAGAATAATAACTAGGTTATATTCAGGGGAAAAACCAACAAATGCGATACGTGTAATAAGACGAGACGAAAGTTTTCGTTGGTTATACACAACAACAACTCATTTGGGTTGGTTTTCTCCCCCAATATAGCGAAAGTCTGGCAGAATCTTTTTATGCCGAAAATTCATAGCCTATCTCTGACTTGATGACCCTCTTTTCCTCGTTGAGCCGGCAATAACTGGTTGTAGATTCGGAATTCCGTGCAGGGCACTGGGTTTGTCCAACATTCGGATTCTTTTCTTCGTAAAAGCCTTCATGTCTATTTATTCCGTGCTTTATTTGCTGTAGCGCCACCTGCTGGAGCGTAACACGAGGACGAGGCCTTTGAACAACAGTAGCAGTTGA
>JACCDP011312916.1_pt1 | contig 11687 bp, 6 predicted proteins | sample 7445841 | NCBI WGS metagenome assembly JACCDP01 (sample SAMN15323441, study PRJNA562643) | freshwater metagenome | isolation source: river surface water | place: USA:Blue River Watershed | collected 2017-08-17
CCCGAACGTCCCCGTTCGCGCAACGCCGCGTGTCTCGGGCACGTGGGCTTGTCCGACCGAGGCCGCGCCCGCAAACGACCTGTCGTGCGGCACGAACAACGCACGCTGCACGATGGTCTTCACCGCGACGCCGGACGGCACCGCGACCGCCTTCGCGCGCAGCTCTCGCATCGCCGTCGGCTTCCCCGGCGGCAGCTTCAGCGAGAGCACCCGCCTCCCCGAAGCGATCGAGGCGACGACGTTTGGAGGGCAGCTCGCGACGACGTTCGCAGCGTCGTTCGAGACCATCCACCCCGAGCCGCTGCTCCTGACGAATGCGCTGCCCGGCAATGGCAGCACGAACATCCGGCGCGACGACTTCTTCACGCTGACCTTCTCGCGGCCGGTCCGCTGCGACAGCCTCGCGGGACACCTGCACCTGACGGAGACGCTGGATCCCGAGGTGGGCGGCACGGGCGCCGGCCCTCGCGCGGAGCTTCCGGTGGAGCTGCGCCACGACTGCCCGGCCGGAGGCACGGCCTCGGTCGTCAACATCTCTGCGGTGCAGTCGGCGAGCGACCCGACGCCGCGCGCCTTCCACTACTCGAGCGAAGTGACGCTCCGCCTCGACGGCGGCGATGTGGGCGACGTCGAGAGCGATCTCGCCACGACCAAGGGCGGACAGCTGCCCGCCGACGTGGTGCTGTCCGCCTTCGTGGAAGATCCGCCGCCGCTGCGCCTCGTCGCGATGTCGCCGTCGGACGGGACGTCGGGCATCTCGCCGACGCCGACCTTCACGCTGACGTTCGACGGCCCGGTGCGCTGTTCGGATGTGCGGCTGGGTGACAACGTCGTCGCCACGCAGAGCGCCGCCACGAAGCTCTCCGAGGAACTCCAGCCGTCCGGTGGCCTGCTGGGGCTCAACCTGACCGCGCTCACCTGCGCCGATGCGACCGTGACGTTCCAGGCGGCGTCCGCGCTTGATGCATCGACGCTCGTCAATGTGTCGATCGGAACGTCGAGCCTCGCCACGACGATTCGCTCGACCGATGCGACGTCTCGGTCGGGCGGCCTCGCGGGGCCGGTGGGCGGCGCGTTCCGCATCCAGGACCCGGCGCCCCTGTCGGTGGCAGGCACGTCGCCCTCGGGCGGTGAGCTGGTGCAGGTCTCGGCCTCGACGGACATCCGCGTCACCTTCGCGCGGAGCGTGCTGTGCCGGACGCTGACGAACGGGGGCGCGCCGCGGCTGCACCTCGCCGTCACGCAGGCCACAGAGGCGGCCCGGGTCGGCGCCGTGGCCGTCTCGACGCTCGACTGCTCGAACGGCCTCGCCACCGGTCCGTCGGTCGACGGCCACCTCGCGATCCTCAAGCCTGCGCCCGACGCGCTGCGCGTGGGTGACCGCGTCACGGTGACGCTGGACAAGGGCGTCGTCGCCTCCGACGCGACGCTCGTCGGCGGCACGACCTACGGGCAGCTCGAGCAGGGCCTCGAATGGAGCTTCCGCATCACCGAGGAGGCGATGCAGATCGTCTCGACCTCGCCGCGCCCGAACCAGACGCACCCGAAGAACCTGCCGCTCGTCGTCACGTTCAACCAGGACCTCTCGGCCACGACGCTGGTGCCCTGCACGGCCGATGCGACGCCGGCCGGCTGCAACGCGGAGCTGCGCAACGCCGCCGGCACCATCGTTCCGATGACGTTCACGCTGGCCGACTACGACGGCGACAGCTTCACGGCGAGCCTGACCCACCCCGAGCTCGACCAGGAGCTCCACACGCTGCTGATCCGCGGCGGAGCGGGCGGCCTGCGCAGCAGCGCGGGCACGCAGCTTCCGGCCGACAAGAGCTTCACCTTCATCGCGACCGAGGCGGTGATGGTCGAGTCGGTGACGCCCTACGATCAGGCGACCGGCGTGGACGTCTCGGCGCGTCCCTGCGTCACCTTCACCTCGCCGGTGGAGCGCAGCACGGTGACGACCGGCGCGCTGCGCATCACCTGGGAGGACGTCTACGGGCGCACCGCGACGGTGCCGCTCGACGCCACCACGCCGTTCACCTTCGAGTCCGTGGGCGGTCTCGCCGATCGCCGCGTCTGCCTGAACCCGACGCCGTCGCTGATGGACGCGCTGCCGGGCGCGCGGACGCTGCTCTACTCCACCGCTTTCACGGTGCGCATCGGCACCTCCGTCACGTCGACCGACGGCCGATCGAACCCCGCCGAGTTCTCGTGGACGTTCCGCACGCGCGCGCCGCCGCAGATCACGCGGACCTCCGCCACCAACGCGGTCGTGACGGTGAGCCCCATCGACGGAGAGCCGGACATGCCGACGACCGCGGTCTTCTCGGTCGACTTCGCCTTCCCGGCCGGACTCGACCCGGCCTCGCTGTCCCGCGTCGCGCTGCTCGAAGGGACGACGCCGGTGGCCGCGACCGTCGCGCTCGCCGGCAGCAGCACGCTGCAGGTCACGCCCGCCGCGACGCTGGGCTTCCAGAAGAGCTACACGCTGCGCCTGCCGGGCGGCTCGACGGGCCTGAAGGACACGCTCGGCAACTTCCTGCCGGTCGACGTCCTGTACCGCTTCTCGACGGGCGTGCAGACCACCGCGACCTTCTCGCCCGCGGAGACGGCCATCTCTCCGGCCGTGCTGATCCCCGTGGTCTTCTCCCGCGACATGCACCTGCCGTCCGTCGGCTCGACGAGCGTCAAGGCGTTCGCGAACGCGACGCAGCTGGGCGCCGTCATCGCGCAGAACGCCCGTCAGCCGCGGGCCGTGACGCTCATCGTCAACCCGACCTTCGATCCCGGTCAGTTGGCCATCTACACCTTCCGGGTCGAGGCCGCCGCGCTGGACGAGCGCGGCAATCCGGTCCAGCCCCGCACCAGCCAGGCCTATTCGACGAACAACACGCCGTCGCTCTCGAGCCAGACGCCGGCGGCCATCTCGTCGGCCAGCGCCCTCGCACCGGCGCCGGCAGCGGCGGGCGGTACGGGTGTTCTGGAGGGCGACCAGACGCTCGTGTTGACCCTCCCCTACTCCCAGCTCCGGGACCGGATGCTCCCCACGTCGTTCAACGAGGAGACGATCACCGTGTCGAAGGCGGGCAACGGCTCCGGCGGCTCGGGCTGCGAGGCGAGCGGCAACGTGCCCGTCCGCATCGTCTTCGTGCCGGGAACCTCGGGGCAGGCCGACAAGGTGCAGCTCCGCGCGAAGGACCCGTACGGAACGCCGGCACAGCGCTTCGTCTCGAAGTGCCGCTATACCGTCAGCCTCCTTCAGGGCCAGTGGGCGAACCTCTACGGCCAGCGTGCGGGTGGCGGCGTCACCATCACCGCCACCTATGACGGCGAAAGCACCGCGCCGACGGTCGCATCGGTCTCGGTCACCCAGGTCGGTGGCGCCTCGGTCTCCCTCGCTTCGTCGCCCACCGGCGTCGCGGGCAACACCACCATCGCCGCGCTCTTCAGCGAGCGCATGAGCCCCGGGTCATCGTTCACCGTTCGCGATGACCTTGGAGTCACGGTGCCCGGCTCCTTCGCGCCGGACTTCAGCGACCGCACGCGCGTGCTCTTCACGCCGGCCTCACCGCTGCGCGCGGGCCGCGTCTACACGGTCACCGTCGATGGCGCCGCCACCGACCTCGCAGGCAACCCGCTGACGACCACCTTCTCAGGAAGCTTCACCGTCGAGACCGACGCACCGTCGCTCGACACGGTCACGGCCGTCGCCGCGTCGCTGCCTGACGCACCGTTCGGCGCGCTGCGGCTCACCTTCTCGGAGGCGATCGATCCGGCGTCGCTCGACACCTTCACGGCGTCGCGCACGATCCGCGTCGTCAACGCAGCGTTCGTGGAGCTCCGCGGTGCCGCGACGCTCGATCCGGCCGACCCGAAGAGCGTCCTCTGGGGCGCCGCCGACGGGCTCGTCGCTGGCGAAACCCATTCGGTGCAGGTCATCGGCGTCGCCGACTGGGCCGGCAACACGGCCTCCGCGGCCCGCGCCGTCACGCCGTAAACAGCACGCCAGGAGGGAACTGCACGGGGCGGCGCGTCACGGCGTTCCGCCCCGTCGCGTTTCTCCGCGACCGCTTACAATGTTGCCCATGGACGACCGAGAAGAACGGCTCGATCCCATCCTCATCGACGCGCTCATCGGCGAACTGCTCGGCACCGATCCGGTCCGCTGCGGAGAGGCGCACGCGCAGCTCCTCGCGTTGGGCGGCTTCTCTCACCCCGACATCCGGGACGCCCTCGCACGGGCCGCTCAAGGTCCGGCCATCGCCCCGGCGCCGTCCCGCGCGCTGCCGCAGGCCGCTTGCTTCGCCGCCTTCCTGCCCCGAACGCGCACGCCGCGCAGCATCGGCTCGTTCCGTCTCGGCGACTGCGTCGGCCGGGGCGCGTTCGGCGTCGTTCATCGGGCCGAGGACCTGACCGGCGAGACCGGCCACACATCACTCTGCATCAAAACAATTCCTCAATCATTCGGCGACGTTCCACGCCTTCCCTCCGGCGCGGACCTCACCTCCCAGGCGCTGGGCGTCGAGCGGCAGGTCGCGCAGGCCATGGGACAGGGTCCGAACGGTTTGGAGCCCATCGCGGTCGATGCCGAAGTCGCCTCGCAGCTGCTCCTCGCCGAATGCGCCCTCCTGCGCGGCCTCGAGAGCGACCTGTTCCCCGAGGTGTTGGCGTCGGGCATCTGGGACGGCGAGGCGTTCTACGCGATGGAGTTGCTGTCGGGCCGCGACCTGCGGGCGCACCTCGTGGCGGGCACGGCAGGGGCGCTCGACGCGAGGCGCCTGTTCCGCAGGCTCGCGCGCGAGCTGTCGGCGCTGCACGAGCGCGACGGCGCCTTCTTTCACGGCGATCTGAAGCCCGAGAACATCGTCGTGACACCGACGCGCCTGCGCCTCATCGATCCGGCGCTGCGCACACCGATCGACGGCGTGACGATGACGACGACGCTCGCCTACAACCCGTTCGCGCGCACGGGCCCCGAGGCCGACACGACGGCGATGGCCATCACGCTGCTCGAACTGCTGACGGGGGAGAACCCGTTTCGTCCGCTTCAGCAGCCGCTCGCCGCGGGTGAGGCGCCCGAGCTGGACGCCTATCTGCCACGCGCGTCCCGCTCGCCGCTCGTGCCGACGCTGATGCGTTGGGTGCTTTCCCCGCCCTCGTTCGCCGAGTTCGCTACGGCGCTGTCGCGATAGGGAAGCTCAACCCCGGTAGAACCGCACCACCTCGGTCAGCGCTTCGTCGAGCGACGACGACGGCTCATAGTCGAGCAGCGCCTTCGCCCGCGATACGTCGGCGAGCGAGTGCTTCACGTCGCCCGCCCGCGCAGGCTCATGACGCACCTCGACGCGGTGGCCGACGATGCGTCCGATGCGATCGATCAGTTCCAGCAGCGTGATCCGCTCGCCACGCGCGACGTTGATGACGTGGCCCGGCGCCTTCTCGGAGGTCAGCGCGAGCAGGTTCGCCCGCACCGCGTCACCGACCGGCGTGAAGTCGCGGCTCTGGAGACCATCGCCGAAGACCGTCACGGGCTCGCCGTTGAGCGCCGCCGTGACGAAGCGTGGCACCACCGCGGCGTACTCGCTCTTCGGGTCCTGTCGCGGGCCGAAGACGTTGAAGTAGCGCAATGCCACCGTCTTCAGGCCGTGCGTCTGGAAGAAGACGCGGCAGTAGTGCTCGCCCGCGATCTTCTGCACCGCGTAGGGCGACAGCGGGTTCGGTGTCATCGACTCCTCCTTCGGGAGGGTCGGCGTATCGCCGTAGGCCGCGCTGGAGGCGGCGAAGACGAAGCGCTTCACGCCGGCCTCGCGCGAGGCCTCGAGCATGGTGACCGTGCCGCCACAATTGGCTCGATCGGTGCCGATCGGGTCCGTGATCGATCGTGGCACGGACGGAATGGCGGCCTCGTGAAACACGCCGTCCACTCCCTTCACCGCGGCCCGCGCCATCGCCGCGTCGGCGCAGCTGCCGTGGAGGAACTCGAAGCGGCCCTCGAGGTGCTTCAGGTTCTCTCGGCGGCCCGTCGAGAGGTCGTCCAGCACGCGCACGCGCTCGCCGCGCAGGACCAGTGCTTCCACGAGATGAGAGCCGATGAATCCGGCGCCGCCGGTGACCAGGAACGTGCCCATGAAGAAACCTCCGTCGCAGGGCCGCGTGAGGCGCATCCGCGCCGACCGAGGGTGCGGCGGCGCACGCGATGCGGCAAGGGCGCGCTACTTCACGGCGATGCCGCAGGCCTGCTTGCCCTCGAGCGTCAGCAGCGTGTCACAGCCCTTCGCGATCTGCGCCTCGCACTCGGGGAGAATCTCCTCGCACGCGGCCAGCTGCTCGTCGGTGGGTGGCGCCAGAGACTCCTGGTCGCTCGCGGCCTGCTCGCAGCTGTTGCGCTCGGTCTGCGTCTGACCCTTGCACTCGCACAGCTTCTGCTGGACCTGCAGGCAGGTCGAAGAGCAGGCGGTGGCGAGGAGTGACGCCGCGATCACTGCGAGGACGGCACGCATCTAGGACTCTCCCCGCGCGGGCGGCAGCGCATCGGGCCGGCCGACGCTGCGGTAGTGGAACCCCTGTTGACGCATCGACTCGGGCTCCCACAGGTTGCGTCCGTCGAAGAGCCATGGCCGCGCGAGCAGGCCCTTGAGCTGCGCGAAGTCGGGGCTGCGGTACTCTGCCCACTCCGTGACGACGACGAGCGCGTCGGCGCCGCGGGCCGCTTCGTACGGGGTCTCGACGAAGGTGAGCACGCCGTCACGCTCGAAGCTGCCCAGCGCTTTTCGGGCCTGCGACACGGCCACCGGATCGTGCGCGCGGATCTTCGCGCCGCGGGCCACCAGCGCCTCGATGACGACGAGCGACGGCGCCTCGCGCATGTCATCGGTGTTGGGTTTGAAGGCGAGCCCCCAGAGACCGAAGGTGCGCCCGCGCAGGCCACCGAGCGGCTCGAAGGCGCGCTCGAGCTTCTCCACGAGCAGCCGCTTCTGCCGCGCGTTCTGCAGCTCCACCTCGTCCAGGATGCCGAACGGGCTGCCCGACTCGCGCGCCGTGGCGGCCAGCGCCTGCACGTCCTTCGGGAAGCAGCTGCCGCCGTAGCCGACGCCGGGGTAGAGGAACGTGGCGCCGATGCGCTTGTCGGTGCCGACGCCGCGCCGCACCATCTCGACGTCCGCGCCCACCTTGTCGCACAGGCCCGCCACCGCGTTCATGAAGCTGATGCGCGTCGCGAGCATGGCGTTCGCCGCGTACTTGGTCATCTCCGCGCTGGGCGGGTCCATGACGAGGAGCGGCGCGTCGGTGCCGACGAACGGGTCGTAGAGCGCGCGCATGGCGGCCGCGGCGCGTTCGCTTCGCACGCCGACGACGACGCGGTCGGGCTTGCGGAAGTCGAGAATCGCGGCGCCCTCCTTCAGGAACTCCGGGTTCGACACGACCTCGATGTGGGTCGCGCCGATCTCAGCGAGCAGCTTCGTCACCTTCTCGTTCGTGCCGACGGGGACGGTACTCTTGAGGACGAGCAGAGCGCCCTGCTTGCCGTGCCTCGCCACGGTGCGCGCGACGTCGAAGACGTACGAGAGGTCGGCCTCGCCGTTCTTCCCGGGCGGCGTCCCCACGGCGCAGAAGACGACGTCGGCCTCTCGCAGCGCGCCCGGCGCGTCGGTCGTGAAGTCGAGCAGCTTCTCGCGCACGCAGCGCGTGACGATGTCGGCGAGCCCCTCCTCATAGATGGGCATGACGCCGCGGTGCAGCGCCGCAATCTTCTCGGGGTCGGTGTCGACACAGGTGACGAATCGGCCGCTGTCGGCGAAACAGGCGCCGGCCACGAGGCCGACGTAGCCGGTGCCCATCACGGTCAACTTCATCGCGTTCTCTCCGCGCAGGACCAGCGGCGCACGGCCGCCGGAAAGCGCGGGACTGTCGGTCATTTCGCCCGCGCGATCAACCGTTCCAGGGCTCAGGACGGCTCAGGACGAGCGCTCGTCACGGGCCCCCTCAGAGCCACGTCGTGACGCCCAGAGTGACAGTCGTCTGCTCGGTTCGGTTCGGTACGAACGGCGCCGCCACGCTCCCATCGCCCGACACGTCGCCCCCGAAGAAGAGGTCACCACCGGCCCAGTCGTGACGGACCTCGAGCCGGACGAGCGCGCGCTCGTGCGGCTGCAGCTCCACCGTCGCCGTCGCCGAAGCGACCCACGGCACCGGCCAGAAGATCGGCGTCGCGCCGCGTGGCGTCGTCTCTCGGAGGGCATCGACGCGAATCGCTCCAGCCCAGACGGGATGCGGCTTCCAGCGTGCACCGACCGCACCCGCCAGCCAGCCGTCGAACCCGAACGAACCCCACTCACCGCCCGCATCCGCGTGCGCCACAACCTCGACATCACTCAACAGACGCCATTGAATGTAGGCGTCGACGAGATGCCGCCACGGCTGGCCTTCGGACGCACCCGAAGGCCGCTCGACGCCGCCGAAGTAGAGGATCGACAGCTTGTTCGCATCGCCATCGGTGCGCACGGCAGAGGCCAGCACGGACTTGCCCGCGTTGTTGTCGATCACCGCGTTCCAGCCGTTGCACAGCTCCAGCGAGAGCGTCCAGAGCGGCGTCGCGGCCCAGGAGAGGCGCGCGCCCGAGTGGTAGAAGGGCAGGCTCACGAAGAGGTTCGAGCGCGACCAGTTCATGTTCTCGCGCACACGCATCGACTCGGGCCCGATGGGCGACAGATAGAGCCCCGCGCTGAAACTGAAGGCGCGCTCCGGCCCGAAGCGCACCCCCGCCAAGGCCTGTTGCAGGTGCCGCCAGAGATCGGACCCGGACGCACCGACGCTGGCGGTGCCCGAGAGACGCGGCTCCGCGAGCGTGTAAGCAGCGGGTGTGGTGCCCACCTGCAGCGCCACGCGCCCCAAGAGCGTTCCGTCGTCCCAGCCGAGATCCAGCACCGCGTTCGACAGCGTGATGCTGTTGTGGCGGTTGTCGAAGCCGCGCGCGTTGGTGATGCCGTTCGACGGATCGCCCACGTTCCACTGGTAAAAGGTTTCGACGTAGCCGCCGAGAACGAAGGGCGACGAGGCCTTCGTCGGCTCCTCGGCGAGCGCCGCGACGGGACTCAGCAGCATCGACCCTGCGACGAAGAAGGCGCGCATCTCGAGCACTCATCGCACCCGTCGCGAGGGGACGCCAGAACACAAGTCGTCCCATCACGACAAAAAGCTGCGGCAGTCCTATCGTCCGCGCCGTCGCGGCCGAACGCCGGTCGCACGGAGGCCCGCATGACGACTGCATCGCAGGACCTGTTCCCGCCGCCGCCCGACTTCGTGCGCCGCGCCCGCATTCCGGACCTCGAAACCTACCGCGCGATGTATCGCCGCTCGCTCGCCGACCCCGACGGCTTCTGGCGAGAGATGGCCGCCCGCATCGACTGGTTCGAGCCGTTCCACACGACCAGCAACTGGAGCTTCGAAACGGCTGAAATCGGCTGGTTTCTCGGCGGAAAGACCAACGTCGCCCACAACTGCCTCGACCGCCATCTCGCCGGTCCGCGCCGCAACAAGGCCGCGCTCGTCTGGGAGGGCGACAGCCCGAACGAATCGAAGACGCTGACCTACCAGCAGCTGCACCGCGAGGTGTGCCGCTTCGCGAACGTGCTCAAGGCCCACGGCGTGAAGAAGGGCGACCGCGTCACCCTCTACCTGCCGATGGTGCTGGAGCTGCCCATCGCCATGCTCGCCTGCGCTCGCATCGGCGCCGTCCACAGCGTCGTCTTCGGGGGCTTCAGCGCCGAGTCGCTGCGCGACCGCATCCTCGATTGCGGCTCGAAACTGGTCGTCACGGCGGACCACGGACTGCGCGGCGGCAAGCTCGTCCCCTTGAAGCGCAACACCGACGAGGCGCTGCAGCACTGTCCCGAGGTCTCGCGCGTCATCGTGGTGCGCCGCGCGGCCAGCCAGGAGGCGCCATGGCACGCCGGCCGCGATCGCTGGTGGGACGACGAGATGCGCTCACCCGAGATCTCGGACCACTGCCCCGCCGAGCCGATGGACGCCGAGGACCCGCTCTTCATCCTCTACACGTCGGGCTCCACGGGCCGCCCGAAGGGCGTGCTGCACACCACCGCGGGCTACCTCGTCCACGCGTCGCTCACGCACGAGCTGGTCTTCGATCTGCGCGAGGAGGACACCTACTGGTGCACCGCCGATCTCGGCTGGGTCACGGGCCACAGCTACGTCGTCTACGGCCCGCTCTCGAACGGCGCCACCAGCGTCATGTTCGAGGGCGTTCCGCAGCACCCCGACTGGGGCCGCTTCTGGGACGTCGTCGACAAGCATGGCGTCAGCATCCTCTACACCGCACCCACGGCCATTCGTGCCATCGCTCGTGAGGGCGACGAGAACGTCCGCAAGCGCCGCCTCACCTCGCTGCGCCTCCTGGGCAGCGTCGGCGAGCCGATCAACCCCGAGGCCTGGCGCTGGTACCACCGAGAGGTCGGCCACTCGAACTGCCCCGTCGTCGACACCTGGTGGCAGACCGAAACGGGCGGCATCCTCATCTCGCCGCTGCCCGGGGCGACGCCGCAAAAGCCCGGCAGCGCCACCCTGCCCTTCTTCGGCGTGGAGCCGCAGATCGTCGATGCGAACGGCACCGTCCTCGAGGGCCCGGCCGAAGGCGGCCTCTGCCTCGCGCGCCCGTGGCCCGGCATCATGCGCGGCGTCTACGGCGATCCGGATCGCTTCAAAAAGACCTATTTTTCGACCTATTCCGGCAAGTACTTCACCGGCGACGGCGCCCGCCGCGACGCCGACGGCTACTACTGGATCACCGGCCGCGTCGACGATGTCATCAACGTCAGCGGCCACCGCCTCGGCACCGCCGAAATCGAGAGCGCGCTGGTGCTGCACCCCGCCGTCGCCGAGGCCGCCGTCGTCGGCTTCCCGCACGACGTGAAGGGCCAGGGCATCTACGCCTACGTCACCGTGAAAGGCGGCGTCGCGACGAACGACGCGCTCAAGAAAGAGCTCATCCAACAGGTCCGCAAGGTCATCGGTCCGCACGCGACGCCCGACGTCATCCACTGGGCGCACGGCCTGCCGAAGACCCGCAGCGGCAAGATCATGCGGCGCATCCTCCGCAAAATCGCCGCGGCCGAATACGACGCGCTGGGCGACACCTCGACCCTCGCCGACCCGTCCATCGTCGAGCAGCTCGTCGCCGACAAGAAGGCGTTCCACGCATGAGCACCAACCCCGCCAGCAAGGTCCGCCGCGCATGGAAGAGCTGGGCCATCGAGATCGGCGTCGTGCTCGCCGTGATGGTCGCGATGCACTTCTGGCAGACCCGCAACACCGCCTCCGGAAAGGCCCCGAACATCGACGCCATTCGCCTCGACGGCACCCGCGCGCTGCTCTCCGGCCCGCGCGAGAAGCCTCTCCTCGTCCACTTCTGGGCGACCTGGTGCGGCGTCTGCACCGCCGAGGCGGGCAACGTCACGGCCCTCACCGAGTCCCACGACGTGCTGACCATCGCGACGCAGTCGGGCAGCGACGCCGAGGTCCGCGGCAACATGGCGTCACGCGGGCTCACGTGGCCCGTCGTCAACGACCCGTCCGGAAGCGTCGCCGCACGATGGGGTGCACACGCCTTCCCCACGAGCTTCGTCGTCGCCCCCGACGGCAGCATCCGTCACGTCGAGGTCGGCTACACGACGACG
>JACCDP010907818.1_pt1 | contig 11686 bp, 17 predicted proteins | sample 7445841 | NCBI WGS metagenome assembly JACCDP01 (sample SAMN15323441, study PRJNA562643) | freshwater metagenome | isolation source: river surface water | place: USA:Blue River Watershed | collected 2017-08-17
AGATTCTGGAGTTCCTAGAATTCAAATAATTTTTATCATTTATTTTATTATTAGTGATCCCAATATGTCACAAGATGATATGATTAGAAATATTAATAATTTGTATGTTGTAGAAATTGATTGGTATGATGATGAAGTTAATATAAAAGAGGAATGTAGTGATTGTGGTGGTGCTGGTTATCTTTCTTGTGATTATTGTGATAATGGTGAAATTGATTGTAGAAGTTGTGATGGAAATGGACATGTAGATTGTTATGAATGTTATGGTGATGGTAAAGAAGAATGTGGTTACTGTGATGGTTCAGGTCGTGAAGATGATGAAGAAGGTAATTTTGATGAATGTGCCCATTGTGATGGTGAAGGTAACATAAGATGTACATCGTGTGGTGGTGTAGGAAATTTTGAATGTTCAGAATGTGAAGGTAAGAGATACCAACAATGTGATAATTGTGAGGGTGCTGGTGACTTACCTTGTGATTATTGTGGTGGTAATGGTGAAGTGGATAGTGATGAATTATACTATGACGTTACATCACAAAAAATTATAACCATAGGTAATAAGATATCTAGTGAAGTTGGTAAATCTATTGATATGGATGATTTTGATGAAATGGATATTGAACAAGAACTATTAGTTAATGAATTCACTTATAGCCAACGATATTATAATTATAAAGAGTTAACGTCAGAAGAAGTAAGACAAGCGAATGGTATGGAATCTAATTTTGTAACGATTAATTGGGTTACCAAGCTAGAAGATTTTATCGCAATGTAAAAAAATAATTATTACTATGTGAACCTCAGACTTTTGTTTGGGGTTTTTTGTTTTTAATACATTTTGTCAGTAAACCTGACATTTTGTCAGTATTTACCTTTTGGTATGATTTTGTTATTATTTGTGTTGAATTAAAATTCATTAATATTAAATAAACAAATAAATAATTAAAAGTATGGGTAAAATAATCGGAATTGATTTAGGAACAACTAACTCGTGTGTTGCCGTAATGGAAGGTAACGAACCTGTGGTTATTTCAAATGGGGAAGGTAAACGTACAACACCATCTGTGGTTGGGTACATAAGTGAAGGTGAACGTAAGGTTGGTGATCCTGCAAAACGACAAGCTGTTACCAACCCAACAAAAACAATATCATCAGTTAAACGTTTTATGGGTTCAAGTTATGATGATGTAAAAGATGAATTAAAACGTGTACCATATTCAGTTATTAAAGGTAAAAACAATTCACCAAGAGTTAAAATTGATGATAGGGAATATTCACCACAAGAAATATCGGCAGTTGTTCTACAAAAGATGAAACAAACTGCTGAAGATTATTTGGGGTCTGAAGTAACCGAAGCCGTTATTACTGTACCTGCGTATTTTAATGATGCACAACGACAAGCTACAAAAGAAGCTGGTGAAATTGCGGGACTTAAAGTTAGACGTATTATCAATGAACCAACGGCAGCGGCATTAGCGTATGGGTTAGATAAGAAGAACAAGGATTCAAAAGTGGTTGTGTTTGACTGCGGTGGTAAACAGGTATCTGCCTCCGCCTTTTATTTAAATTAATAAAAGAAATAATTAAAAATCGGTAAACTGACGGGGAACCCCTTAGAGATTAGTTAACCAAGTAAAAGTAGTGATACATTTTATGGCTAAACGTAATGGTTTAGGTAAGGTAAAATAAACTAATATTGGGCAATCCGCAGCGAAGCATCTTAGTGATAAGATGAACGTTCAACGACTAGGTAAAGTAATCTAAAAAAGTTTAGAAGAAATACCCACGAAAACCGATGATAGGTGAAACATCTATTAAGATATAGTCTGAACTTATGTGAAAGCGTAAGATATTAGGATAAAGAGCCTAATGATAACAAAAAGGGAACGCATGATGTTTCGGTATTGGAACTGGGTGATGGTGTATTTGAGGTGCTATCAACCGATGGTGATACACATTTGGGTGGTGATGATTTTGATCAAGCCATCATTAACTTTTTGGTTGAGGAATTTAAAAAAGAGAACAACATTGATCCGAGTGAAGATCCAATGGCGTTACAAAGATTAAAGGAAGCGGCAGAGAAAGCAAAAATTGAGTTATCATCAACATTATCTACTGAAATAAATTTACCATATTTGTTACCTGTTGATGGTATACCAAAACACTTGGTTGTAACATTAACAAGATCAAAGTTTGAACAACTTATTGATGAATTGGTTAAAAGAACCATTGAACCATGCAAAACGGCATTAAAAAATGCTGGGTTAAAAACAACAGATATTGATGAAATCATTTTGGTTGGTGGAACAACCAGAATTCCCACAATTCAAGAAGCGGTTAAAAACTTCTTTGGTAAGGAACCATCAAAAGGTGTGAATCCTGATGAAGTTGTTGCATTGGGGGCGGCAATTCAAGGTGGTGTATTGGTTGGTGATGTTAAAGATGTGTTATTATTGGATGTAACACCATTATCATTGGGTATTGAAACAATGGGTGGTGTATTTACAAAATTAATTGATGCAAACACAACAATACCAACAAAAAAATCACAGGTCTTTTCAACAGCATCTGATAACCAACCATCCGTTGAAATACATGTTTTACAAGGTGAACGAGCAATGGCAAAAGATAATAAAACGATTGGAAGATTTCACTTGGATGGAATTCCACCATCACAAAGAGGGATTCCACAAATTGAGGTGACGTTTGATATTGATGCAAATGGTATTATTAATGTGTCGGCACTTGATAAAGGAACAAATAAAGCACAATCAATTAGAATTGAATCATCTTCGGGCTTATCAAAAGAAGAAATAGAGAAGATGAAACAAGAAGCTGAAGCAAATGCTGAAGCTGATCAGAAATTAAGAGAAGATGCCGATATTATGAATTCTGCTGATAGTGCATTGTTTAATGCTGATAAACACTTAAAAGATTTGGATGATAAATTAACTGATGAACAAAAGGGTGAAATAAAAACAGCAATTCAAAAATTAAAAGAACAACACACAAATAAAAATATTGAACAAGTTAAAATTTTAACAGATGAATTGAATTCAAAATTCCATGAAATAAGTCAAAAGATGTATGAATCAACAACAACAGAACCGATGGGTGATGATGTTGACTATGAGGAAGTAAAATAATTTTAAATTAACCCCCAGACTGTTTTTTGTTATGGGGGTTTTTTGTATATTTGTTATTATGAATAATCAACTTGAAATAACATTAATTGATAACATTAAAGAATTTGGAGTTAAAGACACTGTTAATATGGTGGGTGACTTTGACATATTTTGTCAATTATTAAATATAAATAGTCCGATGGACTTCCTTCATTTATTTGATGACTTGGAACAAGTTCAATCAAAAGAGAAAGGACATTTGATTTTATTCAGGTATAAAAAAGGTTATAATTTTATGATTTACGATACAAAAAATGAAATTGTTAACATAGATTATGATGATATTTGGTCATTTTTACGTTCTAATTTTGGACTATATCATAAAGAAATACGAGACTTAACGAAGGAATGGTTGGATAATGTCTACAATTTAAGAGGGGTCACAACCATTTATTGTTACATTAGGTATGACCACACGTTGGGTGAGGTATACAATTTAAGGGGAGTCACAACGAATTGACAGCAACTGTTGTTTTACAGATAGTTGGATGAGGTATACAATTTAAAAAAAATGAAGAAGTTATTTAGGAAAGTGTCGGGAGAAGTTGTGAGTGATGTTATAACACACACATTGGATATAATTAACGACTACCCAATGGTTGAAATACATATCGGTACTGATTCACAAAATCACAGAAGAAGTACTGTTTATGTTATTGCCATTGCCTATAGATATGGAAATAGAGGTGTCCATTATATTTACCACAAATACAAAACAAAAAAGATTAAAGATAAATGGACAAGATTGTGGAATGAAGCCGAACAATCAATCCAACTGGCTGAATGGATAACAAAACAAATGAATGTTAAAATAGAAATTGATTTAGATTATAATTGTGATGATAGACATTTTAGTTCCAAACTTGTTCAAGCAACTGTGGGTTGGGCATCATCATTAGGCTACAAAACAAACATCAAACCAAATAACCAAATAGCAACAAAAGCAGCTGATTACCATTGTAGATGATGATTTTTTAGTGATGTCATATATTTATATAAAAAAAAACATTATGGCAAAAATTATAAGATTAACAGAATCACAACTTATTAAAGTTATCAAAAAAATCATTAAAGAAGATGAAGAAGAATATGGAACCATGAGAGGTAGATTTTTTGACGATGATGAAGGTGATGAAGAGTGGGGTGAAATTGATAAGGGTGAAGAAATTTTAAAAGAACTTATTGAAGAAGCAAGGGATATCTTGGAAATGGAATGTGGTTATGATCTTCACGATATTAACTTGATGTCGGAACGAGAGATTGTTGAAGCGTTATTCGATGAGGGTTATGATGATATTGCCTCTGAAATGGAAGAATTGTTGGACCAAGAAGGATTTTAATTATTATGAAAAAAGTAATTCGTCTTACAGAAACAGACTTAGTTAGAATAGTTAACAAAGTCATTAAAGAAAGTGGGTTTAGGGTTAAGTTTGAAGGTGCCGACTATTGGATAGATGAGTACGGTAAATATGTTGACTTCGATCCTGATTTAGATAGTGTCGGATATTATGATTTTGAATATGAACCTGGTGTTGATGTTGAAGAATATGAAGACATTCCTGATGATATAAGAACGACTTTATTTTCACAGGACCGATACGGAAAAGAAATGTATAACAAATACAAAGAAAAATACGGAAAGTTTAGATATTCAAGAAAAAAAGACGAGTTCGGATATTAAAAAAATTTATAAATTATGAAAAGAATTATTAAACTTACAGAATCAGATTTAACTCGTATAATAAAAAGAGTTATTAAAGAAAGTTATGTTTCTGAAATCTATAATGTAATAACACCTGAAGAAATCCAAAAATTTAAAGAAGATATAGATAACTTATTTAAAAAACATATTGTAGAAAATATGATACCAGGAAATAATATATCATATAGTGATTTACAATTTGATTATAATTTATGGAGAAAGAAATTTATGTCCAAATACATAAGGAGATCATCAAAAAATTTTGGTGATGAAATAGAATTTGATGAACTATCAGATAACCAAAAAGATGAATGGAAAGAGTTGTGGAAGAAGAACATTAATACAATTGGGAAACTTTTTGAAGAACTAATTAGTGATTATGAAGGTAAATATAATAACATAGTAGGTACAGAAGATAAAAGCAATCTTAAAAAATCAATTGGTAACATATTAGAGGTACTATATCACGAGTATCAAACATACTTAGAACATATAATGTATCCAAAAAAACATAAAGATTAAAAATAAAATTATGAATAAAGTAATTAGATTAACAGAATCGGATCTTACTCGTATTATTAAACGAGTGATTAAAGAAAATAATCATTATGAAAGGGATTATGATTACATATTGGATGAACTTGGTAAATATGGATTACATCCATATTCAGGGTGGTTTGATGAGTTTGAAAACTCAAGGTTTTATGAACCTGAAATGTCGGATGAAGAATATGTTGATGTGATATATGATTTTATCATTAACGGTGATAACGAATATTAAAAAAATATTACATAAAAAATTTAGATTTTTAATACCAATTGAGATATATTAGTATGAATTTATATGAACAAATAGATAGAATGAAAACAATTATGGGAATCATCAATGAAGGTGAGGAACATATTAAAAATCTATATAAGTCGTGGGCTAATAAAAAAAGTGGAAATCCCGAGGCTGCAATGAAGATCATGGATGATGTTATTGCCAACAGAAGGAGTTTACCAAAAAAAGATTTTGCCAATTATACATCATATGAGGAGTTATTAAATGACTTAAATAAAATCAATCAACCAAAACCATCTGAAGATATTACCGAATTTTATAGAGGTGACATAAAGAAAGGTGATGATTTAGTTGTGATTGCAGCAAACACTTGGGAAGCAAGTTGTAATTATGGTGCAAGTTCTAAATGGTGTACCACGGCTAAAGATACAGATTCATATTGGAGGAGACATAATCAAACGGGTACTGAGTTCTTTTGGATTTTTAGAAATAAACCAGAAAGTGACCCAAACCATAAATTATCTTATCATATTAGTATTAATGGTTCTACCGATTGGTGTAATGCGGTTAACAATTGTAGAACGTCTTTACCCGACGACTCTTATCCAAAACAACATCCAAAATATGATGAAATTATTGCCAAGTTAAAAGAATTCCACGACGCAAGAGGACTTGAACAAAAAAGAAAGGAATCGATGAGTGTAAGTCAAATCAATGATGAATTTATTCATAGTTGGTTACAAGAACATTCTGAAGAAGTTTTAACTGAACTAAAAGACGTTATTAATCTTGATATTTTTATGACATATCGTTATGAAGGTGAAGTATACCATTTTATGGAATCAGACGGGTATGAAATAATGCCACTTAATGTTAGTGTGGATGAATGGGAAGATGATGAAGATATGAAAGACAAGTTTCGTAACGACTTATATAATCATTTAGAGAATCAACATTTTGACTATGATGTGTTATTTACTGAAAATTTTATAAACTCACCAAGTTTAACTTGGATTGTAGATGAAGTTTTAATTAATGATTTTAATTTTGACCCAACAGGGTCTTTTGAAGAACAGATGTCAGAAAATAATATATCTGTTGAATCCATCATTAATTCAGTTATATTTAAGGACGGTATTGAAGAAGTTATAACTGAGGTATTTACCGGGTTAATGTATGATCACATTTATTATTATGCAAGTGATTTTGCATCATCTTGGGAACCATAATCTTGTTATTGTAAAAAAAGTTTTTTATATTTATATTGTTGGTTGATTAAATGATCTCCCCAGAGTAACTAAAATGGGTTGAAGATAATGGTGGAATTAGTTACATCCACTTTTCCCAACTAGTGGCTACGACCCCCTCTTGATAAAAGTACTAAATTCAGAGGGGGTTTTTGTTTTTGGTACTTGTCAATTAAAAATAATTGTTTATATTTGTAAGACATAATAAACAATGGGTCCATAGTTAAAGGGATATAACCCTAGCCTTCTAAGCTTGTATTCCTGGTTCGAGTCCAGGTGGACCTACAAATAAGGAAGCACAAGAGAGTCCTTAATAGCGCATAAGAATATCCTTGTTGTACGGCTCGGAAAGACGAGCAACTGCGTCTATGATGTAATTGGTAGCATAACGGATTCCAAATCCGTTTGTCTGGGTTCAAGTCCTAGTGGACGTGCAAAAACTTTTTAATTATGAATGAAGTGATATTGGGAAATGCCGTTGAGGTGTTAAAAACGTATGATGATAACACATTTGACTTAACTGTAACATCACCACCATATGACAATCTTAGAACATATAATGGTAAGATTAAGGATGATGTTGTATATGAAGATGGTTTTAGTTTCCCTTTTGTTGAAATGGCTAGGGAACTTTATCGTGTCACAAAAAAAGGTGGTGTTGTTGTTTGGGTTGTGAATGATCAAGTTAAAAATGGTGGTGAAACTGGTAGTTCATTCAGACAGGCATTAAAATTTATGGAAATTGGGTTTACTTTGTATGATACTATGATATACCACAAAAATGGTGCACCATTTCCTGAAACGGGTAGATATTCACAAGTTTTTGAGTATATGTTTATTTTATCAAAGGGTACACCAAAAACTGTTAACTTATTAAAAGATAAACCAAACAGATGGGCAGGTCATAGTAATTTTGGTGATCCATCAAAAAGGGAGAAGGATGGTAATTTAAAAAAAGTTGACAAGTTTGTGGTATCTGAGTTTGGAACAAGATATAATGTTTGGTATATAAATAATGGTAAGGGGTTTTCATCAAAGGATGACATTGCTTTTAAACATCCGGCAATCTTTCCTGAATCATTGGCTGAAGATCATATTTTATCATGGTCAGAAGAAGGTGATTTAATATTGGATCCGATGTGTGGTAGTGGTACAACATTAAAGATGGCGAAATTAAATAATAGAAACTTTGTTGGGATTGATTTAAATGAGGAATATGTTGAATTGTCCAAGGTAAGGGTTAATGAACTAATACCATATAATGAAGATTCACCAAACCCAAAGGTAAAGTTTTTATTATCAAAGAAGGATGCGTTATTAAAAAGAAGAAATAATTCAAAAAAAGTTTTGGTGGATTAAAAAAATAATTATTTTTAAATATGAATTTATCTGAATTAAAATTAAATTATTCACTAGGGGATAAAAGTAAAATAAATGAGTTAAGTTGTGATATTAAAAGTTCTTTATTATTTGAACTACTTGAAGAAATGTCTAATGATAAAAATTCATCATTATTTAGGGAGGGTGTAACTTTGGGTTTGTTAGGTATTAAACAAAGTATTAAAAAATTAGGTTATGACTCTGACATATTACCGATTGAGGTTAAACCAAAAAACATATCATTAAATTCTAATAATAAATTTGATGGTTCAGGTAATTTTAGTGATTTTACTTGGAAGAGACATAAAAAATATATTGAAGATAACGTTAAAATGGTTGTTTCGGGATTTTTAGACGGGAAACTAATGTTTTTAGTTAGTTTCCAATATAATTCAACAGATTTTGTGGGTGTTATTGAACGACAATTAACAAAACATTTACCAAATGGTGACGAGATGAGTAGATATGTTAGATCAGTAAAGTTTAGTTATTTACATTTTAAAAATTCTGAAACATTTAAAATTGAATATATTTCACCTCTATTTAATCAATATGAATATAAATTCACTAAACCATTTTTTAATATATTAGAGGAATATGGAAATAAAAAATAATATTGTATTGGGTGATGTATATGAAGTATTAAAAAAATTGGACGATAATATTTTTGATATGGGTGTAACATCACCACCGTACAACAAACAAAAAAACAGAAAGGGGGTATTAGTTAAAGATATTAAATATTCAGACATTACAGATAATAAAAATGAATCTGAATATCAAATAGAACAAATTGATATTCTAAATGAATTGTTTCGTGTTATTAAACCTGGGGGTTCGTTCTTTTATAACCATAAAGTTAGATGGGATAAAGGTGAAATGTTTCATCCAATGGATTGGTTAAAAAAAACTGATTGGACGGTTAAACAAGAAATAATTTGGGATAGACAAATAGCTGCAAATATTAGAGGTTGGAGATTTTGGCAAGTGGAGGAAAGAATTTATTGGTTGTATAAACCACTAAATAAAAAAGATAACGGTGAGGAATTAAAATCTAAACACGCTTTAATGACATCGGTTTGGAGATTACGACCTGAAATGAATAAAGCCACAGTATCTAATCATCCAGCACCATTTCCAATTGAGATACCAACAAGATGTATTTATTCAATATTAGATGATAAAAAAGGTTGTAATATTATAGATCCTTATATAGGTAGTGGGACTTCGGCTGTGGTATCTAAATTACTTGGTCATAATTATTTTGGGATTGAAATATCAGAAGAATATATCAATAATGCAAATAATAGAATTAATAATATCACGGATAAAGAAATAACTGACTTTAACGATGAGGTTAATAAACATAAAGTTACCAAAACTTATAAAGAACGTAAAAAAGAAAGATAAAAAGTTTTGGTGGATTAAAAAAGATTACTTATCTTTGATATATGAACGACGGGAGAACAAGAAACCGGTAAGTTTAAGAAAGGTTCTTTGAAAGTAAAAAAATGTGGTGGTAAGAAAAGGTGAACTCGTAAAGTACATGGACCTGTTGACAAATAATGGTGAAACGAGTATAGTTGTCAACTACTGCATCACATTTTTTATCTTTTGTTGGGTGGTTGAATAAATAAATTTTTGGGTTATGTTGGTTAATAATAAAATGACAGCAAAGGTGGGGGATAAGGTTATCTTCCAGATTGATATGATTACATATACAGATGTGATAACATATATTGATGATGAGGTAATTGAAGGTGAGGTATTTGATTTAACAGAAATACATTTTAAAATAATCGGATGATGGATAATTTAACCATATTTAAAAATGAATTGGAACAATTAAAAGGTCAATTGGTTATTTCCAATTTTAATGTATATCGTTTAATTGCTCTTGTTGAAGATGATATGGATTATTATTATTGTTTATATGATGGAAGGACAGTTAGGTTAACCACTTGTCTTATGAGGTTAACACCATTAAGGGGGTTCATACCAAACAGAGATTATGAAGAAATGGTTAGGATATGTGAATTAAATCATTATGATCAACCAAAGATGTTTAGGTCAAGTGAAGATGGGAGCACATTTAATATTCAACACAAGAGGGAAATTGTTCGGACGGTGTTGGATGGTGGAAATAGATTTATAGTGGAACCTTGTTGGGATATAATTTAAAAAAAAATGTTTATTATGGGAGAAAGAAACGTATTTACCCTTGAAGAAATGAGGGCTTCTTTTATGAAGGGGTATGATTTGGCAAATGTTGGTGTTGGTGAAGAACATTTAATTCATGAATGGATGTTATTTATTCAAAAAATTAATAACAAATCTGAAGATAACACAATCATAGAACAACTTACTGACGATAGAATGATTAAATGGGATTTGTAATTTTGATATGGAACCAAAAGAAAGAGCAAACAACTTGGTAGATAAGTTCTATTATAGATTACCAAACAATGGTAGTTATAGTGGTATTAATAGTATCGTATCTAGATATGATGAAGCTAAACAATGTGCATTAATCACTGTGGATGAAATAGTAAAATCAAAACCATATTGGGATACTCAGGAAGAATTTGAATATTGGGAACAAGTAAAAGATGAAATCATTAATCTTTAAAACAGAATAAAATGGAACTGAATAAGTTTGAGGAGGCAAAAAAAATCAAGGAGGAACTTGATAAGTTGGAAAGGCAAAAGTATAAAATGGAGTCAGCTCTGAAATCTTGCAGTTTGGGTGCCCAAATATCATTTACACATTCTGGTGCATTTAGAAGAGAAGATGAGGTTAAAATATTTAACACAAAAATTATTAAAGAGATGTTGAATAAAGAACTTGAAGAAGTTAATTCTAAAATAGAAGAAACGAAGGTATTATTTGAAGAACTTTAAACAAGATTAAGATGGAAGATTATACATTAAATATTGGTAATGGAAATTTAGCAGTTAACACAAAACCAATTGTTAAAATTAAAACATCACTTGAAATAGTCGGAACTGGAACTGAATTACCCATTGAAATTATTGCTGACTTTACAGATGTACCAACACACTTACATCAAATGTATTTTGATTCATTTACACAACTATATGTTGGGGGTTTTAAAGTACATAATAACATACAAGAAGAACCCGAACCAATGACAATCAAAGAAAAGAAAAGGGATTGGAGATTAAATAGATTGGTTGATATTTTTACAAAAACTTTTAAATCAAAATAATATGTCATACTACAGAATCAAAATACAAGAAAAAAATAACGGAGTAAAAACTTACACACCACAAGTGGGTGAATTAAAAATTTCTGGACTATGGATTAAAAAACAAGAAATTGTTTGGTATACAATAGTACACGCTCACGGTAACACATTTGGATTAT
>JACCDP010690268.1_pt1 | contig 11683 bp, 11 predicted proteins | sample 7445841 | NCBI WGS metagenome assembly JACCDP01 (sample SAMN15323441, study PRJNA562643) | freshwater metagenome | isolation source: river surface water | place: USA:Blue River Watershed | collected 2017-08-17
ATACTGCTATTTATCTTCTTCTACTGGTTAATTAATTTGTTAGGCAAAGATAGAAAAAAGCGTAGATTTCGCAAACCATCATTAGATCAAGAGTTAAAGGAGCTAATTTTGGCAGATGATAACTCAACTGGAATTGCACTCTCTGTTAAACAATACCTACTAGATGTATTAGATGATGATAAAAATGATCGAGAGAAGTATTCAGAGGCTCGTCTTGCCCAAGGACAAGAGATCCTAGATAAGGCAGGATCCTCCGCCTTTTACTTCATGGCAGATATCGCCACCCAACTATCAATTGTGGCAAGTGCGCAAATAAATGGCATTCCAAACAATGTTGAGGCAGATCTGCGCGGGGCAGCCACACCCGAGAACATCATAAATAAGGTAATAAAGATATGAAATTACTTATAGTAAAGAGATAATCAACCCATGGGATTTATTGCAGATTTTAAAGCCGGGAGGCAGTATAAATGAGTAATCATCCAGTAATACCGCAAGGTGAGTTTAAGCTGCGCAAAGAAAAGGTGCAGCAGTTGATGGCGCAACATGGAGTTGATCTACTATTTTTCTTTGGTGATGATCGAGCAGTCTTTGGTGCTAATCACACCAGGTGGTTAACTAATTACGCACCCCATTTTGAACCAATCCTGACTGGAGTTCCAAGCAAAGGAGATATTCACTCTGCAACGGGTGCAGAGAGTGAAACCTTTTATCAAAATACCGCCAAGATTGGCCAAATCCATGTGGTCAATGAGTTTAATATGCCAGAGGAGGAGTATCCCTATACCAAGCCAGTCTCCTTTAAATCTTATCTAGATTCTTTAATCTCAGAGATTGGTAAAGGTAATTTAAAGATTGCCTTAATTGGTAAGGCAAGCTTTCCATATTGGTTGGTTGAGTTAATTACCAGCTTTAAATTTGAGATTATAGATAGTAATAAATTTGAATTAGATTATCGCCTACTGCGCGCTAGTAAATCAGAGGCCGAGATTGCAGTTTTAAGTTATGGCATGCAGATTGCTGAGACAGGACTTGAGGCTGGCATTAACGCATTAAAGGTCGGTGTGACAGAGCGTGAGGTGGCAGCTGAGATTGAGTATGTCATGCGCAAGCTGGGATCAGAGGGAAGTGGTATCGACACCATTGTTGGCTTTGGCAGGGCAAATACCTTTCCAATATTAACTAGAACCACATTTAATAAATTATCCGCAGGTGATTTAGCCTTATTAACAATTGCACCACGTTATGAGGGATACCACGGAGTAATTGGCCGGCCAATTGCCATGGGTGAGCAGCCAAAAGAGATTAAACATGCCATCGAGGCTGCAGTAAAAGCATCTAATGCCTCAGAGCAGATGTTGAAGGTGGGCGCAGTTGGTCGAGATATCGCTAAAGCAGGTCTTGATGTTTTAAGAGCTGAAGGATTAATTGAGTTATGTCGGTACTCAGGAATTCATAGCATCGGCACCTCAGAGTTTGAGCCACCAATTTTGACCTCAACCTCAGATTTTGTTTTACCAAATAACAGCTTTATCTCAATTGATGTTCCGTTATTTATGACTAGCTGGGGCGGCTTTAGAGTTGAGACGGCATTTATGGTTAGCGAATCTGGCAATAAGAGATTTTCAAAGCAGCCACCCGAGTATATTCAAAAGTAATTTCTGCTACGTTTTAAATTTACTTAACTACTGGCAGATGTCCATCCTCGGTTACCCACTCTAGGTGATTTTCTAACAAGGTGGCATACCTGGGCACTCCCTTATCATCCCAACCCATCATGGCATAGTAAGTTTGAATCATCTCATTAAATTTAACCTTATCAATTGAGTAATTCTGCCATCTACCAACTGTGATTGGATCGGTGAAAAATCTCTCCGGCAAGGTGTCAGCTTCTGGCTTAATCCCCTCTCTAATGTTATAAATTTTAGTTAAATTAATTCTTCGCTCCCCAAATGCCATGACCTCATAACTTGAGCTCTCCCAGCCAGTAATTGCACCTAATAATGTTGCCATCTCCTCTAATGTCATAGATCTAGTTGGGGGAGCAGCAAAGATACAAACACATAAGGTGTCAGTTGCTGACCAACAATTAGATAACGCCTTGTAATTGCGCACCTTTTTTGGCCCCAAATAATCCATTGGAATCCGCTCTAAAATTACTAATGTGTTTGAGCCCTGCATGGTGTGGGGCCAACCTAATTGGGTGTCGTAATCCCAATCATGCTCACAGATATTAAATCTGGCCCCAATTGGAGTTGTGGCATAACCAAGAGCTAAATTAGTTTGAGTTCTAGGTTCAGTAACACACATCTCTAATCCCTTGATATGCATCGCATACTTTTTACTTTTATCTCCTAAAACCTCACTTACTCGCCTAACCCCTTCAGCTAAGAGATCGCCCACCCCATTTCTTTCTGCAATATCTAAAATTAAATCTCTAATTACCTTGGTATTTCCCCAGGTGAGATCTGCTGATAATTGCTCAATTTTTATATTATTTTCTAAGCACTCAATTGCCATAGAGATGACATAACCAAGTGAGGTTGGATCCATACCCAGGGTATTACACAAAATATTTGATTCAAATAGAAAATCTAAATCAGCATTTCCAATATTGGCACCCATCGCCGCAGTAATCTCTTGATGCATCGCACTTGCTCTAGCTAGTCCGGGCTGATTAGCCAGTGCATCTGGGGTAAATAACTTAAAGCAATCATTAGGACAACCTGGGCATGGAGCATTTCCCTTAAAGCGGGACATAAACTCCTCTGGCGTAAAGTTTTCCACTCCAGCAAATGAGCTTTCTCTAAAGTTTTTTGTGCACAGGGCAGCATCTAAGCCATGGGTGTGAACCCAAGCTGCAAAGCCTGGTGGTTGGTACTGCCAATCAGCTAAGGGATTCTCCTTCATCTTAGATAGATAAGAATCACTTACCCCTTGAGCTAACTTTGGATCTGCCACCTTTGGCAGCGAGCCGGGTTTAATCACCAATGCTTTTAGATTTTTCGATCCCATCACTGCACCCATTCCCATCCGGGCAGCTTGAAATGATCGATTAGTAACAATGGATGCAAAGCGAACGAGTTTTTCTCCAGCTGGGCCAATAACCGCAGTTGAGATATCTGCGCCAAACTCACTCTCTAATTGATCAACCGCCTGGTCAACTTTTTTACCCCAATAATTACTAGCCGCAACAAATTTAACCTTTCCATTATCGATCTCAATAATTACTGGTGATTTAGATTTTCCGTTAATAACAATCGCATCAAAGCCAGATTGTTTAAAGTTTGCACTAAATGGACCCTCCACATGGGTCTCACCCATGCCATTAGTTAATGGTGATTTGGCACAAACTGCCATCGATGCCAATCCCACATATGGCTGGGAGGCCATCACCGAGGAGGCGAAGATCAATAAATTCTCTGGTCCCAGTGGATCAACTCCGGCATTAGTTTTCCTAAGTAATTGCTCAGCTGCTAGTAAGCCACCACCACCATAGGTGCGCCAGTAAAGTGGGGAGGGCTCTTCAACCTTGATACTTTGATCAGTTAAATTAATATTTAAAATCTTGCCATGATAGCCATAGAGTTCTTTGGCGTAGGCGTTTCGGCTTTGATCTTTACTTTGATTCATCACTTAACTGCCATCACTTTCATTATTAGTTTAGCTCTAGATATTTAACTTACTTACAGATTATGGATAACTCTTAGTGGCAGGTGAGATTGGACCACCATTACCTAACTCATAGATATAACCTAATTGCGCCTTGCTATCAAAGTAATAATGCACATCACCATCTATCCAACCAGTTTGAATAACTGGCATGCCGCGGGAGGTAAAATCAGCAATTACCTGTGGGATCTGCGCATCTGGCAAAATCTCCTTAACATGGTGTAATCCTTCGCCCTCGGTTTCAAGATGGCGCCAATAGATATTTGGTCCCTTGATGGGCTGAATCAACTCCCACTCAATATCCCCCTCCCAGCAAACTGCAATTACAAATTCAAAATCCTCAGTAACTTTCTCTCCATCTACGTGAAAATCTCTGACAGTTTTAGGATTAAAGGATCTAATCGCCCAAGGTCCAATGCCAAGAGTCTCATGCCAATGCTTGAGGGATTTATCAATATCTCTCACCACAAGTGCGATCTGCTTATACTTTCTAGGAACTTTACTTGTCATCTCCCAACGCTACGCCCTAATGGATGAAAAAGGAATACTTTAAGAGTGATCCCATCAGATTGCATCTTTTTTGTTACTAATTGTCATAGCCGGTAGTTACTATTAACCCATGGGACTTATTGCAGATTTTAAAGCTAGGCGAGTGGCTAAAAGAGCACAAGCCCAATTTGAATTAGAAACCTACCAATGGCAATCAGAGTTAGATCTATTAAATACCGCCCTAGATATCTTCACCAACGCAGCTAAAGGTGATGAACCAGAGGATCACCAATTGGTTCAGAAAAAAGGTGAGTTAGTTTTATGGACTGGCCAAGCTATCTTTCATGAAGCAGGTAGAACCCCATCAACATATAGAGGCGGATCTGCTGGTGTATCAATACCGGTGGTAGCAGGAGTTCGCTTAAGAGTTGGCCAATTCTCCGGAACTATCATTCCAGGGCAAGAGATGCAGATAGATAAAGAGGCGGGGTTAGTAAAACTTACTAATCAACGACTTATCTTTGCCGGCTCCTATAACACAACTGAGTGGAGCTTTGCCAAGATGTTATCTGCTGCCAGAAATGAGGCGGGAAATGATTTTATTATCGGAGTATCAAATCGAAAGAAAACTAGCGGATTAAAGTTCTCCGATGCAGATGGCCCGGTATTTTCTAGATTATTTGCCCTGGCCCTATACGCCTATGAAAATGGGATACCAGAGACGATCAAAGAGATAAAGTCTGAGATTACAAAGCGTAATAAGGAAAAACCAAAGTTGGTATTAAGCGCTAGCTCAAAGGGTGCAAAGAGTGCAAAGGGCGAACTTGAGCACAATATCTAATCCATTAGCAGGTAAAACCGCACTTATCTCCGGGTGTGGCGCTGCTGGTGGAATTGGTTATGCAATCGCAAAAGCATTAAAAAATGCTGGCGCGCAGATATTTATTACCTCAACTACAGATCGTATTTATGATCGTGCCAAGGAGTTATCTGCTACCGGCTTTGTGGCAGATCTAACCCAAGAGCAGGCGTGCCAAAAGATAATCTCTCAAATTACCTCACTTGATATCTTAATTAATAATGCTGGTATGAGTTCACTGATTAATCCCTTATCAAAGGATGAGGCGGCAGATCTACCAAGTATTACAACCACAGCTTGGCAGCAGGGGATAGCTAGAAATCTAGATACCGCCTTTTTACTAAGTAGGGCAGCTCTACCACTACTTAGAAAATCAAAGAGTGGTCGAATAATTATGATCTCATCGGTTACCGGCCCACAGATGGTGATGTCTAATCAATCAGTTTATGCTGCAGCAAAAGCTGCCCTAATTGGTCTAACTAAATCACTTGCCTTAGATGAGGCAAAGTATCAAATTACAGCAAATGCCATCCTGCCTGGTTGGATAAAAACTGATACTCAAAGTGAGCATGAAGCAAAACAGGGTTTAAAAACTCCACTTAAAAGATCCGGCACACCAGATGAAGTAGCATCCTTAGCCTTATACCTATCCTCAAATGGCGCTTCCTATCTAACAGGACAGGCAATAATTGTCGATGGTGGCAACTGCATTGCCGAGGAGCGGGATTAAAAACAGTAAAAAAATCCCAGTTATTGCCAGTAGTATTGCAATAACTTAAAAAAAGGGGAGAGTTTGATATGGATAATTTGATACTACTTCTTATTCCAGCTGCTGCTCTCTTCTTTTGGTACTGGGGATTTTGGCGCAATTTAGATAAAGACAAATCCCAATCTGAGAAGAGCACAGGCCAGGGTGGAAGTAACTTTATCGATAAAGGCTTTGAGGTTAAAAGCTCAGAGGGTAAAAGGTATATTCAAAAAAGTAAGCCTAAGAGAGTTAAGAAGGCAGCGGTAAAGAGAAGCCCTAAAAAAAGAGCTGCTGTAAGTAAGAGAAAAGCTAAAAAGAAGTAATTAGATAAGGTAAAAAAGCTCGCTACTTCCCTTACTTCTTACCCCGTCTGCTGGTATTAACCAACACAAACATCAAAACTGCGGCAAAAGGAATCACAAATAGATCATTCACATCAGTTGCCCCAATGAAGTATGCCCCAATGGCGGTAATCAGCAGGATCTGCAGGTATTTGTATTTCATGGGTAAAGGATATTTGATTTTTGCAAAGGTTTCGGATTTTGAGCACATAGGCCCGGTGATTAAGAGTCGTATAGCAATCTCTCGCTTACGCTCAAGCATTGCTGCACAGCCTTACTTAGCCTGCTTACGCATTCTCAGTGAGTCACCGTGCTCTACCAACTTGTCCTTCGGACATAATGATTACACAAATTAATCTAATAATCTAGGGTATATCCTCTAACAAAAAAGGAGCGTAGGCTCAAATTATGACTGACTACCGATTAATGAATCACAAACTCCACATATTTCTTACATTTATTAGTCTTGGTATGTGGTTGCCTTTTTATGCTCTTATGTTCATTTATTATAAATTAACAGGTTCAACCATAGAGACAAGACGCATTAAAGGAATGGGAGCAAGAGAGAAACGGCGCAGTAGGAGAGCCATTAGAAAAGAGAAACGGCGCAGTAAGAGAGCCAAGTTAAAAGAAGACCGCCGAATTATTCGCGAGTTAAGTAAAGCAACTGAAGCGCGGCGTGGTTACACACCTGGTAATTGGAATTCCAGTCAGAATTACACACTTGCCTGCGGTCACCAAATTAGCGCTAAAAAACAGGTAGGAATGTTCTCAAAAGGCTTACTCAATCAGACAGTTTGGTGCGAGGTCTGTAATTCCAGCAGAACAGTGACAGGAACGCTCTATCCTTGGGATAATAGATAGTCGCAATCAAAGTTACTTTCGGCTGTTATATATTTTTATAGCCCTCGAATAGCCTTTTTGATTATCACTGAGTTTGACCCAGGGTTATTAAATCTGAGCGTGCTCTTTATGTATATAGTCTGCCCAAAATTTTCTGTTACAAAGTATCTTCAAAGTACCTACCTATTATCCTAGTTTAGTTGGTGCGTGTAGTAAACACGAAAAAAATCATCAATAGAAATAACTGGAATATTATAGTCCCTTGCTTTTTTTGCCTTGCTAGACATCGAAGACTTATCTTGTGCCACCAAGACATCACAATTCTTTTTTGTAACACTATTAGTGGGACTTAAACCTAGTTTTTGTGCATACAATTCAAGGGTTTCCCGAAATATCTCGTTCCCATTTTTATCAAATGCCTTCCCAGTGAAACAAACTTTTTTGCCAGGTTGTAGATGGTGCGCAGTATTGTCTTGAGACTCAGGTTCAATCCGCTCAAGTTCTAACCCAAGTGCTACAGAGGCCTTTTCTATCAATTCCGATTCCAAACTAGAGACATAATTGTCTTTTTTCGCTGTTTCAATCAAGGAATCCAGAAATCTTTTATGAAGAGACTTCTTTTGTTTTTGTGTTATTCCTAGCATCGTGGCCCATTCATTCAACTGTGCTTGCTCGTCAGGTGTTATGACAAAATCACTCATAACAGATGAGATACCATCTAAATATGACAGTTCATCTTGTCTTAAATCGACAGCCCCTAAATCAATGTGTTTTAAAATACGACGTAAATTTTGTTGCGCAGGTTTAAAAGAATTTGAGATTGCGGCTCGTGAAACTAATTGAGGCACTTTACTAACATCGTAACCTTTGAATTTTGCGGGCTTGAGTGCTAATTGGCTGTCTTGCGTACTTCGAATTCCAGCGAGCAAGAGGGCTGTGGCACGTGCATCACTTAGAGCCCTATGCGAATTATCCATTTTTATTCCAAACTCTTCACAAGCAACTTGTAATTTTTTTCCTGTTGCTTGAAGAGTACAAAATCCTTTTCCCAGGTCTGAATCAAGAGTTACTTTAGAAAATTCTTGAGCGAGCATTCTTTTGTCAAATGAAATGTTATGTGCCACTAAAATTCGGTCATCTAATAAATTTGCCAAAGCATCGCAAATGTCATTAAACGTTGGTGCCATTGAAACCTGACTTGAGGTGATTCCGTGTATATTAGTATTTGATATATCACGCTCAGGATTTACTAGGGTTTCCCATTCATTAATGATTTCGTTTTCATCCATCAGAACTACAGCAATTTCTAGAATTCTATCTTTTTTACTGAACCCAGAGGTCTCAGTATCTACGACCGCAAATCTTTGCATACACATAAGGTACTGCAGTACTTAGAATTCTAGTAGGACTAAAAACTACTAGTTTCAGTCAGTCTTATGCGATAACATAAATATATGGCTAAAGAGGAAGTATTCACCCAAATAGAGGCATATTGCAAAAAATATGGTGAACAACTAGACAAAGTCGAAACTGGACTTGAGTACTTCGCAATCCATCTCATTGCTCAAGAAAAAGATTTTACAGAATTTTTAATTGGTGGTGAGAGTCCAGATGAAGTTGACTTATCTGAATACCGGTGTGCGGGTTCCAATGACTTGAAAATCGATGGAATTATCTATTCGGAGGATTTGAAATCAGTAGCGATTATCCAAGCGGCACATAGGTCAAAATACTCAACAGATATTGAAGATAAAGCCAGTGGTTTTTTTAACTCATTAGAAAATTGGATAAACCCTGAATTAGTTAATACTGGAAATCAAAGAGTGCAAGAGTTAATCATTGATTCTGGTTTAAATCCATCTGAGCAATATGTGGCTTTATATTTCTTTACTACTTTACCTATTGGTACTGATTCTGGTGGAAAATTGCTTACTATTGCGTCAAACGCACAACAGAAATATGCCGCAATGGGTTGGAATGTCGATTGTAAAGTTTTAGGACTAGCAGAGATAGCAGATAAATATATCGAATTAAGAAATATAAGAGATTATGGATTAGCCGGGCCCGTGACTTTCAAAATACAAAAAGATTTCTTCTTTGAAATCAAAGACCCTTTAAAAGTTTTGGTTTGTGGTATCAAAGCAGGTGCCATTGCTGATATCTATAATCAAAAAGAAGTAAAAAATAAATTGTTTAATCAAAATATTCGACTACCACTTAGTAGTAGTAAAATAAATTCTGAAATATCAAAGACTGCGACAGACCCAGAAAAATCTAAAAACTTTTTCTATTTCAATAATGGAATTACGGCTACTTGTAGTTCATACCAAATGAATGATAATGAGATAACTGTTTCTGATTTTCAAGTAGTGAATGGTGCACAAACAGTCTCTGCGCTTGCAAGAAGCGTAGGTAGCGGAAGTGCTGTAAAAAAACCAACGAATGCAGTCGTTCTATTTCGATTGATTGAAACAGGAGAACAACTCTCTCGGAAAAGTGATTTAGCAGACAATATAACTCGCTACCAGAATACGCAAAATGTGGTCAGGGAATCAGATTTCTTTTCTAACGAGCCATTTCAGTTATGGCTAAGCAAAAATTTACCTGAGCAACTTTCCAATAAAGGAATAATTCCTGGTTTCTATTATCAGCATAAGAGGGGTTTTAAACCCAGTTCTAAAACTGGTGAATCAATAACTATAGAGAAACTGGCTCAACTAAGGCACGCAATTTATCACGGTCCCGCAGTTTCCTATAACAGTCCAAGATTGTTCTGGGATTCAAGTGAACCACATTATTGGCAAGCGTTTGGAAGCAAAGGTTCACCGTGTTCTATTTGGAGCCAAGATGAAATGAGCGAAATAGGTTGGGCAATCGCAGTTAATATCTTCATAGGCCGTATTGCAAAAGATTTAAAATCTACATCACGAAAAGACGGTATAAAATCTGATGAAGCAACATATCTAGCATATTTATCCCGATACGTAACGTCTGTTGTTTTTAAAATTACTAGCATATTGATAAGTCAAAAAAAGTGTCCAAAATTTGCAGAACTTATAGCAAACCGGACAACCTATAACACATACTGCGAACCAATTCTTACTGAGGTACGCAAATTACTCATTGCTGATATGAAAAGTGTTTATGGAATTCAAGGCAATTCTCGCCTTGCATTTGCAAGAGATGTACCAAAATTTGAAGAATTAGTTCAAACAATATTAACTATGGTTCAGTCTGGCCTTATCGTATTCAAGAATCCTACCTCGCACTGATTTCGATAATGAAGTCCATACTGATTACTAGGTCACTAAGTTAAGTTAACTTTATTAAATAGTTTTCTTGTTCATCTCTACTTACCACCAACACACTCCCATTAGGGATCTCTTGCCAGCCCTCTTGATTCCAACCAGAGGAGGCCACAACTACCTGTCCATCATGGGTGGTGTATTTAAGGTGGTAGTAATCAGGTGACTCTTTAAACTTACTTGGGATTTTATCCTGGTTATAAATACAAGCTGCCATAAAGGTATTGTCATTAATAATAATCATATTTATGGAGGAGTAGGTGCAATTGTTTTTAATATAGGAAAGGCCGGCTTTAACACCATCGATAAAGCCATGTTTTTCTATTTGGGTAAGTAGGTAGAGAAAGTATCGCTCTGAGTCGGTTGTGCCCTTGGCAAGAGATAAATACTTCTTATCTATTAATGAATCTAAGGCTGTTGGGGGAGTAATTGAGCCATTGTGAATAAAGGTTATATCTTGGTAGGTAAAAGGATGGGTGTTGTTCTCATTAACTGGCATGCCCTCTGTGGCCCATCTAAGGTGTAATAGGGCAGCCTTTGATTTATGTTTTTCAAGCTGCTCTTTAAAGTGCGTACTCTTGGTAGCGGCCACTGGCTCTTTGTATAAATCTGCCTTGTGGTTATTGGTGGTTGCAATTCCCCAACCATCACAGTGATCATTGGCAAGAGATACAAATTGATTGAAATTACTACCTACCGCCTCACTAAATGTAGTGGGGGTAGGGGATGAGTAACCAAGTAGGCGGCACATAATTATCTAATTCTACTTAGACTTTTACTTTATTTAATCGCTGAGCGATGATCTTGGCAATTTTTTTCGCCTCAAGGGCGCATTGATCTGCCGCCTTTATCGGCAGAATTAGATTTCCAATACTGTAGATATTTGAGCCTGCTACCTGGTGATCTTTGCCCACGATCGGGGATTTATACCTACTATCGATTGCAATATCAGCCTTTCTAGCTAACTCATGATCTGGAATCCAGTCGCCGGTAAAGATTATGGTGTCGACATCTACCACCCATTTTTTACCATTTTTCTCAAGTAAGGCACCCGTTACTCGTTTATCACCTTGGATCTCAAGTAATTTAGTAGCGGTGTGTAATTTAAATCTATAGATAAGTTTTAATATTGTTGGTATTCCAAAAACTGTTTGATGTCTTTTTGTTTCACAGATCATGGCAGCAGTTTTTACCCCACCATGTTTTAAGGTCATGATTGCTGAAAAACTAACATGCTCTGCGCCAACTATTAGGGCGCGCTTTCCAATATATAGATCCTCTAGGTAGGTAGCTTGTTGAAGTGAGCCGGTGGTGTAAAGCCCAGCAGGTCGCTTGCCAGCTACCGCTCTAGCTGATCTGCCCCGCTCACGAGCTCCTGTTGCTAAGACAATTGCTTTTGCCGATACCTGCTCTAAGCCATTTGGTG
>JACCDP011377881.1_pt1 | contig 11683 bp, 4 predicted proteins | sample 7445841 | NCBI WGS metagenome assembly JACCDP01 (sample SAMN15323441, study PRJNA562643) | freshwater metagenome | isolation source: river surface water | place: USA:Blue River Watershed | collected 2017-08-17
TTATTTTCTTATAAGATTCAAATACTTATTTTCATATAAGACTCAAATACTTATTTTCTATATTTTTTGTAAAAACACACGATAGTTTTTGTGTAGTAATATGTATGTTCCTTCATATTTATTTAAAAAATGGTTAATACCTTCATAAGGACTATTTAATATATTTTTATCATCTTTTTTATATAAATAATCATCAATAGCAATAATACCTCCAACTTCTAATAATTCCCATGATAATACTAAATCAATATAACAATCTATACATAAGTGACTACCATCAATATAAATAAAATCATATTTATCATTTTTTTTTATCATATCTAATAATAGATCTTTTGAATCACATTTTATTCCATTAATTCTTTCTTCTATATTAGAAATTTTTATATTTTTATGAAAACTTTCTTCTATTTGTAAATTTTTTATATTTTCTAATAAATTATTCTCTTTATATGGAGTCCACATATCAACCCCTGTACCATAACTATTTGGTATTCTTTTTACTATTTCTATTAAAGAAATACCTGTATAAGTTCCTATTTCTAGTATTTGTATTTTTTCATTTTGTATACACTTTTTATAATTTTTATTAAAATAATAAATTATTTCTTCAAAAACTTCCTTACTTCCTTTTGGTAAATCATTTGTCCAATTATACATTCCTTTATATTCATAAATATTTTTCATAATATAATTATCAAGCAATTCATTCGTTCTATTCCACCATGACATATTTTCAGCCCATTTATAATTTATATTAATTAATTCCGATTTTGATTTTTGAGCTAATATATTATTTGTATCCATATATTCTAATATTTTATCAACAGCCTCTTTCTTCCATAATTCACTAGTCGCATCTCCTTTTATAATTACACCACGTTCTCCAACTGTATTTTGAAGGGCAGCTAAATCATTTGTTATTACTAATGTCTTTGTTATTGCTGCTTCTAATGCTGTTAAACAAAATGTCTCCATAAATGTACAAGGATAAAACCATATATCAGAACTTAACCATTCATCAGCCAATTCTTTCTTTGAAACCCAACCTTTATAATATATATTCATTTCACCAATCTCATTCTTCTTATTACAATTAATTCCATATGATTGTAAAATTGACTTAATTTTATTCATTTTATCAGGTTCAACATCATTAGACCATTTATTATTTACATCACAAAATAAATACAATGATGCATCATTATGGCGTCCCCATATAAGTGGCCACATTTCTAATAATTCAAGAAGACCACGATTTGGAAATGAAGAATAAATAAATTTATTTCTTTTTTTTTCTATTTTATCATTTTTAAAATTAGTAAAATCAATACCATAATAAAAAGGTACTAATAAATCTTTTAATTCATGGAAAATATTTCTCATATATTCTACATGCCATTCAGTTAAACAAAATATATTTTTTAATTTTTTATGTATCGGTATAACAATTCCTGATGGAGTCAAATCATGAACTACTAAATACACATTTTCTATATTACCATAATAACAGCACGGTAAATATTCACTAAATCGACTTACTATACATGTATGAATATAATTTTCCATTATAAAATTGTAAAAAAATGTAATATGTTTATATTGTACTTCTTCGAATATATCATCTTCTTCATTTGGTGTATTACAAAAAACAATAACATTAAATTTATTACTTTTTTGAATATTTCTTGCATGTTCAATAATATATGTTTCAGAACCACCAACACCTGTTGTTAAAATATTTTTTCCACTCCATGGAAAAAAACCACCATCAGCAATAAAAATAAAATATGGTTTATCATTTACAGATGGAATATTAATATAATTATTAATTGATTTACTAGGGCATAGATTAAGTTTTTTAAATATGGAATACCATGAAAGCATTACATCATAATAATCACTACCTACTTTATTATTTTTAAGGAAATATAAAGAAACTTCTTCCCCTAATATATAATCTTCATTTTCATAACATAATGGAACTAAAAATTTCGGTAAAAAATGAAAACATAATGTAGGTTTTAAACTATATTGACAATGAATTGGATATCCTATTTTAAAAGCACGTGTAAAATAATCATATGCTTTCGTATTATTCCCTTCAAGATGATAGTGTATACCAATAAAATAAAGAGATTCAGGACGAGATTCGTCTGCCTTGAAAGCTTTTTCATACAACTCTAAACATTCACTCCACGGTTTATTTAATTTAAAATTTGCACAACGTGCTGCTTCAAATAAAGCATCAATTCTTTCTTGAATAAATCCACTATTCGAAAATTCAGCACGTTTTAAAAAATATTTGTATGCATTTTCATAATCACCAATTATGTTGTATGTTTGAGCCAAATAATAATAATGTCGTGGATTTGTTGGATCTTCTTCAACTTCTTCATACAATAATTTTAAATCCAATTGTTTTCTATCCATTGTTCGTTTTTCCATATAATCAAACCTTCTATCCTCAATAAATGCATCTTCCTTTGGAATAATTATGTTTATATTATTAAAATCATTTATTACTTCATGAATCTTAAATTTATACCGTAAATTCGATTCAGATTTAATAATTCTATTTGAACCATAATCAGTATCGTCACTTTCTATAAATATTGAAAAAGAATCTGATACTTGATCTCCTCTAACATTATTTAAAAAATCACGTAAATTATTTTTAACTACATATGTATCATCTAATGTTAAAATAAATTTACATTGTTTTCCTGCTAATTCTAAACATCTATTTCTACTATCACGAAAATTTATAAATGGTTCCTCATATAATTCTCCCTTCTTTTTATCAACTAATGTTCTTTTAATTATATCTATCGTATTATCTGTACTACCTGTATCTAATATTGTCCATCTATCAATTATATCCATATTCTCTTTTAACATCGATTCAAATTGATCCCCACCATTCTTTACCATAATACATAAATGAATTAAATTATCATAATTAATATTATTTTCATTATCAATATAATATTTAAAATATTGTTCAAAATCTATTTTATAATTGTCCGGAACATAAATAAAATAGTTTGTATTTTTTAAACAATATACGTTTTTATATTTAATAAGCAATGAATTATCATATTTACATATAATTATTGTATTATTATAATTAATTACCAAATCATCATTTATATTATTATGATTATCATAAAATAAAATTGTATTTGATTTATTTATTAATTTATTAAAAATAATATTTACATTTTCAATTTTATGATTTTCAATATTATTTACTATATTTTTTATTTGACTTTCACAAGTATTTATTAAATTTATATTTATATTATTTATTTTTTTTGATTTCATTTCTTTTATCATATTTATCATTTCAATAAATATATATCCTCCATGCGTTATATTATTAAAAAATATATCATTCATATTTTCATTTATATGTAATAATTCACTTAAAAATGATCCAAGTCTTTCATATAAACCAACATTTTTTATTATTTTTAATGTGTTATATTTTGGAATTATTTCGTAAGTAAATTCATTTTCATTTACCCAATAATCTTTATTATTTATTTTTATAATTTTAGTATTATTCATTTATTATTAATAAAATATTTATTTTTATATTATAATTTAATCATTTCATAAATTTATTATGTAATAAATAAAAAAATATATTACATTAATATATATTGATGTCGTTTAATAATTATTCATCATATTATGATTATAATAATTGTTGTAAAAATTTTTTTATAGGAGCAACCGGTCCTACTGGTAGTAGAGGGCCAACTGGTGCAACCGGTCCTATCGGCCCTATTGGTCCTGAAGGTCAACGTGGATCTACCGGTGCTACCGGTGCCACTGGTTCAACTGGAGCTACTGGAGCTATCGGTTCTACTGGTCCTCAGGGCGTGACTGGTACGTTTAACGATACTTCACTAAACACTGTTATTACATTTACTCCTACTATATCTGCAACATCAGGAAATAGTCCTACATATGCTGCCACAACAACAGGTCAATATGTTAAATATGGTAGAATTGTAACATTTTCTGCTAGAGTTACACTTACAAATGTTGGAACTCTAAGTGGTACAATAAGATTAAGTCTACCATTTACTTCTGCAACAATTGCTAGTGAACACCCTCTTTGTATAGGTTCTATTAATAATATGACAACATCAATCGTTTCATCTAGTTTGAATGGTATTAATGCTACAAATTATGCACAACTATATTTTAAAACAGCAGCTGCAACAAATGATACTCTTGCAACTATCGCAAATATTTCTAATACATTTGATATTTATTATGGTGGAACATATGTTACATCATCGTAAAAAAATTATTATTTTATTAGCTATAAATATATAATTACTTTATTTCATAAAATTAATTATATTTCCAGTTTCTAATTTTATAGACATTTTTATTGAATAATTATTAACATTTATCATATTTATTATTTCTTTCATACTATTTTTTGCATCTTTACTTTGAATAGACATATGTAAATTAGAACACCATTTATAACCATCTACTCCATTTTCATTACCAAGTTTCATATTAAATGTTGTTGTTTGTAATATTTTTTGAGTAGGCATTGTTTTCCATATATCATCTAATATTGCTCTATATTTAGTTTTATTTGAAATAATATTATTATCTTTTTTAATAATACATTCTAATATAATAGAATGTGTTAATATTGTTTTATTTAATTCCTGTTCTGTTATATAAATTTCTTTTGGAGTTAAAATTAATTCTCCATTTATAATTTCTTGAGTATAATTATTAATATTTTGAATACGAACAATTTCTGTCATTAAATTTATTATAATATATATTTTCTTACTTCAATTTTATTGTAAATAATTTTATATATAAGAAATTATTCTGTTTTTACAGACTCTCCTTCAAAACCATGAACCTCCTCATGCATTTTCTCATCTAAAATTGCACGTTCTTCTTCTACCATTTGTTTTCTCATTGTAAAATTCAATGTATACATTTGTTTCGCTGGGTGTTCCTTATTTATATATTCAATTACACGCTGTTTTGTTACTGGCTCTTTCTTATCACGCAATTCCGCCAAATAATACTGATGTAAAGCAAACATATGTGTTCTAAAATGCTTGGGAAACTCATTTAATGGTTTCTCCTTCTTTACATAACATGATACATAGTTTTGATGTAATTGACTGGTATACGCATGCAACTGATCACGATAAATTTGAAAATCTTTCTTATGTTCAGGATAATATTTTAAATATTCACCTACCTTTCCTTCTTGACGTAATGCAAGATATTGATACTGCAATTTCGGTTGATTCCCTCTTAATGAACGAACCATTTCATATGAAGGATTTCTAAATTTTACACGCTCTCCTGTTACATGATTCTTAAACATTACACCTACTATATCATATGATGTATTCATCGTTGCATATTTACTCTTAAAATAATTAACAACATTCATTTCCCCTTCTTCTTTTGTTGAAGGAGCATATATATATTGCATCGGTTTCTTAATATTCATTGAATTCCAATCTATTTCATTAGAATAAGTACAATCTGTAACTTCTAATAAATCTTGATTAAATTTATAAACACCTACAATATAAATTGATGATTTCTTAATAGGACATACTATTCTATTACGTGAATGCTGCAATACAAAACTATATGAATAATTTTTTGGTAATTTCTCAAAATCAAAACCAATTTGATTACATGCATCTAAAAACATAAATCGAAACATATCTTGTGTACGAATCGGTACATCTTCTTGCTTCCCTTTATTAAAATTCGCAAAAAATGACACTCTCGCACCAACCGTACTCTTAGTTGCCATCTCCCATATTCCTTCTCCATTTATATCCTTACGATCTTTCGGTTGATAAAATAAATTAATCATTGTACCTTCAACAAATTCTTCTGCATGCCACTCATCTGTACTATCTACTAAACCAACATAATTCTTATTTATATTTCCTACTATTTCATCATTTGGATAAAGTGACTTCGGTGGAGCAAATGCAACTACATATCCATTATCGTCCATAACTACTGAACGAAAAATTCCAATTGTTTTATACATATCATATGTCATTCCTAATTTATCATACTTAATTATTGAATATAAATGTTCATTCGCCTTCCACGTTTTTTGAGTTAATTTTAGAGCATTTAATAAATCTTCAATTTCTTTTTTATCTTCTAATACAGTTGATTCTATATCACTTTTTATTTCACTAACATAATTACTAGCACGTCTAATAGACTGAAATAATTTTAATATATCTAAATTTCTAGCAAGGGAAAACATTCTATCTAATAGATCGGGAGTAGTTATATATCTACGTATATAAGTTCTATAATTTTATCTTTATATATATTTTAAAATCAATTTTTTCGTAAATGATAAAAATTTCTGTTATAAATATAAAGTAATGACAGATATTGAAGATAATTCACCAAAAGAAAATATAGTAAATCCAAATATTATGAATAATCCTGAATCCATAGTAAATCCAAATAAAACTGATACAAGTCTTCAATTTCAACTTGGAGATATTATACAAATCAATGCTCCTTCAAATTCAACTATAAATGATATGATATTTGTCATTAATTATATCGATGATACTAAAATTAAATTAATAAATGTTGTAAATTTAAGCAGTGTTACTTTAAATATTTTACCATCTGGTAAATTAAGCGATGAATCAATTCAGTCTATTTCTATTTTAAGTAGACCTGAATATGCTGGGTATGCAAAACAAAATAATTTACTTCCAAAAACTTGGATTGATATTTATTTCGGTGGTGATTTACCTGTTACTATTACTGGACAAATTACTAATTTAGAAGATGATATGATTGAAATTAAAACATATCCTGATCAAGAAACTATTTATATTGATTTCGGTTATAGAGGTATCCCTGAAAATATTCCTATTGAAAGAATTAATATTAGAACTGCACCTACCGGTGTTTCATTAACACCTGAATCTAGTATTAAAACAAGTATATTACCCACAATTGGTCAAACAGAAGAACAAATTTCGGTTATTCAAGGTGTTGAAATACCTGAACAAAAACCGGAAATACAAGCTGAAAAAATTCGTACTGTTTTAAAAGAAATTCTTTTAGATGCTGACCAATTTGAATTTGGAGAAGATTTAGAAGTAATTAAGCAAACTGTTGAAGTACCTGAAGAACAAAAAAGATATAGTCTTGATAAACAATGCAATGATTTACTAAATGAATTATTATCTACTATTCCAAATGATGAAAGAACACGGTCTGTTTTACAAAATATTAATACTATGATCACTCGATTTAAACAATTACGTGAAGAATATTCTATTATAGATAAAAATGGCAACTTCATTATGAAAGAAAGACTTGATGATGATTATAAACCCCTTGTTAATACTCTTATTAATTTAAATAAAAATTTATTTTGGATTATTCCTGTTGTAAAAAATAGAAAAAAAATATATTTTAATGACATTAAATCACTAGAAACAGAATCAAATGATATTATTTCTAAAACAACCGATGACTTTTTAAATTCTCAATATGATATTTATAATAGTTTTAAATCAGGAGAAGATACTTTATATAATTCGATTATTAAAATGAATAAAGAAATGACTCCTTTTGAGCCTCCTTTTTATGATAATGAAGGTATAATTACTAATACTTTTGTTAATACAAATATAAATGCGGTTGTCAATAATTTGGAAGATTTTTATTCATCTGTTTATAAAAATGAAAATATTAGAAGAAGAAAATATGTTATACAAACATATAATCTTGGTTTAAATAGATTACAACTTAATGAATTACGTGGAAAAGCTCCTTTATCAAATTTATTAAAATTAACTGATAATGATCGTATTTCTATTTCATCATTTCTTACTATGCCTGAATCTACTATATCTTATTCACATATTAATCTTCCTATGACAAATATTTTAGATAAAACAAATCTTAATACACATAATTTAAGTTATTGGCAATTATTACGCGAAAATACTACGGTTACTACTGAATATATCGATGATTTATCAAAACCTTTTGTATTTGAACCTGAAACTTTTTTAAATAATATAAAAACTATAATACTTGATGAACAAATAGATGATGAAAATAAATATAGAAAATTTATTGAATTAATTATTCCTTCAACTGATATTTTATTTCAAATGATGAAAAAATACATATCTGGTAAACTTTCTTTAAATGATGTGTTGCATTATTTGGAACCTTTTATGGTTTATCATAAAGATATTACTATGAATCAATATAGTGAAATAATAGAATATTTAAATAATCGCATTTTAGATTTCAAAAAAGATTTTATTAGAGGTTCAAGAGAATTTAAAAAATTAAGTATTAGTAAATATTATAAATTATTTAATGGTGTATCATTATTTTATAATCTTTTAAGTGGAGCTAAAACAAATGTATTAGCAAGTGAAATTTTAGATTCATATGGATTTTCTAAAGATGAATATATTGAACCATCAAAAGCATCAACAGAATTATCCCTTCAAACTATTAAAGAAGAGACTCCAACACAACAACAAGAACAATCATCTAAAGTACAAATTGGTGGACAACTTGAACAATTTCAAAATGATGAATTACAAAATACTGTTATTTCTAACTCTGAAATGTTATATAAAATGATTATTCTTGATAATGCACAATTATATATGAATGCTATCGCATTAGCAAATAGTGAATTAATAACACCTTTTGATTTTGATTCTCTTTATGATCAAGAAAATAAAAAATTCAAAGATAGAATATCACAAGAAAATGCTGAAAATAAATGCAAAAATTATGTTCTTACAAAAAAATATATTGATATTGATGAACTGAATGAAGATAATGATATTGATGTATATTATGATAAATCTTTCGATTTTACTGATTATGGTTTTCTTAAAAAACATTCAAAAAAACAAACAGAACTCAGTCCCGATGATTTTAATTCATTTTTAATTGATCAATATATGAAAGAAACAAAATTTCCTATTGAAGATGCACGACGCGAAATTGAAGATATTTTACGCGGAAAACGTCTTATAAGAGATGGACAATATGCTGTATTAGAAAAAGATGATGATGATAATACCACTTTTGAATATTATATTCGTAATAATAATAAATGGATTAAAGATGAAACAATTCCACCTGAAATATCATCAAGTGATAAAAGTTATTTTTGTAATGTCCGCGATAATTGTTTTTCTATTGATAAAAAATGTATGGATAGTAATCTTGCTTCTGATACTCTAAAGGAAAAAATTATTAAAGAAATGTATAATGAATTTGATAATAAATTTCATGAAAGTAAAGAGCGTATTCTTAATTTAATAAATAAAAAATATAATTATGATCTTAAAAATATTGTAAAATTACAAGAATTACGTAACTATCGCATGTTTAAATATAATAATATTCAATACAATATTGGATTAAATTATGAAAATGGTAAAGATATTCAGGATCCTACTAGTAAAAGCCAAAAAAAAGATGTTATAGAATCACCTTATGCACGTGTAAGAGATTTAATTCTTGGACTTAGTGACTATGTTAAAAAACAAAAATATATTTTACGTTTTATTCGATCATTTACTAGAAAAACAATTGAAAATAATCCTGAAGAAACAGCATGGTTATATTGTATTGATACCGGTTTAAAATTATTACCTTCTTTTTTTGAAACAATTGCTGTTACATTTATGAATCAAGGTGATGTATCTATTGCAATTGATACTATTTGTAAAGATAGAGGACAAAGTAGTGAAGACGGTGATTCTTGGGTTGATAAATATAGTGGATATGTAATTAAAAAAAATGATTTAGTTGTTGAAGAAGGATATGATGAATCAGGCCGTCGTCTTAAAACAAGAGAAATTATGGAAATGGATATAGGTACTTCATTATTACAAAGTCAACAAGATAAAAAAGAGCCATCATTTGATAGTCAAGAAGCTCAAATATCTAGTAATATAATAACTACATTAGTAAATTACATGGGTATTGATATAGAAAATAATCGTAGATTTGTTATTGATCATGTTATGAATATTATGGATACATTAAAAAATGAAGAAATATACAATAAAAGTGCAGAATTATTTTTAAAACAAAAAGGAAAACCTTTGGCACCCTATAAAGATTATAGATCTAAAACATTATTATTATCTACTTTCGCTTATTTAATTACTGGAATTCAAATATCTATTCCATCTGTGAAAACAAGAAAAACATTTCCTGGTTGTATTCGATCATTTGTTGGATATCCACTTGAAAGTGATGGAAATGATAGTTCTATTAAATATATTGCATGCATTGCCTTAAAAATTAAAAATGATACAACTTCTCCTTGGAATACATTAAAAAGAGTTTCACAAGATTCATTAATTACATCTATAAAATCAATTATTGATAAATTCATAATAACTGATCCAATTATTCAATCTAAATTTTCACAAAAAAGAGAATATATGATTTTAAATATAAATGATGATATTCCTATTGAACATGATATTCGTAAATGGATAAATTTTTTACCTCCTCTTGTTCAAATTAAAATGCGTACACCTATGCCTCCTAGCCCTGATTTTAAAACACGTTTATTAGATGATTTGAAAAAAGGTTCGAAAGATCAAAATGAAAAAATTGCTGTTTTAAAATCAAAAGTTATACATTTTTCTCTTGCATTACAAACACTTATACAAAATGTTGTTAATAAAGAAAAACCTATTATGACAAATAGTGTTAATGAACCATTTTTAGAAAATTCATGTTGTAATAAATTAGGTGATGTAAATACTATTCAATATTTCGTTTCTCAAGAACCAGGTATTATTTCATATGATACTGAAGTTGTAGAATTAAGTAATATAATTAGTGATATTATTAGTTCTCAAACTCCTTGTTATTTATATGATGAATCAAATACTAGAATAAAATATCCTTCTTTACCTACTAATTTTGATGAAAAAACTATTTATTTGGCATTTATTACATATTGCAAATTTAATACAACCCTTCCTATCCCTGAAAGTTTACAATTAGTATGTCACGAAAAACCAAGTAAATTTAATTCAGACGATTCTTTGGAAGAAAGAATCAAACAAATTAAAAATAATAGAATTGAATATACAGAAGCTTCCCTTGATGCATTATTACAAATTATTAATAAAGAACATATTATACCAATTGATTTAAATAGTAATCAAATCTCATATGTTCAATCATTGCGTGAAATATTAAATCATTTCGAAAAATCTCAATCAAATCAAATACCATCTAGATTGCAGGATATGTTAAAAATAATACTTGATACATTTGATATGACTATTACTGAAGATACAAGTGAATTAAGAGATTTAAAAAATTACCTTGGCGATGCAAATATTACTATTGCCAGTGAAATTATATCATTTATTACTTCAAATAGTAATTTAGATAAAAATAGTAAAACTAGATTAGAATATTTTATTAATAACATAATGGAATTTCAAGAAATTGGTAATGATATCGTTATGAATAAAATAGATAATTCTACCTTTAAAGCTATTCAATTTATTCAAACATGTATTGATAATCTTGTAAATGTTTTTCCTTATATGATTTTAAATAATGTTTCATTTAAAAATATTACTATTTCAAA
>JACCDP010315816.1_pt1 | contig 11682 bp, 10 predicted proteins | sample 7445841 | NCBI WGS metagenome assembly JACCDP01 (sample SAMN15323441, study PRJNA562643) | freshwater metagenome | isolation source: river surface water | place: USA:Blue River Watershed | collected 2017-08-17
AAAGGTCGCGTTATATTTGGACCACAAATAGAGCTCAATAAAGTTATTGACCCTTTTGTATATCGCAGGTACCTAGATTATGGTGCATTACATCCTATGCGAGACTCAAAGAGTCAAATTCAAAATGATGTTAATAAAAGAGGCATTCAAGAAAATATTAAACTTGGTCGAGGCGGCATTCGCAAGATTGAATTTATCGTGCAGGTTTATCAATTAATTAGAGGTGGTCAAGATAAAGCCTTAAAACTAAAATCACTTTTGCCGACATTAAAACTTCTAGAAGCTAAAAATTTACTATCTACTGAAGCTGTCAAATTATTATCTGAAGCTTATCGATTCTTAAGAAATCTTGAGCATAGACTTCAGTATATGGAAGACTTGCAAACTCAAGAGCTACCAAAGTCTGATGAAAGCAAATTAAGAGTCGCAAAATCTATGCACTATGAGAATTGGAGTTTATTTTATCGAGATCTTGAGATTCATAGAGCAAACGTAGAATTTTATTTTGACGAAGTTTTTAAAGAGGCCATTAAAGATGAGGATTCGCCTCAATTAAATATGGCTAAAGCACTTTGGCATAGCACTTTGAAGTTAGAGGATGCACATCAGCATCTCGAGAATTTAGGATTTAAATCACCGAGTGAGACTTATCGAGTACTTGATGGACTCAAGCATAGTTCACGTTATCTTCATTTACCTGAATCGAGTCGGCAACGATTCGATTTGCTTATGCCTTTAATTATAAATGAAGTCTCTTTGACGTCGGCTTCTTATACAGTAATGATAAGAATGATCTCAGTTTTAGAGAGTATATGTCGGCGTGCAAGTTATCTTGCGATGCTCACAGAAAATCCGAGTGCGCTAAAGATACTTATTAAATTATCTGAAGCAGGCCCTTGGCTATCTCAATACCTCGTTCAGCACCCGATTTTAATTGATGAGCTTCTTGATATTAAACATTTTTACACGAAACCAGATTTTGCTGAAATAAAAGTGAGACTTCAAAAAGATTTACTGAATACTCAGGATGATATTGAGCAGCAAATGAATGTGATGCGGAATATTAAGCATGCCACTATTTTTAAATTAGCAGCGCTCGAGGTGATAGGAGATGTGTCAGTTGAAAATCTTTCTGATTATTTAACTGAGCTTGCTGATTTATTGATTGAAGAAACATTATATTTAGTTTGGAATCATCTGTATTCAGAGCAAACGGATTTACCTAAGTTTGCAGTAATTGCATATGGAAAATTTGGTGGTAAAGAAATGAGCTATACGTCAGATTTAGACGTTGTATTTATCTATGATGATGATCGAGATGGTATGGCCGAAAAATATGCAAGATTTGCACAGCGTATTAATAGTTGGCTAAATACTTATACATCCTCAGGTGTACTTTATGAAATTGATCTCGCATTAAGACCTGATGGTGCTAGTGGGCTTTTAGTGAGTTCAATTAATGCTTTTCGAGATTATCAATCAAAGAGGGCATGGACCTGGGAGCATCAAGCGATCACACGCGCTAGATTTTGTGCTGGAGATAGAGAAATAGGTAATCAATTTGAAAAGATTCGATTTGATATTTTAAATACTACAAGAGATATAAATCAGTTAAAGAAAGATGTAGTAGAGATGCGAGAAAAAATGGTCGAAAAACACAAAGTCGATCATCAGTATTTTGATTTAAAGCAAGATCGTGGCGGTATTATTGATATTGAATTTATTGTGCAATATTTTGTATTGGCTTTTAGTGCTTCATATAAAGAACTCACTCACAATATAGGCAATATTGGACTACTTAATCTTTTTAGTAAAAAAAATTTAATAGAAGTTGAAACAGCAAAAAAACTCATTGATGCATACCGCTTATATAGATCACTTCAACATCAATTAGGGCTGGAAGCTAAACTCGATGGCAAAGTGATACTTTCTAAAGTTAATCATTATCCCATGGAAGTTATATCGATCTGGAAGGAAGTTTTTTTAAATTAACTGTCATAAGTTTTTTTTCAATTTTAATGATATACAAATCAAAGTATATAGAATGTTAGAATGTTTCTTTAAAAAATAAATCAGCAAAATAAAAAATTATGATTAGCGCACTCATTATTATCTTCGTCATTACATATGCTTCAATTACCCTTGAACACTCCATAAAAATTAATAAATCAGCCACAGCATTACTTGGTGCAGGATTGTTATGGACCATATATGCATTAGCAACTGGTGACCATACACTTGTAGGTCAACAATTATCCGAATCAATAGCTTCTACGGCTGAAATTGTTTTCTTTTTAATTGGTGCTATGACGATAGTAGAAGTAATTGATGCACATAATGGTTTTGAAGTTATAACCTCTCGTATAAAGACTAAAAAGCTAACATTTTTGCTATGGATCGTAGGATTTCTATCCTTCTTTTTAAGTGCTGTATTAGATAATTTAACAGCTACCATCGTGATGATCTCACTCACGAGAAAATTATTACAAAAACAAGAAGATAGACTGTTATTTGCAGCAATGGTGGTGATTTCAGCTAACGCCGGAGGTGCTTGGTCGCCCATTGGTGATGTAACAACCACGATGTTATGGATTGGTGGGCAAGTGACAACATTAGCTATTATTAAAGGTTTATTCTTAGCGTCATTAGCTAATTTAATTGCGCCCTTGTTATTTGTGAGCCATTCAATGAAGGGTAAACTTATTTCAACACAAGCTAAAACATATAACGCTTCTTCTAGTCTGACATCTGATTTTGAGAGGAACACTATGTTTTATTTAGGCCTCGGAATTTTGATTTTAGTGCCTGTGTTTAAAACAGTGACACATTTACCACCTTATATGGGCATACTTTTTGGATTGGGCATTCTTTGGTTGGTAGGGGATTTGATACATTACAAGAAGGACGATGCTGATAAACAGCAATTCACTCTAGCCCATGCTTTACATCGTATTGACATGACATCGATTGTCTTTTTTATTGGGATTCTATTGGCTGTCGCTACACTCGAACATAGCCAAATTCTTCACTCATTCTCTGAGTTTTTAGATAGAACAGTGGGACGTCAGGACTATATTGTCACCTTATTAGGCTTACTAAGTGCTGTTGTTGATAATGTCCCCCTTGTCGCAGCTTCAATGGGAATGTATGACTTAACGCAATATCCGGCCGATAGTTTCTTATGGGAATTTATGGCTTATTGTGCAGGTACAGGTGGATCAATACTTATTATTGGTTCGGCTGCAGGGGTTGCTGCTATGGGCTTAGAAAAGATTCCATTTTTTTGGTATGTTAAAAAGATTAGCTGGTTAGCTTTGATAGGCTATTTTGCAGGCATAGCTATCTATATTACTCAATTTAATTTAACTCACTAATCAGTATTAATGAATTTTTGTTGAACAAATAGGGCAGGTACATTTCCAGGAATGTACTAACCACTCAAATGCTTCAGTTTTATTTTTATATTTCATTTTTTTCCCTCAGATTATTGAACAGCATCAGCGATGGCAGATAAGTATCTTTAGTAATAAACTTTATAGCCTTTTAATATATAAAAAAAGCCTAGTATGAACCAGGCTTTTTAATTTTTTCATTTGTAAAAAAAAACAATTACTTGTTCATTACGTACATAGTTACTTCAAAGCCAAAACGCATTTCTGTAGCTGCTGGAGTTGTCCACATAATATTTCCCCTAAAAGTTTATTTTAAAAAAATAATTCATTTAACAAGTCTTTTAACTTGTTAAATGAATCGTACTCTAACGATTGATACATCATAGGAAAAATTCACTTAACTTAAGCTAAGTAATTTCATGAATAGATTAGAGGCATACTTGTGCTCTAAGACCCACAGCGGATTCATAAATAAGTTTTTTTCATGTCTTGTTTCAATTAATCCCTTATTTCTTTATAAAGTTACTTGTTAAGAACATGGAAGGTTAATATATTTGCTGGTAGATTTATCTATCTATCGAATGTTATGGAAAATTAGTTTAGAAAATTTAATCTACTATGTTATATTTATGCGCTATGTTAAAGCGTCTTTTTAGTACCTTATGCCTAATTTTTCTGTTTGCTTTTACTCAGCAAGCATCGATTGCGCATGAAATAAGTCATATTGAAGATTCTGTAAAACATACTCAATCACATAAATCAGATTTACATTCATGTAGTCAGTGTGTCAGTTTCGCAAAACTTCAACATGTAAACGATAGTGTATTTGTGTTTAATGTTGAGGAAACCAAACAATATGTAACATTTGTTTCTCATTTAAATTCATACCAATCTCTCACAGCAATTTATTTTGCTGCACGCGCACCCCCTAAAACTCAGTATTAAATTAATTTAAATTTATTCCCTTATCTTGGTAAGGGTTTTTGCTATTGATTTTACTGGGGTTATTTGAAATGAAACTCAAAAAAGTATCACTATTATTTTTACTATTGTTGTCTTCATGGGCAATTGCCGCTGATAGGGCCATGTTAACTATTCCAACCACTGCTGTGACAGGAAATCCTTTGGGTGTTGGTTCAGATCAGATGGTGGTTCCTATTTCAATTTTAAATGGCCGTGAACTTTCATTAAAACGGGAAAGTACACTGGCTGAAACTTTAAATAGTGTTCCAGGCGTGAGTAATAGTTCTTTTGGTCCCTCAGTGGGGCGTCCTATGATTCGCGGCATGGATAGTGACCGTATTAGAATTTTACAAAATGGTGTGAATAGCATCGATGCGTCTAACTTGAGTTTTGACCATGCTGTTGCGATCGACCCACTCATCATTGAACAAATTGATGTAATCAGAGGTCCTGCGACACTTCTCTATGGTGGAGGTGCAGTAGGTGGTGTTATCAATGCGATTGATCATCGCATCCCTAAGGAAAAACTGCAGGGTATTACAGGGCGTGGTGAGATCAGATATGGCGGAGCAAATTTAGAGCAAAGTCAAGCCGCAGTGATTGATATTGGCACAGGTAATTTTGTGATGCACCTTGATGCTTATCATCGTGATGGTAAAAACTATCGCATCCCCGGTAATGCAGTTTCTAATCGACTTCAATCAACCGCAGCCTGGAATCCAGAAGAAGAAAATTACACTTTATATTCGACCGATCATGGTAAAAGAAGATTGCTTAATAGCCAATCTGAAACAAAAGGTGGTGCTATCGGTGCCTCCATGATTTTCGATAAAGGCTTCGCAGGGTTTAGCTATGCCAAACATCAAAGCGTCTATGGCAGTGTTAAGGAGCCAGGGGTTCATCTCGACATGGATCGGGATCGCTATGATTTTTCATCTGAACTTAAAGATTTAAATACATTTTTTGATCGAGCTAAATTTAAAGTTGCTTACACAGATTATCAGCATCATGAAAAAGAGGGAAGTGAGATACATACCACTTTTAAGAACGCTGTGACCGACGGTACGTTTGAGCTTGGCCATAAGCCGATAGCTGGGCTTCAGGGTGTTTTAGGTGTGCAATTTGATCACGGTAAATTTAATGCGATCGGACATGAAGCTTTTGTTCCTAATTCAAGAACAAACTCACAATCAGTTTATGTTTATGAAGAATTGCCTTTAGAAAAACATAAGGTAACCTTTGGTTTAAGGCATGGTAAGCACGATGTAGAAAATAAAGGTGGAGAAGGGTCTGATCACGGAAATCATTTCAGCGACCCTACTGCAAAGAAATTTAATACTAATAATGCAGCAATAGGTGGGCTTTACGCACTTAACGATCAATGGTCGCTGACAGGTAATATAAGCCATAATGAAAGGGCTCCTACCTACTTTGAACTCTTCGCAAATGGACTTCATAAAGCTACTGGGGTTTATGAGGAAGGTCAGGCAGATTTAAAAAAAGAAAAATCAAATGGTATTGATGGACAAATTCGCTGGAAGTCGGGGCAAGATAGCCTTACTTTTGGGGCTTATTTTAATAGGTTCTCAAATTTTATTGGCTTATTATCAACTAATGAACCAAAAGTTGTTGAACATGAACATGATGGTGAACATCATGAAATTACATATCAAAAATCTCGCTTCACTGGGATTAAAGCTGAGTTTAAGGGGATAGAGTTAGAAGGTAAAACGATGCTGACAGATTACCTTCAATTTAACCTAAGAGCTGATTATGTGGATGCTAAAGATAAAACAAATGGTGGTTATGTGCCGCGCATATCACCACTTAAACTGGGCGCAGGCCTCAAGTATGAATTTGATAGCTTTGGCGCAAGATTAGATGTGCTTCATGCTTTTAGACAAGATCGTGTAGCGACAAATTATAATTACGAAGGAAATAAGGAGCTTACTACAGATGCTTATACAAACGTCAGTATGATGGCGACCTATAAGTTACCGACCCAATATAATTTAGAGGCATTTACGCGAGCTAATAATTTATTAGACGAAGAAATTCGCGAGCATGCATCTTTTCTTAAGGATATAGCGCCTATGGGTGGTCGATCGCTTATGATTGGCCTTCGTGGTGAATTTTAAATTTTCAGAAATTTAAAAAGAGCAAAGATCATATTATTAATATAATGAACTCTATTTTTTACGTTTACTCTATTGAGACATATTAATTACAATTAGGATTGATTATGACAAAGAAAGTGAAGCAAGAAAAAAAATGCCCTTACAATTGGCATATGGCTTTTAGATGCGTACTTGGAACTGCATTTTATGTTTTAGGTATTGCCGCCTTTATTAAATATCTTTTTTGTTCTGCATCATGAGCGTAAAAAAGCCAATATTGAGTGAGGGTGATCTTTCACGCCTCATTGAAATGGCTTGGGAAGATAGAACGCCTTTTGAGGCAATCTTAAAAAATTTTCATATAGATGAGTCTTCTTTAATGAGAATCATGCAAGACAATCTTAAGCCATCTTCTTATAGGCTATGGAGAAAGCGTGTTAAAGAAAAATCAGTTAAACATATTAAACTGAGATCCCCAGAGATAAACCGAGCCTATTGCCCGACACAATATAAAATCAACCGTTAATTTTTTTATGAGAATGATAAAAAAAGCACAATTAGCCACAAAGATTTGTGTTGTTTGCCATAAGCCATTTACCTGGAGAAAAAAATGGCAACTTGTTTGGGATGAAGTGAAGTTTTGTTCTGAACGTTGCAGGCGCCATAAAACTTAACATAATAGGAAAATATTCAGTCTCGATGAGTTACAAGGCCTCAATATTTTGAATATATTGATGCGCTTGAGATTGAATTTCCTTTAATAAATCACGATCCATATCTCGAAGTTGCTTGTACACAATGCCTAATCTGGGATTCTTACCAAGCTTTTCGGAGTTTACTAAAAAGAAATTCCAATAAAGACTATTAAATGGACAAGCCTTTTCACCAATTTTTTCATTTTTCGAGTAATGACAGCCCTCGCAATAGTTACTCATTTTATTGACATAGTTGGCAGTGGAAACATAAGGTTTACTGGCTAATTTTCCACCATCAGCAAATTGACTCATACCAATAGTATTAGGCATTTCCACCCATTCAAAAGCATCAATATAAATTCCAAGATACCATTGATGAAGTTTTTGTGGATGAATGCCTGCAAGGAGTGAAAAATTACCAATCACCATAAGTCTTTGAATATGGTGAGCATAGGCTTCATTTAAAGATTGATTAATGGAATATTTAAGACAATTCATTTGGGTTTGACCATTCCAAAACCAGCTCGGTACCGGTAATTCATGATTAAAATAATTTTCATTATTTAGTGACGATATATTTGCCCAGTAATAGCCTCTTATGTATTCTCTCCAACCTAATATTTGTCTGATAAAACCTTCAGCAGTATTAATAGATATTTGATTATCGCGATATGAACTCTCAACTTTCAAAATAACTTCATGAGGCGATATCATTTTTGTATTAAGAGCAAAAGAAATTAACGAATGAAACATCTTTGACTCATCCTTATGCATCGCATCTTGATAATCACCGAAGTACACTAATATGTTTTTTACAAAGAAATCGAGATGTTTTAAAGCTTCCTTCCTATTTAATGGCCACCGAAATTGAGATGCATTATGCTCACCAAAGCTTTTTATCTGCGCCTTACAAATTTCATTCCATAGGACACTATGATCATGTATTGGTCGAGAATCTTTAAAAGTTTTGGGTGTTCCCTTCCATGCCTTTCTATTCTCATTATCAAAATTCCATTTTGCACCTATTGGCTTATTTATATCCTTCATAAGAATCTGATGTTTCTTTCTCATATAGCGGTAAAAGGATTCCATTAGCCATTGCTTTTTATCTTTAAACACCTCTTTTACTTCATCACGATTGGTATAAAAATGTTCTGATGAGACACGTGCAGATGGTATATAAATTTCACTACAGAAAACCTCTAATTCTTTATCTAATCTGGATTCATCGGGCTCTTGGTATTCAAATTTTTTAATGTGCAGAAGTTTAATTAAAGTATTAAGATTAGATTTAAAAGATTGTTGATTTGATTCATCATTTATTTTTATGTAGATAACTTGATGATTATTTTTTGTGAGAAACTCTTTAAAATCTCTCATGGCAGCAAAGATGGCTAGAATTTTTTGTGCATGATGAAGTACGTAGTTTGTTTCCTGTATAACTTCCATTAATACGTAATAAATTTCATCATCTATATTTTTAAACCAGGAATGATTTGGATTGAGCTGATCGCCAAGAATAAGTCTTAGGGTTTTCATATTAGGAACTTAATAAATATACAATCTATTTTTTTGTATCTTCATCATAGGCGAGATGGCTTTTCACATCACAATATTTTTTGTAGCAAATAAAAAAGTATTATCATGATAAAAATAACTACCACCATAGAAGTAAAGTAGCCGTATTGATTTTTTAATAACCAGCTAAACAATGGAAGTGCAGGCATGACTGGTAAAACATAGATAAAATTCTCGTTGGCCAATTTAGCAATCTTATCTGTGTCTTTACTTTCAAACCAAATCATAGTGTAGGCGGTGAATGAAATAATTGGAAGCGCCAAGAGAAGTGCGGCTATTTTAGTATCTTTTTTACTTAATTCAGTCACTAATACAATAACTAAAGTAGCAATAATAATTTTTATGAAATAGGTCATTAATAAACAATCTGCATGTTTGGTTTTTCAGGGGCCTGGGGTAGAAAAGAAGCCTTATTAGATTGAATCCTTTTTGCGCTCCATAAGACAGCAAGTGCATCTAAAATATCATTATCCATTACATCTTTTTTTGCATATTGTTTTCGTATTTCTTCAAAATTAAAATGTTTAAAGTGTATGGCTAATAAAGAATTTCTAATGCTAAAGCCTTCATAAGTCTTTTTGCTTTCTAGGATAACCTTTTCATTGTTCATTGCTCTGAAGCTTAATTCAGGATGTATTTCGTAAATATTCATATTTTCATGGTGCATTATTGTTTGCACATCTTTAATCTTAGGAAATAAATACCATGATTGAAGCGACATAGACTTGCCAAAAAGCTTTTTCGAAACAAGAGAAGCTTTTTCATAATTTGGCTGCTCTAACATTTCAGGGGTGGGCGCTGTAAATACCGAAGAAGCTTTTTTGCTGAGCAACTTTCTAGCTAATTGGTCAGCTTGCCTGGGTATTATGTCAGATAATACAACGGGCATATCAATGCCAATAATTAAATGATTTTTATGTGTAAAGAAATTTTTTAATTCATTAAGATTTTTAAAGATAGAGGACTCAACATTTCCACTTTGATTTTCCCAAACTGAAAACCAGCCTGATTTACACCCATCAATTCCAATAATGAATGCCAATTAATTCACCCGACAGTAATTGAGTCTGTTAAAACGCCATGACGCAAAATATTGATAAGCTATTTTGCTCATAGGGTAAATGATAGGAAGCTTGATAACGAAGCTTAGGTAGCGCCATCCTCTTAAATGTTTCCAAATAAGACAAAACGCATCAATACCTTTATAAAGTATTTCCTTTTCATCGATAGCGTGAAGGCTTAAAAGTGCATCCTTATATGTAATTTTGTATTTGTTGAGAATTTCTTTATTCGTATGAAGATTGCACCACAAAAAAATGTCGGTAGGGGCAATGGATTTGTAATATTGGATTTCTTTTTTGCAAATATTGCATTGATTATCAAATAAAATCTTTATCATAATTTTTTAAGTTAGATTTAAAAAGAAAGGCCCCAAACCATTCAGGGTGAATTTGGAGCCTATCGAGCAATATTTCAGCTTATTGCTTCTTGTATAGAGTTATGCACTTATTAAAAATTCAATTTTTTTACGAAAGACCCTATACTTATTTTATGGATACTCTAAGTCATGCTTTATGGGGATATGGTTTGTTTGGATACAAGCAATATCCTTGGTCAGCGATATTCTTCGGGGCTATGCCAGATCTTATATCGTTTGGATTCTTGATGCTTATAAATCTTATGACGGGGCATTGGCATTTTGGAAAACCCGCACTAGATTCTCTGCCATCTTGGATTTTTCCAGCTTATTCAATCGGCCATAGTTTTATTGTATGCTTGCCTATCATTTATGTTGTTTATCGCTTTAACCGAGCATTTGCTATGGCAATGCTAGCCTGGCCATTTCATATCATTCTTGATTTTCCTTTTCACTCGAAAGCTTTCTTTGCGACCCCAATTTTTTGGCCGCTATCCGATTACAACATAGATGGAATTCCATGGACACATTGGTATATATGGTACCCAAATATTTTATTTCTCTTTATTCTGCTCTTTTATCGTTACAAGAAAAATTATAAGAAATTTAATCAGTGATCATACTTAGAAAATCAGAAGATCGAGGATATACCGACCATGGTTGGTTAAAAAGCTATCATTCATTTTCGTTTGCAGATTATTACGATCCTCAATATATGGGTTGGGGTAATCTTCGTGTCATTAATGAGGACTATATTGAACCAGGCGGAGGCTTTGGAGATCATTCTCATAGAAATATGGAGATTATCACCTACGTTCTTTCAGGTCAGTTGGCCCATAAAGACAGCATGGGCAATGTGAAAACTATCAATCCAGATGAGGTCCAAAGAATGAGTGCAGGAAGCTTTGTTACGCATAGCGAATTTAATAGCGCCAGTAATGCCATGACTCATCTATTACAAATTTGGATTGAACCCCATGTGAAAAATATAGAGCCTAGCTACGAGCAAAAAACGATTCCTAGTGCTAGGAAAAAAGGTGCGCTTGCCCTCATTGCATCTTCAGATGGGAGAGATCAGTCTGTTTTGATTCACGCGGATGCGTTTTTATATGCCGGTATTTTCAATGAACATCAGAAAGCGATTTTAAAGTTAAGTCAAAGTAGAAAAGCATATGTTCATCTTATCAAAGGAATATTGGAAATTAACGGCCATCATTTGAAGTCTGGTGATGCATTATTACTGGAGGATGAGCCTTTAATCATTATTGAAAAGGGTGGGGATGGGGAAGTATTGATATTTGATCTAGCGGCATAAATAGTGACCAAACCACCTTATTTTCAGGGTAAACATAAGTAATTCATTTTTATTAGTAATCAAGGTTTCAATTTGATTGCTATTACTTTACAATTGCCGAAACCTTAAGCTTAATCTGAATTCGAGGCAATTATCATGTCAGAAAAAAACAACATTGATAAGAAATTATCCAGTATCAAAAACTTGCTCGCTAAGCAAAATCTGG
>JACCDP010570768.1_pt1 | contig 11682 bp, 23 predicted proteins | sample 7445841 | NCBI WGS metagenome assembly JACCDP01 (sample SAMN15323441, study PRJNA562643) | freshwater metagenome | isolation source: river surface water | place: USA:Blue River Watershed | collected 2017-08-17
GGGGAACAGTCAACGGTTTGTTTGTTATTACCTTTTTCTTTAGGTCGTTAATGAATTTTACACTTCCTTGGTAATTCCTAATTAAATCAACGACTTCAGTATCAGATATCTCCAACTGCTCATTAATTGATAACTTATATTTTTCAAGCTCCTGCTTAATTAAATCTTTCATCATTAATAAATACCAATGATAAACAAAAATCCCCACCTTGTGAGTGGGGACTTGATTTTAATTAATTAAATCTGAACGATACTGACCTTGTTCATCCCATTTGTCCAAACACTCATATCCTTGGTCCTCTAAATTATTTTCAGTTCCGATTAAATTTACGTTCCTCAAATCAGGGAAAGAACACATATCAACATCATCAAAATCAGCAAAGTCACAATCTCTAATCGACAAGTATTTCAAAGAAGTAGGTAAGTTTCTTAATACTTTTTTAACTTGTCTTGAGTTGGCTCCCACCAATAGAACTAATCCAAACTCTCTATCAAACTTATAATGTGGTTCATCTAAACCATACTCCATTTGCTCGTTAACTACTTTTTTAACTAATCTTACTAAATCAGATTCAGTTAGTCTCATTATTCTCTTTGCCATTTTGTTATTTTTATAATAAATACTTCAATAAAATAAAAATCCCCACCTTGTGAGTGGGGACTTAATTAATTTACTCTTCTGTTGAGTCACCTTTTGATTTGTTTATCCATTTGTCTACGGAACCGATTCCGAAAGAACCTAAAACTAACCATAAGAACGCATTGAAAATGAATTCGTTGATTACTAAGTCTTTTCCTAATGAACCAGTTACGATGTCTGCAATTGCAAACCCTGACATCATAACAAATGCTAAAAAGCCCACAACAGATTTTTCGTTGATTGTGTTGTTGTCGTTAAACAACTGTGCAAAGAATTTTTTCATAATATTTGGTAATTTACTTACCAATAAATATCTGAAAGGTTATCAATTTTAGTTGATGACCGCACTTATATAAACCGGAAGTCCTAGTGTCCATTGTGTTGATGCAGATTGAATCAGCACCGCAGTTCCTGAAGGAGTAGATGGTGGAGGAGGAACACCAATTCCTGCACCAAAGACAAATCCATTATCTGGAGACGAAGTCCAAGTTTTTAATGAATTTGTATCTCCAGAATAAATTGCAGTGCTTCCTGTTTGGCTCATTGTAATGGTTATACTTTGACCTGTAAACCCTGAGAAATAATCTGTTCTATCAATACCGTCTGAGTCAATTGAGTTCCAATATATTCCTCTTGACCCTGTAGCCAATACGTTAGGGTCAGTTGTTCCTGAAGTTGCTCCACCAGCACCATTCATAATTGTATTACCTGAACTTGGAAAATTATAGGGTAATGCAACTAAGTTGAATGAGTATCCTGTTACTGGCACTGGACTTGTTGATGGTGTTGGCGTTAATGTTGGTGTAACTGATGGTGTTTGAGTATTAGTCACACTTGGCGTTGGTGTAGATGTTTGAGTTACTGTTGGTGTAGGGGTAGGTGTTGGTGATAATGTTCCTATCACACAAATATCAACAGCCCCTTCATTAGGGGTGAAAAGAGGGAAGAATACATGTAATGGTTGTGTTACAGCGTTGGTTGATGTGTAAAGTAATGTTGAATTATAATAATACTTTACGCTTGTTCCATCATAATCCACTTTCCACACATCAGATGATGATACAACAGTACCAACATTTAAAACAGCAACTTGACCACCGTTTTCATATATTTCAATTTGGTCACTATTATACAGGTAAATACCATATGACGTATCCTCATATGTACTGCCAGGGGTTGCGGTTGGGTTGTAAGAGAATCCACCCATTAAAATATTACCATTTGCGGAAGTTTGGAAGGTTACGGAAACAGGACCACTGAATGTCTCCAAAGAATATGCCGATGAATCCCATCCTGCCGTTCCGTTATTTAAAGCACTATTACTTGTTGTTGTTGCATTATTACCTATAAATGTAAATGAATCACAGAGAGACACAACATATGAGGTCCAATATCCATTATTATTCAACCAAGTAACCGCATCATTTGTTGTTGCAAATGGAGGTTGACCATTTTTTGAACCAAGATAATCCGCCAAACTTAAGAATGTCTCATCTGTTTTAACACCAATTGGTTTTGAACCCCAAAATCCAACTCTTGCAGTTCCAAAAACACCAGGAGGGATTGGTTGTCCACTTGGTCTCGCATTTCCAATAATCCATCTTAAGTCTTCATCAGGTCCACCCCACCATTTAACACCACCATAATCGGAACTATAGTCCACGTCAACATCTCCAACGATTAAATCACCGAATTGTGTTGTTCCCGATATTGGTGCACCTGAATTATATGCAAAAGGTCTTGAAAATGCCATTTATAATAAATATTTGAAAGTTTGGTTTAATGAAAATATTAATTACCAAATTTTAAATCGTAAACGACCCATTGTTTCACATCATTTTCTTTAGAATGATAAACGGTTAGTCCGTTGTTACATTCCACGGAATAAAGGTATAGGTTATCCGAACCCTCCAAATAATCTACGTATGTCTTTGTTGCGTTTTGGGATACGTTGAATGGTATATAATAAGAATATAATCTTTCACTCAAAACGTTCGATTGATAATTTTCGTTATACCATAGCGTTAAATTTATTCCATCAAGTGTGTAACTATAAGATTGGTCTGTATTTACGGTTGAACCATCAGAACCCATATTACCGGCTTCACCGAATCTAAATGGTAAATCATCATTAACTCTAATTTCAAATTTGAAAATACCCTGAACAGGATAACCTTGAGTTATTGTAAAAGTTCTTCCGTTAAAATTGAAAACTTGTGTATCGAATACTCCATCAGGTTGGTTAACGTTATTGAACTGTAGTCCCAAGTAATTGTTCGCAATTGGGTCATAAAGATAGAAATAACCCCATGCATCAAAAATATCTTCACCCCAATCACTCCAATATGATGATGTTAAACTAAAAGAGGTATTATTCGGTGTTCCCAAAGATGTATAATTGAAATTACCAATTTGCATGTCTTTTTCTATCAAACCCCCCACAGTGTATCCACCCGTGGTTGTTCTATCAGCAGAAACTATGAACTCAGCATATGATGTCCAATAACCATTCGTATTTAACCAATTTTTTGCATCTGTTCCACCCGTAAAATTCTGATTGAATAATAAGTTTGTTGTGTCCAAAAAAGATTGTCTAGTTTTTGCAGGACTTTTGAAAAATCCAACTGAAGCTGTAACCCCTGATATGTTGGTCGGTTGTGTATTTCCTGAAACTGGAACTCCGATAACATATCCATCATCCTCTTCGGGTCCCATCCACCAAGTTACACCTCCTGGATTGGAGCTATATTCTTGTGGAGTTATACCAACCGCCAAATTTACAATTTGTTCCGTCCCATCGATTGGTGTTTGAGAGGGGTTATATGATAAAGGAGTTGATGCCATTTTTTCTTTATTGATAAATACTTAAATGGCATAAAAAAAGGGAGACACCGTCGCGTCTCCCTCGAATTTCCCCGTCAGGAAAAAATTTGTATGATTTTGTTATGGTCAGGTAAATCATAACACCCGTTGAAGTCGGACAAACTTCTGTTTTGATTTCTCGTCATAAACATCCAAAATGACGTGGTTTCGTTCGTCTCATTAAGGTCAGACTGAGGAACCATCCTTTTAAAAACCTCCCGTGTTTAGTTTGATTTTTTTTCTAATTTATAAAGCGGAGAAGAATAAAAATAAGGTGAGTATGGGGAACCACCACTATAAACATTCCGCTGTCCAATTGTTTTTCAAAGATAAGAAAGATTTTAATGCCTTCCAAATCTTTTAATGAAAATTTCCAAAATAAAACGTCTTTATTTAGGAGGACTTTCGTGGTTGGGAGTGGAGTCGAACCACTGGCACACGGCTTTCATACCGATGCTCTACCTAAGTGAAGTCGAGCTTCACAACTGAGCTACCACAACCATTTTAAAGAACTAAATTTAGATTTGAATACCGAGTATCTTTCATTTCCTGTAAGTTTCAAATCTTTAACAAAATTAAGAATCTTTTTCAATTCCGTCAAATTTATTTTCATTAATTTTTTGGTCAACCCAAATCATTAACAAAAAACTTGATGCTGTGATGTTACCCATCCAAATATATGTGTCGTAACTCCACATTATACCCAATAAAGCAAGCATTGAATTTAACCACATCAAAGATAATAAAGTTTTTTTCATATTGTTATTTTAAAGAACTAAAAAAGTTGGGGTGAGAATTTTTCCAGACTCTTACCCCATGGCTATTCACCATTATTAGAATCAGACTACAAAGTTAAGAATCTTTTTTGATTCGGTCAAACTTTTTTTATTCTAAAAGACATATTTATTCACAAATATACAAACTATGGCAAAAGCTAAGGGTGGCGCGTCTGACGCAAGAAAAGTAAGTTTTGGTAAAAGAAAAAGAGGGTCTGCAAAGAAGGCATTTAACAAACACAACCCCAAACCAAAGGCTTATAGAGGTCAAGGACGTTAATTAGTGATTTTTCTTCAAATTAATCTATATTCTCATCATGTCAGATAAGAAAAGGAGACTATATCGCCTAATCGAAGTATACATCAATGAATTCAGGGGTGATGCTGTCGAGGAAATGTATGGAAAAGGGACAAAAATCAAAATCCACAACATGTATGAGTCATATTCGACCAATAGTGTTGTTTTGGAGGCCATTATCCACTTGGGTAACACCATTAATGAAGAGGTTATGGACCGTGAACTGGCAGATGTCCTAATTCAAGACGCTTTGGTCTATTTTTTCCCCGAAAAAAACGTCAAAACCATGGTCAGATACGACGTTTAACAAAAAACCCCCGATTTCTCGAGGGTCCTTACTTAATATTTTCGTTCAATTTCTTGAAATTTTCTTGGTTTTATGTTTTTTCTACATTTTTTACAATTTTGACACTCCATAGGTTGTCTGAGGTTTACCTGACGTAAATTTCTTTGTCTCATTTGCATCTGTCTCATTTTCTGCATCCGAGTGAATTGGTGGACTGTCATTGTGATGATAACTTTACCATCTTTTTTCTCAATTTTGGGTTTTTCCTCATTTTTTCTAAATTCTACGAAATCTCTGAACTGATTGTGTAAAATTGGTGTTTTAGGTTTTTGTGCCATTAAGGTCAATGAACCGAAAATCGCTGTGATAACTAAAAATACTTTTTTCATAATGATAATTTTATAAAATATAGACGATAAATCTATCAAAAAGTTTATTTTAGACTTTTGGTTTAGATAAAGACTTATATAGTTCCGAATTTTCTTTTTGTAGGTATTCAACTTTAACAGCAAGTGCCGAAACTTGCTCTGTAAGTTTTAAAATTGTTGCTCTCATCTCGTCTTTCTCTCTAGATGAGTTCTCCAAAAGGACCTCTAATTTGGATATTCGGTCTTTACAATCATGACGGATGAATTCTTCATCTCTTTCTTTTCTCATTGCTCTTTTTTCGTAAAATCTCCAAGCACTTGCAGAGCCCAAAACTGTGACAATAGTAATGAGGACGGTCCAAACTGATTCTGATTGCATTATTTCTTTGTTTTCAGATAAATATTACTTTTTATAAGAAAATTTGAATTTTGGTCGGGAGGGAAATAATTATTATTCTTTTAGAATAATAATAAGAATTAATAAAAATAAAAAAAAAGAAAAACTAGTAATACTAGTTCTAGAGAATTTTACAAAAAATCAACACAGACTTCGAAACCCAGTAAACCCTCTATAAGATTGGTTACTTGACGAACATCCACATTATTATCAGGTTGGACGGGTGTATTTCTTTTGATGGATACAAAGATTGTGTGAGAATCAGGAATCCATTTGTTTGTTATGTCGTCAAATTTCTGAGTTGGGAGAACTACAATTTCAGCAATAGAAATATCCCCTCCGAAGGAGGTGTCCAACGAAGACTCGACAAGTTGTTTTATTCTTCCAACTTTGTCCATGTCATATCTGAATTTAATACCACCGAGCAAAGGTGTTTTCTATTCCATTCCGTGGGTCCAATAAGAGACAATGTCTTATTACCAGTAGAATCCTCGTATAAGTGATATACTTCCCCAATTTTCGGCTCAAACTTATAATTTGATTCATATATCTCCTGTTGTAAAAGAAGTGAATTTTGGAGTATTTCTGCCTCTTTAACGAGTTCAGCATATCTTCTCTTCATCACTCGGTCCACTTTGTTTAGACCGTGTGTTTTGAAGGCTGTTAAATCTTGGGGTTCAATCTTCGGAGCACCGACGTGAGCTGGATACTCCATAATCATGGGTTTCAGATTGACCTTATCTATATGGGATTGTGTTGACATAAAAAAAGTCCCAAGTTGGGACTTTAAATATAATGATTGAAATTAATAAATCCAATTATTCACCTTTAATCATCGATAAACCGTGTTTCAAAAATTCTTTTGCTCTTGGTGAAACTGAGTTGTGAGCAAATACCTTCTCGATGTCTTTGACTAATTCTTCACCGTGTTCGTTTTCTTTATAAAGTTCGATGATTTTATCCATTGAACTACAACACTCTTTTTTTGTTTCGTCAAAGTAGTTGTATGGTTTGAATGATTTGAGATTATTCATGATTTCAAAAGCCAAGTGTTCACCACCATCAGAAACATCTGGATGAAGTCTCAAAGTTTTAAGTAACTCCAATCTATCGACAATACCATTAAGACCATTTTTTCTTAATGATACTCCCTTAATGTAGTCATTGGCATCGTCATTACCAACAAGGTCTTCTAACGTTTTAACGTTTCCGCTGTGACAGAATTTTTTGTCACTGCCTTCAGATTGTTCGAAAAAATAATTTTTTCTAATCTGAGATTTTTCTTCTTCGGTTATAATAAATCTTTTACTCATGTCTATAAATATTATGGATTTTGAATAATTTCATGAAGGAATTTTTTTCGTTGTTCCTCCGTTAAACTTTCTTTGGTAAATGAGAAGGGGTCATAGTTACAAAGGAAAAAATGTTTCTTAAAATAATTGAACACAATTTGAGCCGATTCGAAAGTATAGATGTCATCGAAACTATAAGGTTTCAAATTCAAGAAAGGATTATTTGAAATGAAACCGTCAAAAAAATCTGACTTCCACAACGGACTTTCCGAAATGAAATCTAATTTAGACAAATCTTCTTTCAAGTGTTCCATCCTAATAAAGTGGTCAGGTATCCTATCGTCAAAATCATATTTCGCAACATAGTTTCTTAACACAATATTTTTTTCAGGGTCTGAATCCAATTTTCTAACTTCGGAATAACGAAGGAGTTGAATTACAAACTCAGAAAATCTATCGATAAAAATCTGTTTTGTTGTTTTTGTATAAACTATCTGACTTCCAATGGATGTAAAATTTGTAAATAAACTTAACACCCTATCATATGGGTTTCTGATACTACAAACAATCTTAAAATCATTAAATTCTTCAGAAACAAATATTGCGTGAGAATGATAAGGTGATGTCAATTCTTTTGGTTCTGATTTAATACCTTCCTTGTATTCAAAACTATAATTTGAAAATATATCAGCAACTAGTTTGGTTGCACATCTTTCAGGCGCCCACCATATGATTTTATGTTTTGTTGAAAAATTCATTCCTATAAAAATAAACTTTTAAAAGTCAAATTAAAGAGTGGTATTTCATATTTATCAACATGAAAAATATTATTTTAACTTTATCATTGTTCCTTATCTCAACGGTTGGATTTGCTCAAAAGGACACAGTAAGAATAAAACACACAAACTACACGACAGTGTTTGATAAAACCAAAAGATATCCCGTTATGGTGGAGTGGTGGGTTACCAAAAAAATGGTATCTTGCCCGACTCCATTAAAGCGTAAAGATAATTTCAAACCTGACCCAAAACTTCCGAAAGAAACTGATATTGCCAAGGATTATGTTGGTAGTGGTTTGGACAGAGGACACATGATGCCAGCAGCAGAAAACTTATGTCAAACTCCCGCAATACAAGATGAATGTTTCTATTTTTCAAATATGTCAGCTCAATACCATTCATTAAATGCTGGTGATTGGAAATCAGTTGAAACAATGGAGAGAGAATGGGCTCAAAAAGATGATACAGTTCACGTGTGGTGTGGAAACATTGGTGAACTTAAAAAAATAGGTTCGGTTTCGGTTCCAAAACAATGTTGGAAAGTTTTATATTTTGTAAAAACAAAAGAATGGATGGCATTTCTTTTCAACAATGACACCTCCAAACCAGATGGTATTTACAACAATCTGATTGACAAAAAAGAAATCGAAAAACTTACAGGATTTAAATTTCGTTAAAAATAAACTTATTTAAATTATGAATTGTGTTAACTGACTCATACTTGTCATAACACAAATCCCATAATGTTTTCCCTTTTATAAAAGGGTGTGGTTCAGATAATGCATATCTTTTTCCCATCTCATAATCTTCGGGAGAATACATTAATTTTGTTTTAGGTTTTTTAACAAACAATTTTCTGAATTTCAATAAAAAATATGTAAACATAAAATTTTAATTAAAAAAAACCCCCGATAATTCGGGGGTCAGTTTATTATAATAAATTAACTATATAATCTTTGTGTGTCATTGTAGATTCTTTTCATTTGAGCCTCAATTTGATTTATTTTTCTAATATCTTCTGCTGAAGGTTCGAAAGATTCTGCTCTGATAAGTCTAATCTGTTCTTGCAATCTTTGATACTGAAACAACATTTGATTATAAAGTTTGGCTTTTTGGTCGTTTGATAAATTTGACATATATTTTTTTTTAAAATTAACTTTTTATTCTTAGATGTAAATTACTCGTCGTATTTTATTTTCTCATAGACTTTATCTATCTCATCTAAAATTCTATGAATTTCATTTCTAACTTGAGTTGGGACTTTCTTTCCCGTTTGTATCATACTTATAAGTTCTTCCATCTTATCCACAACATTTTTTAAAGAATCTTCAGTTCCTAAGTTTCCGTTGTCTGTAGATATCGGATTGATTTGACTATAGATGTCCAAGTCCATCGCGGCAGAATTTGAACCTGTTTCGACTAATTTTTTTAACTGTGACTCGGTAAGTATAAATTTAGACATCATCTATAAATACACTATAATTCCTATTTGTCCGTTTTTCTCGTATCTCTCCACTCTAACCAAAAACCAACGGCAACAACAATATTCATACCTAAGGACATCAATATTTCATATATGTCTTTATAAACATTAACAGTAAGATGAATGTGACCAACCACCCAAAAAGGAATTGATAAGTTGGCTGAAACCCATTTGAGAAAAAACTTTACGAACTCCATACAATATCTCTTATTTTTATCTCTTCGGAATCAAGAGATTCTTTTAAGTCTAAATATTTTTTAACCGTAGGATAACTAAAACCCCACCTGTTTTTAATTGTCCAATCATATTTTATGTCTGACCTTCTAACTATTCCATCGAGCATGTAATCATAGTTAGTGTTTCTTCTTGCAATTTTTCTTACGGTGATTTTTGTTTTGGTTTGGAACCATTCTTTAAGAAGGGGTGAATATTCTTTTGAACCCATTGAAAATAAATTGAAAAAATTACTAAAGAATTTCTGATTGAACCAAACGGTTCCATCACTGTCTCCAACAAAATACCAAGTTTTGTCATCCATGGTGACAAGCCATACTTCCTTACCATAGGGATGAAATATAACATCCGCCAAGTCCTCGTCTATTTTGTTGAAAATTATTTCTTTTAATCTTGGATTTATATCCACCATGAAAAAAATATTACGTATATCTTATAGATAACATAAATCAGGTATATTGTAAACCCTGACATAATAGCGAATAATATGTTGTCAAGTAATTTAGATTTTTTCCGCATTAGTGCTTATAACTATGAATGATGTTCCCGTCGGGTCCCCAAACAATAAAATTTGTTATTACCTTATCAATGTTGAAATAACGCATATAGTTTCTAATATGATAATCCACAAGATAATGAGGGTCAAGTTCCCTCATATACATATTAGCCTCGTTGAATGTGGGGTCATTGAGGATTATATCTACATTAAGATTATTTAAACCTGTGTAATTCGGATTGGTATCTTCAGGAATACTCAAATGAATATTATCCACCATCGGGTAGATATCCTGGATTACTCCTGAATTGAGTAATTTCTCTAATCCTTTTAATTGAAATTCACTAATCATTACCCTCATAATTTATATCCCCTTTGAAATCGAACCTTCCAACATTTCCTAACCCAACATATCCTAAAAGTTGCATCATTCTATCTCTCAGGTTATAATCAAAATCTTTACCGTATGCGTCGTTAAACATCTCAACAGTGATTATTCCAGTTCCATCCCAACCAGCTCGTCTAAGTGGTTCCATATCAATAACAACTTCAACATCATATCTTAAATGTTTTTCTGTTATATGATACGGTCCAACGTTTTTTCTATGCTCAACCCACATAACACCATTGGTTGTGAATTTTTTAATATAATCCTCAGTTTCAGGAATAACCAAATCCCAAACTTTTTTTACTTCTTTGGTGTGGTCAACAACCTTGTCTTTGTCTGTCCATGTATATTCCTTGTCCGCCATATTATAATACTGCTACCGTTTTAACAGGTAGGTCAAAGTTTTTAGTGAACCATTTTTTGAATGGTTCATGCCAATTGTCACCAAAATAACCATTTAGTTTTTTGTCGAATGGGTATTCGATTGATACCATGGGACAAAGGTCATGAGCAGAAGCTCCTTGATTAAAATATTCACAATCATACCATCTGAAACAACCCCCGTCATCGTCGAAATCACCTATATAAAACTCAATTCTATTTCCATCTTCACCTTCCTCACCTGTATCTTCATCATAATCATATGGATGATACCAATTAACATCTTCTACGGGAAACATTTCATCAAGGATATCGATGATTGCCGATTCAAGTTTTGATTCTGTGATTATATATTTCATTACTTGTTGTCACTTTTTAATCTGGCAACCATTTTAGATATATCCGATAATTGTTTTTCTTTTTCTTTTCTTTCTCTTTCATTGTGTTTGTCTGTCTCTCTTTTCCACCAATTCTCAAAAGTATCAGGATTCATTTTTCGTCTTGCCGCACGAATCAAATCTTCTTTATTTTTAAGTCTTGTTTCAATATTACCTGTTCTTTGCCTGAATCCTTCTATATCAAAACCTTTTTCCGCACCTCGTGGGTCTCTTGGTTTTTGTTTTTTTGGTATATCCTTTTCATCCCCGTGTAATTTCTTAAAAGAAATTCCGTATTTAAAACCACCTTTTTTCACACCAAAGGTTTTATCAACCCAATCTGAAATTGCTGATTTCAAATCTTTATCTGAATCATAAAAAAGATTGTTCTTTAAATCGTGATATATGTCGGCACTTATAGAACCCTTAGTTGGTTCAAGTATTGCCAAAAGTTTACCATTCACATAAATGTTTCTACCATTGTCTTTGAATACAACCTCATACCCTTTGAAGGTATCATCTAACATTGATTCTAATACACTACCTAACTGTTGTTCTGTTAATACTATTTTCATAACTTTTCTCTTTTTTTAACATTAATTTCAATATCGAGTGGCATTCCATA
>JACCDP010485551.1_pt1 | contig 11680 bp, 9 predicted proteins | sample 7445841 | NCBI WGS metagenome assembly JACCDP01 (sample SAMN15323441, study PRJNA562643) | freshwater metagenome | isolation source: river surface water | place: USA:Blue River Watershed | collected 2017-08-17
TTCCCTACATGCATGATGGTCGCTTTAAAAAATTACACGAAGTAATTGAACACTATAATTCCTTACCAAATAGAAAAAATTCGTTCAGCAAGGAACTAAAAAAAATCAAAAAGCCATTTACAGATAAAGAATCAAAAGATCTGATTGCCTTTCTCAAAACACTGTCAGATAAGGATTTTTTATATAATCCCATTTTCAGGTTTCAAAAAAATGAACGGCAAGCGCAAGAAAAATAAAATAATAATCTCTAACCTATTAAAATCTATTCTATGAAAAAGTTAATTATCACTTCCTTGCTGTCAGTTACATTTTGTAATTCATTCGCACAATTAAATCCTGCCATAACGAGTTGGTTGCAAAATACTACGAATGTTGGAAGCTATTATACAACGGGTAATTCAACCCCTATTTCTAACAATATTTTGGTTAACTGCCAAGCTGTACAATATTCTTCAAATTGGGTCTATGTTACAACGACCGGTGTTCCGGCTTATGTTACTGGTCCTTTTCAGGATGGGAACCCATCACAGGCTCAAAATCAAAATGCTATCTTTAAAATACCGTTAAATCCAACTCAAAATACGGGAACCTTGACAGCAACAACAGGTGGAAACATAGGAATATTTATCAATGGTGTTGCCCTTTTTGACTATCGGGATGGTGTTGCTTGGAGTACTACCACGAACGCGCTTTGCGGTGGACCGGGAAATCCTCCTTGTTCGGGTGCAACTTATTGGAACCGTGATGCGGTACCTGCAGAAAAACCAGGTTTTGATTGTTCCAAAGGACATCCTGCTCAAGGAAACTACCACCACCATCAAAATCCAAGTGCCTATAAACTGGATTTACAAGTGATTAGCACAATTTGTGACTTATATGACGCAGATGGACTCTATGCTATTGATTCTATGGTGCACTCTCCTCTAATTGGATTTGCATACGACGGCTTCCCAATTTATGGAGCTTACGGATATAAAAACGCAGATGGAACAGGAGGTATTACACGAATTAAGTCGGGTTATCAATTACGAAATATTACAACTCGAACTCTTTGGGCAGATGGAACAGATGTTTCTGATGGTCCGGCAGTAAGCACAACTTATCCACTTGGATATTTTCGCGAAGATTACGAGTTCATTTCTCATCCGGGACAAGCTGACTATTTGGATGAGCATAACGGTCGTTTTTGTGTAACTCCTGAATACCCGAACGGAATCTATTGCTACTTTGCAACCGTTGATGCAGATTGGAATTCGGCCTATCCCTATGCGGTTGGACCTTATTTCTATGGAAATAAAACAGCTTCTAAAGTAACCTCTGTAGGAGAAACAGTTACTACTTACACGAGCACAGCTGGTATTGAAGATAAAATGATCGAGTTTTCTGTATTCCCAAATCCGGCAAATGACCTATTGATAATCCAGGTTAATGGTTTGAATGAAACGGATTTAAATGTGGAACTCTTTGACCTTTCAGGAAAATTAATTGCTAAGAATATGATACTTCAAGGAAGTACCATCTCATATTTCGATGTTTCAACTATTTATTCTGGAATATACTTGATGAAGATTGGGAATAAGACAATAGAAGTCAAAATTGGAATCTAGAATAATTCATTCAAATCTTTAGCTTGTTTAATCTCAATTACCAAGTCTGAAATCAAATTTATTTTCAAATTTACTTGGGCACCACCTGCATATATAGGTGTCTCACCAACTTCCGCTTTTAATTGTTGAAAATACTTTATCAAAAATTCGTCTTCTACAGCCGTAAGCCAAGACGTGATAATAGCCTTAGGCTTGAGTGTTCGAATACAATCTAAAGCCGAATCAAAAGGCAAACTTTGACCTAAATAAACTGAATTTAATCCTTTATGACGAAGAAGAAACTGATAATACAAAAGTCCTATTTCATGCCATTCATGTTCTGGAAGGAAAAGCATTATTGAAGGCTTGGTAGAATCTGGAATGGGAAGTTTGTCTATTTCAGAAATTATTTTCTGCCTAATCAAATTGGAAATGAAATGTTCTTGTGCAGCTGAAATAGAACCAACCAACCACATTACTCCAATTCGATCTAAGAACGGAATTAAATGAAACGTAAAGGTGTTTTCCAGCCCAACTTGTTGAATCAAATTATTTAAGGTGTCGCGAAATAATAACTCGTCTAAATGAATAAGAGCAAGAATCAATTTTTCTCCACTATTATCCAAATCACTTGAGATTTTTATTTTCCAAACCAACTGTTTTATTTCTTCGTTTGAAAGTTTGGCGATTTTCGAAATTTTATATCCACTTTTATACAACAAACTAATGTTCAATAAGTAAGATAATTCCTTATCTGTATATGTTCGAATTTGCGTATTTGTCCGCTCAGGAATTAGTATTTCGTATCTTTTCTCCCAAATACGTAATGTATGGGCTTTGATTCCTGTTAAAACTTCTATGTCTTTTATTTTATACTCTCCCACAACTAAGTCTTGAACAACAGATAACCCATTTTGTTCAATCGGTTAAATAAAATATCAGATATATCATCTACCTTTGGCAAATGCTAATAAAAGAAGCCGTTTTCGTTGTTTCCAACACAGAAATTAAAAATTGCCCGACTGATAAAAAACCTGAATTCGCTTTTATTGGTCGTTCCAACGTCGGAAAATCTTCTTTGATTAATATGTTAACTGGAAAAAAAGGCCTAGCTAAAACGTCAGGGACTCCAGGTAAAACACAATTAATCAATCATTTTATAATAAATGACCAATGGTATATTGTCGATCTTCCGGGTTATGGCTACGCAAGAGCCTCAAAAACCATGCGGTCGAAATGGGAAAAATTCATAGCAGATTATCTTACAAAACGTGAAACATTGATGAATATATTCGTTTTGTTAGATGCACGCCTAGAGCCCCAAAAAATAGATCTTGAATTTATGAATTGGTGCGGAGAAAAAGGGTTGCCATTCTCCATGGTTTTCACCAAAATTGACAAGCTTTCTAGTTCAGTTCTTCAGAAAAATTTAGCAAAATATAAAAAGGAAATGCTGAAATATTGGGAAGAAATGCCGCCCTTATTTACCAGTTCAAGCACGTCAGGTTTTGGCAGGGAGCAACTATTAAATTATATAGAAGCCATAATAAAATAACTTTATTCGAACCAAACTTTATTGAAGAAAGACTTTGGTCTATCGGAGTGAATAAACTTATTACCACCAAAGGTTTTAATTACAGCAAAATAATTTTCGCCGAACATAACACGCACCCAATTTAATCCCTCGGGGTATGTATCGGAAAGACCTTCGTAGATTTCAGTTCCGTTATCTAATATTTTCCTTTCGTAAGGCGAATTGGGTGGACTCGCAATATAAATCGATGCTATTTCCTCTAGAGTCAAAGAACTATCCATAGGCTGAATATCAATTTGATAGGTGTTTCCTTGACCTAGATCCCTATACTTCAAAGTGATACTTTTATCCTCATTTATTTTCTCAAATGGCTTGCCTGGAAATTTAGCAACAAGACCAACTCGCTCGTTAAAATATAAAAACTCGTTTTTTGCTTTTACATCTAATTTCGCTTTTACAGGATTTTCAGAAATAGACCATAATATTGGCCTCACTCGGTAACCTTTAGTTCGTAAAAGACGAATCAATCCATCAGAACCAGCCAAGTGACCTGAACCTACTGCACAAAAAAGACTTTTTTTCGTTTTCAATAACGAATCTAATTTAGAAGCCATTTTGATGTTTCGTTTTACAATTAAATTCTCATAAGCATTTTCTTTTATCGAAAGATTGGCTTCAACAAATCTGTTGAGCGCGTCCAAATCACCTTTCAAATACAAATCCATCAATTTTTCCTGTGCGAAATCAATTAAACTTAAATTAATTGCATCTCGCTCAACTATTGGAAAGTCAGACACCAATTCCATTTGATCAACTAGTGATTCTAGATCATAAAACGTTTTTTTAGCATTGAAACAATAGGTTTCAAAATAAGCATCCAAAAACTGAGGCATTCCGTTTTCCGACCCGTAAAAAGTGCTTGAGGCCTCATTGGATCCCGTGTAAGGTTGACCTTTTTTATCGTAAAGCGTACTTGGAATATTTCTTCTTGTGTCGAGTTTTTCAAACAATTTAAACATGTCCGTTTCCAAGACAATGGTTTCCGAATTATTCAACGCCACATACAATGAATCGGAAAAAGCGAAAACGCGTTTGTCATTCGAATGAATCGTTCCGAATAGATAAGATGTCGGACCTTTTCCATTCGATGAAATTTCCCAAAGAAGCTCCTTGTTTGGTTCAATTATTTGCGCTTTCAAATCACCAATCAGTAAAAACAAAAAGAAAACAAGCGCTTTTTTCATTGCTTCAAAGTTACTTAATAAAGTTGATTTTTGGGCTTGAAATGAATACGAAAGGTTAGAATTTTATTACGCTAAAAAAGCTAAGACTTGACCTTTTACAAGTTTAATTTTTTATGAATTTGATCCTTTTACTTTCAAAATTCCGCTTAAATGAAATGTAATATATGCCCTGATCTAGAAAATGGATGTCTAATTCATTTTTCATCTTTCCAGATGCAATTTTCAACCCCAATAAATTGAAGATTTGATATTCAAGTAAATCATCAGAATCTATTTTTAAAATAGAATTTACCGGATTAGGGTAAATTTGAGAGACTGATAAGTCCTCTTCAATAATTGAATTCGCTTGACAGCTTTTTGTTGAAAGGAAATCCCAGATAATTTGAGGTGAATAAAAATCCATGTTAATGGTTCCTGCTCCACCAATTAAAGTGCTAATTCCAGGCCATTGATGCCCTCCTCCCGTAATTTTTATCAATTCTAGTGGATTAACACAATTGGAATAAGTAATTCTTTCGGATGATGACAAATCGATTAAGTTTGTATTCGGCATTTGAATGAAAGAAGGTGAAGCATTACAATTCAAAAGAGATGCCCATTTTTGCATCGTTTGATCCACTGAAACACCTGTTGCAGCTCCGCCATTGTAGGGTACAATAGCATCCGCTGTTCCATGAATATGAAGAACAGCTGGTGAAAATTGTGGATTGCAATTCGCAAAGGTCGTATCACTCATATTTCCGGAGACCGTTGCAATTGCAGCAAAACACTCAGAAGATTCACAAGCCATTTTATGACTCATAAATCCGCCATTTGAAAACCCACATAAATACTGTTTTAGTGGGTTTGTATTATAATTATCTTGAAAGAAATGCACCAGCGTTTCGATAAAGCCCTTGTCATCAGCTGTTGATACAGAAACATTCATATTCGCATTCCACGCATTATTAATTCCATTTGGATAGCAAACAATAAAATTATTTTCTTCAGCAATGTTATTAAATCCGGTAATATCCATTACACCCCCGCCTGTTTGCGTCAAACCATGCAAAACAACGAGCAAAGGCAATTGTTGATTAGCAGTCCAAGCAGTTGGTTTGTAATATATGAATGTGCGTGTTAAGCCACCGTGAAAGATAGATTCAATCACTTGGGCATATGAATCCAAGTTTATTATTAAAAAATAGATCAGAACAATTTTTTTCATTTTAGATTTAATGAAAAAGGCAGGATTAACCTGCCTTAATTGATTGTTTTTCTTATAGCTTTACGAAGCGAATTATTTTGACCGTTTTTTCATTTTGAATTAGTGCAGAATAAATTCCTTTTTCAAAATTCGAAATGTTTAACTGCTTTTGATCTCCATACGCTAAAACTATTCTTCCGAATTGATCAACTATTTGATAAAAAGATGATTCTTCTAGACCCACAAATTCAATTTGATCTTGCGCCGGATTTGGATAAATAAATAAGTTATTATCTTCAATCGCATTCAACCCTGCCGTTCCTTCATATAACATTTGGTCATAAGCAACCAACCATTGAGGATTCGATTTCAAGCCACAATATAGTTGTAATGTTACGTTATAAACTCCAGTTGTTCCAGGTGAAAATAAATACGTTGCATTTATGTTTGTAGAGGTTCCATCATTAAAATAAAGAGTCCATGTAACAACAGTCGAATCAACCAAATCAACATAGGAAGTAATAGATGCGTTTGTTACCGTATTAAAATCGAAATTACAATTATCAATCCAAGAACCAGAAATTGTTCCTACAACTGAAGAGTCATTGATGATGCTTCCGTTTAATATTATTGTATCTCCAACATTTGCTCCACCTGCTCCAACATAGCCGCTTGCGCTTGCAGAACATCCGTTAGGGTCGGTCACAGTTAAAGAATATAGACCGGTACAAAGATTTGTTTGTGTTGAAGATGTTGATCCATTAGACCATTGGTAAATATAAGGCGCAGTCCCACCATTAACTGTTGGTATTATAGAACCATCACAAAGGCCACTTGCAGAAACATTAGTAATATTCAAATTGGCGGTAAAACCTGCACAATTCACATTTGTTGAGTCATAAATGATAATTGAGTCACAAACTTGACAACCATTCATGTCTTGAACACAAACTGAATTTACTCCAGAACAGAAATTATTGTAATTATTAGGTGTTGTTACAGCATTATTCCATATATAGGTGTACGGTGCAGATCCACCATTGACATTTACACTTGCAGAACCATCACAGCTGGCTGGAGATGTCGCATTTACGACATTTGAAAAACTTAACGAAAGCCCAGCACAAGTATCAACTACCACAATTGTTGTACTTGAAAAACTGCAACCATTCGCATCAACAACTTGAGAGGTATATGTTCCTGGACATAAGTTACCAAACATATAACCTCCAGTGTATGTCATTCCATTTCCAGATAATATCATTGTGTAAGGAGTAACGCCACCAGTTGGATAAATAGAGATTGATCCATCACAAGCGTTTAAACTACTTTGTTGAACTACAACTCCTGCAGAAAGAGAATCACAAGGATTTGATGCAATTGTAATAGAACCTGTAGTCGAAGCACTGCAACCATTGGCGTCTACAACAGTGCACGTGTAAACACCTGGGCAAAGGTTATTAGCTGTGCTGGAAGTGGATGTTATCCCCGAGCTCCAAAGGTATGTGTAGGGACCAACACCTCCATTGGGATAAACAATAATCCCACCATTGCATGAAACCGAGTCACTCGCAGGAATTACATTCATAGTTGCTGAACAGTTGTTTGATGAACAAGGGGCGGGAGCAGTATAGGTTGAGTTAATACTACAATTTGGATCAGCTGAAAAAACGGCTGTAACACCACAAGCGTTTCCATTTGCAGATATATTTGATAGCGTAAAATTCAAAGGGGAAACAAATGGAGCTGTAAAAGTCTGGGTTCCTCCGCAACTATTTGAAATAGTTAATGCACCGGTAGATGGTGGATTGGTAAAAGTTATCATTCCTGTAATGGAATACTGACCATTAGTACAGGCAGAAGGTGTCATTGAAAAGTTCGTAAAAGAACACTGTGAAAATGCATATGTTCCAAAAACGAAGAAAAGGATATTTAAAATGGTTTTCATAAATAGTTCATTTTTAGTTTTTAAGACGTCAAACATAGCAATAAGTTGCGCCTTTTTTTAAATTGCCAGTCATTTCTTACTTTTGAGGTATGAAACATCTGGTTATATTACACATTTTATTTTCTTCATTTCTCTCAATTGCACAAAGAAATACAAAACCGAAAATTATTGTTGGGATTGTTGTGGATCAGATGTGCTATGATTATTTGTATAGATTTCAAAAGAATTTCTCAAAAAATGGATTCAATCGATTTTTAAACAAAGGAGTAAACTTCAGAAATTCAACTTATAACTACGTTCCTACTTACACTGGTCCCGGTCATGCCTCAATTTACACAGGTACAACACCGAGTAATCATGGAATCGTTGGAAACGAGTGGTTTGACAAAGATTTATCGACAGTCGTAAATTGTGTTTCCGATCCTAAATATGCTTCAGTTGGAACCAACTCTTCGGAGGGAAAGTGTTCACCAAAAAACTTAAAAACTTACACGATTACGGATCAATTGAAACTTACCTACCCTAAATCCAAGGTAATTTCGATATCAATCAAGGATAGAAGTGCTATCCTACCAGGAGGACATTTAAGTGATGGCTCGTATTGGTTTGATTATACCTCGGGAAAATTTATTACAAGCACATTTTTCGATAAAAAACTACCCGATTGGCTCGAACAGTTTAATAGTATGAATAACGCAAATTCATACACAAAAAAATGGGATTTGCTTTTCGAAGAATCAAAATATTCTTCCACTGATGATACTCCCTACGAAATGGTGCTTACAGGAAAAGAAAAACCTACTTTCCCATATGATTTTCCAAATCTCAAGGGTAGCGCTTCTTATTTCACATTATCACCTTTTGCCAATACTTTATTGACTGATTTAGCATTGGCGTCAATTGAAGGTGAAAATTTAGGAAAAAGTGACGATTCTGATTTTTTAGCAATGTCATATTCTACCCCAGATATTTTGGGTCATTCTTTTGGGCCTTATTCAAGAGAAATAGAGGATATGTATTACAGGCTTGACCGAGAAATTGAACGGCTAATCAATTCACTCGAAAAAAAGTTTGGCAAAAAGAACATAGCTGTAATTTTAACTGCCGATCACGCCGTTGTTCCCGTGCCTCAAATGCTTCAAGATCTATCACTTCCAGGCGGCTATATTTTCATGGATAATTTGATAAAAGACCTAAAAGACACTTTGGTTTTACATTATAAGCATAAAAAAGAATGGATTTTAACTGAAGAAAATCAACAGTTGTATCTGGATCTTGAAAATATAAAAAGTGAAGGGTTCAATGTGAATGAAGTTGCCAGATTTTTAAAGGAAAATCTTCTAAAAATGGATGGAATTAAAGCTGCATATACGCAAGAAGAATTGATTTACAATGTTGGATTTGAAGATGAATGGAAAGCGATGGTTAGAAAGGGATATAGCTACATGCGATCAGGTGAGGTAGTTTTCATTGTGGAACCTGGATATCTAACAAAATCGACTGATTTACCGAAAGCTCATCAAGGAACTTCTCACGGATCTTCTTTTAATTATGATGCGCATGTTCCATTACTTTGGTATGGTTTAAACTGGAAGAAAAAGGAAGTTTTTACACCCTATGAAATTGTTGACATCGCACCAACTTTGGTTCATTTACTTGATCTACAGCGTCCTGGCGCCATGACTGGAAAACCGTTAATTGAATTGTTAAACGATGAAAAAAGGTAGTAGCTTCTTTCTAGATCATTTAGGTCAAACAAATGAGCATCCATTTCTCATTGAAGTTGATCGAGCTGATGGAATTTACATTTTCGATAAATCTGGAAAAGCTTATATGGATATGATTTCGGGCGTGGCTGTTAATAACATTGGACATCGGCATCCGAAAGTGATTGAAGCCATTCAAAATCAATTGGAAAAGCACTTGCATGTCATGGTTTATGGAGAGTTCGTTCAAGATGCGCAAAATGAAATGGCTAAGGAACTTGTCGAAATTCTACCCGAAAAATTGAATTGTGTTTACGCTGTTAATTCCGGAACCGAGGCAATAGAGGCCGCGCTGAAATTAGCAAAACGTTATACGGGAAGAACTGAACTAATCTCTTTTCGTGGATCCTATCATGGAAGTACACATGGCTCCATGAGCGTTTCAGGAAATGAAATTAAAAAGCAAGCGTATCGACCACTTCTTCCTGATGTGCGTTTCCTTAAGTTCAATAACCGAGAAATGCTAAACCAGATAACCGAAAAAACGGCTGGAGTAATTATCGAAACTGTTCAAGGTGATGCGGGTGTTCGTATTCCCAATAAAGAATTTTTAATCGCGTTAAGGGAACGCTGCAACGAGGTTGGAGCTCAACTTATTTTTGATGAAATCCAATGCGGGATGGGGAGAACAGGAAGGGTTTTCGCGTTCGAACACTTTGGAGTAGTTCCGGATATTTTAACTCTTGGCAAGGCTTTAGGCGGAGGAATGTCAATCGGTGCTCTTATCTCTTCCAAAGAGAAAATGAATGTCTTTACCAACAATCCAATGCTTGGTCATATTACAACTTTTGGAGGTCACCCAATTAATTGTGCTGCGGCAAGTGCATTTTTAAAAGTTCTAAAAACGGAGATTAATTGGAATGAAGTTGAGCGATTGGGAGCATTACTCGAAAAAACAATCGCTCAAAGTCATGAAATACAGGAAATTCGACGAATTGGAATGATGTTTGCCTTTGACATGGAATCATCCGACCGTGTAGCCAAAGTCGTCGAAAAATGTTTAGAAAAAGGATTGATAACCTTTTGGTTTTTATCGCATCCATATAGTTTTAGACTCTCACCACCATTAAATATTTCCGAGGACGAAATCATTCAAGCCGGAAAACGCATTCTAGAAGCGCTTGAAGAAACAGCCTAAATTTCAATTTTATTTTTAGGTTCACAATTCTAAGCAGTATCTTTGTCTTTATTATTTTTTTCAATGAAAGTCACCGAGCATATTAAAGCATCAAAAGACACCTTATTTTCATTTGAAATTCTTCCTCCTTTGAAAGGAAAGAGTATTCAATCAATTTACGATGGAATTGACCCGTTAATGGAATTTAAGCCTAAGTTCGTAAATGTAACATATCATCGTGAAGAGTTTATTTACAAAGAGCGTGAAAACGGACTACTTGAAAAAATAGCGATTCGTAAACGTCCCGGAACTGTTGGGATTTGTGCTGCTATTATGAATAAATATCAGGTTGATGCCGTTCCTCACTTAATCTGTGGTGGATTCAGTAAGGAGGAAACCGAAAACGCATTAATTGATTTACAATTTCTAGGAATTGATAATGTTCTTGCATTACGCGGGGATTCCATCAAAACAGAAAGTTCTTTTCGTCCTCATGCTGATGGACACGCTTTTGCCGAACAATTAATTAACCAAATTTCCGATATGAATAGTGGAAATTACATGATGGACGATGTTCAACTTGAGCCTACGGATTTTTGCATTGGTGCTGCCGGTTATCCTGAGAAACATTTTGAAGCTATGAATTTAGCGTTTGATTTACAAAACCTGAAGCGCAAAGTTGAAGCAGGCGCGGAGTACATCGTTACGCAAATGTTTTTCGATAATAAAAAGTATTTCTCCTTTGTAGAAGAATGCCGAAAAATTGGAATTAATGTTCCAATTATACCAGGATTGAAACCAATTAAAAACCTGACGCACATTTCCTTTTTACCTAAATTCTTTCATATCGATTATCCTGTTGAATTATCGAGTGAATTATTAAAATGTAAGGACAATAAATCCGTTGAACAAGTTGGGATTGAATGGGGAATTCAACAGTCAAAAGAATTAAAGGCAGCTGGAGTTCCTTGTATTCATTATTACACGATGTCCAATTCATCATCGGTAAAGGCAATTGCCAAAGAGGTATTTTAAAATTTATTTTATGCGAAAACCATTCTTTATTATTTGTTTATTATTCGTTTATTCTTTTGGGTTTGCGCAAGGGCTTAAACTGAAAAATGTTCTGGTTATTGGCCAGTTTGACAAACCCGAGGATCGTTATGCAATTGAAGTTAACTTAACTGAACTTTTGACTAATGCAGGAATTAAAGCATCCCCATCCTTAAACATATTGAAGCAGGGGACTTCCGCCGTAAATTTGGTTAGCGATTCGATTCAACAAATAATTAAATCAAA
>JACCDP010807750.1_pt1 | contig 11678 bp, 13 predicted proteins | sample 7445841 | NCBI WGS metagenome assembly JACCDP01 (sample SAMN15323441, study PRJNA562643) | freshwater metagenome | isolation source: river surface water | place: USA:Blue River Watershed | collected 2017-08-17
GGTAATGCCGACTATTTGATTGAGCGTAGTCCAAAACTTGCCATATGGTTTGCCGATGCTTTATTAAACTATTGGATTGAGTCTAAAAAAAATATAAACCCAAGTGTTTTAACGCCACAAGAGTATAAAGAACAAGCACTTGAAATTTTAAATGCTGGTCAAAATAAAATAAGATACACTTACGATAATGCCATAACTACTATATTAGATTGGTTACAACATCCACTTACGCCAAAACAAAATTTGCGTGAGATGACTTGGCAAGAAGCAATAAATAAAGCAGATACATTCCACGATGAATTAGAAGCAATGGGTGGCAATGTTGATTATGTTGAGCCAGAGGAAAATACAATAATAATGAGGTTTCCTAAAACGCAAGATGGAGTTGAATACTATTGGGTTATGATACCAAAAAGTTATTGTAGCGAGGAAAGTGCAAGGATGGGTCATTGTGGTAGAACTCAATATGGAAACAACTTAATTTCTCTACGTTCAATTAGTCCATATGGTAAGGAGCATACTATAAATGATTCTCACGTTACTATTGCTTACTTACATAGCGAAGATGGAAGTTATTTTTATCAAGTAAAAGGCAAAAACAATGCTAAACCTAGTGAAAAATATTATTTATACATATTTGATTTGATTGTTAAACTATATAAAGATGGAGATTTTAATGGTTTTAGAAGCGAGTATGGTATTGATGAAGATTATGGATATGATGATATGAGTTATGACCAACTTAAATATCTCGCTGAAAATACTAATCTATTAAATGGTAAGGGTGAGCAACTTCTTTTGTTTGAAAGAAAAATTATTGATAAAATACCATCCTTAACTTTTGAGCAAAGATTTTTTGTTGATGAAATAAAAGAACTTGTTGATGCTAATAGGTATAGAAACAATCTTATAAATGATATATTAGAGGGAGATGCTTATTGGTGGAATGACGCGGTTGAGTTTAATTGGAGAGATTATTCTTATTTAATAAGCAAACAAAATGAAAAATTGTTATTAGAGAGGGTTTCTAACGCTACAAAAGAGCCACTTCAAGAAGTAATAGATAATGGTTTAGATTATTATTTTGAAAATTCAAACGATTATAATGATTTATACGATGCGATATTTTTACCAATTAGAGAAACTATTAGAATCGTTGATGATAGTGCTTATCAAATTTATTTACAAAAAGAATTAAAATCTTGTTTAGAAACTTATGGTGAAGTAATAGAAATGAATTATGATAGCGTTACATTAAAAATTAATTTATTAAAATTTGCAAGTTTTAATGATATTACAAAAGGTTTTAGAGATTATGACGACATACAACAAGTCTTTTGGGAAATAGTAACTTATAATAATGATTATGAAAAACCTAAATTTGAAATAAGTGATAATTTTTACCCAGATTTTACTCCACGAGAATTTAATGATATTTTAGGTGAGCAATTATCTAACTTTGCTAAAGGAGGACAAATTAAAAACAATAATAATATGAAACATCAAATAATGACAATGCCAAGTTTACGCAAAAGCGACCTTGTGCCAAACACTAAAATAGTTTTAAAAGAAGATGTATTTGATAGTGCTAACAAGCATATGGGTACTAGATACTTCTACCTAGAGTTAATAAATACTATAGGCAAAATGGCAAACCTTAAGGTTTTAAATAGTATGGGCGTTAACCCTATATTGAAAAACGTAGCGATACAAAGACCTATTAGCAACTTAATGGCAAGTGGTAGGTTATTTGGTAGTAGTATGGCGAAAGGTGGCGAATTAAACCCCGATGATAAGGAGGTAAAAGAATACTTTGCACACGATAGTGGCAACGTTGGTGGCGTTCTAGTGGGTAAAAGGCATAGTGAGGGTGGAATACAAGCAACTAACAAGGCAACGGGTCTTCCATTGGAGATGGAGGGAGGCGAAGTGGTTATTACTAGGAACGCTGTATCCTCCGATGAGTTACACGAGTTTGATGGTAAGAAAATGACAAATAGAGAAATCCTATCTAAAATCAATGAAAGTGGTGGAGGAGTATCTTTTGCCGATGGTGGCGACTTGCCCGAAAATATATCTTGCAAATGCAATGGTAAAAAATACAAATATGGTGGCGAAGAACTATCCGATTATGAAATTATTGGGAAAATGACCAATAATTACAAGCAAAAAGAACTAGAAAAGTATGCTAAAATGGAAATAGATGAGCATAAAGAAGATTTGATTAAATTTAAAAATGGAGATATAGATATGATGACTTTAGGAATGAGCATCGCTAGAAAACATATTGAGGAAAACCCCAATTATTATAAATAATTTACTATTTTTGTTATACTAACCTTAAATTTAAAAACTTAAAATAATGGCAACTAAATCCACTCAACTTAAAAAAGCATTAAAAATTGCTTCTAAAGTTAAAAGCAAAGCGGGTGTTAAACAAAACGCTCCTCAAAGAGATACTTATTCTAAAAAGGGCGATGCGAAAACATCCTCTAAAGCAGTAGGGTATCGCTTTACGGATAAATTTATAAATAGTGCAACGGGTAAAGCACTTGGTATTAGTGCAAAATCTAAACCAACCGCGGCACAAATTGAAAAGTATAGAGATAAAAAGTATAGCGATGGTAGTCGTTACTTATATTTTGAAAATAGAAAAGATAAAAGTGATGTAAGTTATAGAGATAAATTGAAAAAAGGTGGAGTAACACAAAACCCTCCTCAATCGGCATCTTATAACGTACAAAATGATAAAGGTGATTATGCGAAACCCGTAGGTTATCGCTTCACGGATAGATTCATTAATAGTGCAACTGGTAAAAGATTAGGCGTTGACCAAAGTTCAAAACCAACCGCTGCTCAAATTGAAAAATACAAAAACAAAACGTATAGCGATGGTTCTCGTTACATTTATAGCGAAGCGAGAATGGACAAGAGCGATAAAAACTATAATCGTAGATTAGAAGATGGTGGTGATATACATATGGATTTGATGAAAGGTGATTATGATACTTCACGCAAAACTCAAAATAGTTATTTGAGAATTAAAACGTGGAGAATTTGGAATGGTTACACTATGCGACAAAAATACCACTTCTTACACGACCACGGATTTGATATGATTGCTAAAGAAATAGCAAATGGTAATGATATTATGTATCAAGAGTTACCTAAAAAAGTTCAAGATGCTTTTGTAGAGCATACTAAAATGGGTCAATACAAAGATGGTGGAATGATGGCAAGTGGTGGTGATACAAAAAATACTTACTATCATATTCTAGAACACGCAAATTATGGTGATATAGGTTATCAAGGATATTATGAAACTTGGGAAGAAGCGAATCAAAGAGTAAAAGAATTATCTAGTTATTTTCCTAATTCATATTTTGAAGTATGGATGAGTGGTAGTACAGACGAGCCACCAATAACTACAATGGCAAAAGGTGGACAAACAGCACCTCAAAGCACATCTTACTCTAAAAGAAACGATAGACCTATTATGGCAAAACCAGTGGGTTGGAGATTCACGGAGAGGGGTGCTAATAGATTAGGTGTTAACCCTTATAGAAAACCATACGCTAGAGAAATTGAGGAGTATGGAAATAAAAAATTCTTTAATGGTGATAGTTATATGGACTATGAAACTCGTAAAGATAAGAGTGATATAGCACCAAAAACTGGACTTGAAAGAGGTGGTAACGTAAATGAGGGTCTTTCTTGGCATTTAGATAGAGCAAAACATAATAAAAGTGAAGATTATGAAACTCCTATGAATGAGCGTAAGAGAGAGTATGGTGGTGAAATGAAAGATGGAGGTCTTACTCGTGATAGAAAATTCATCTCTAAACAAAAATGGGAGCAAACATACGAGCGTAAAAAACCCGCTTCAATCTACAAATCTAATTGGTGGTGGTTTGAAGATGGTGGAGAGATGAAAGATGGTGGAATGATGAAAAGAGGTGGTTACACTTACGTACCAAAAGAGTTTATTGATTCAATAACAACTTCTAATGATGTTGAATTTGACAATAGCGAAATACTTGATGGTGCTTATGTTAAAGGTCGTAATAGAAAATATGGTTATGGTGGTGAAATGGATGACGATTACGCAAGAGGTGGTAGAATAGCAAATAGCGATAGTTCTAGTAGTGCCGAGAATTTTTTAGATTTTCAAGGTAGCAACCTAGAGGGTAAAACTTTATCAAATGGTGATTATGTAGTTTTATCTTATGGATGGTATCCTTTATGGTACTATAGTAGAAGAAATAGCACTTGGTATGGCAACTCTACTAAATATAGTCCATCAACTTCTAAACAAGCATCTCAATCACGCCCTACTTACAACGCTATAATGCTTCCTAAAGAACAATTAGAGAGAGTGATGGCGGATTCTAGTATGGGAATTGATAGTAAAGAGATGGGTGGAACAAGTGAATTAACCAAATAAAAAAAACACAATGAGTCAATATAAATATAATCATCACGAAGAACGTGGGCATTTTGACGCTTACGTTCTTGACGAAAATGACAACGTAGTATTTGAGGTGCACTACCCCGATTTTTATGAAGATGAGGAAAGTGGTGAACTTATAGAGGGTACTACTATATTTGAAGATGGGTTTATGAAAAACTCTCACGATGTAAATGGTTTAGAAAAACATTTGAAATCACTAGGCATACTCAAAGAAGATGACGAACTAGTGATGGAGTATGTAAATGGTGGATATATGGGTGATGGTGGCGAAACACCTCAAGGTAAAATCTATCAAAAAGTAAAAATATCTATTTATGACGTAGATATGGGTGGCGATAAGGTTTATAGTGGAGACCATTGGTTTCCAAAAGATAAAATTGTAGAAAAATCTAACAAAGAATTAGGTGAGTATATACTTAAGAAGTATATGTTAGATTATGGAAATACTTATAGTTACAAAGTAACACGAACTCAAGAGTTTAAAGAGCGAATGGAAACTGGTGGTAGAGTTGTAAGTGGTATAAAAAATAAATTAAATAAAAAAGATAAGGGCGTTTTCTCTTTACCTATTGAAGTAGTTGTATTAGTGCCATCAACTAAAAATGCTAATGAAAAAATTGGTAAGGCGGAGTTTGCGAATAGAATTGAGGAAGTTCAAACCTATTTATCAACTTTGTTTGGTGGTCATACATCTCAAGATGCAGATGGAGGATACACTAGCGATGAAAAAGGTCTTATAAATGAGGATATTTACGCAGTTACATCATTTGCTCAACCTAATAATTTTAACAACAAGTTTGAAATTCTTGTAAATAAAATTAAAGATTGGTGTAAAATGTGGGGTCAAGAAAGTATTGGTTTAATATTAGAGGGCGATATGTTCTATATTGACAAAGATATTATTTATGCCGATGGTGGTTTTGTGAGTGGTAATAAAGAGATGATTAAAAGTCAAATCAAAGAAATTAAACATCACGCAAATGAACTTGAAGACACTATAGATAAACAAAGTGATGTTGAAGCGTGGGTTGTAGGCAAAATGGAGCGTTCTACTACAGATTTAAGCGATGTAACTCATTACCTAGATGGTAGAAGCGAATTTGAAAAAGGTGGTGTGATGGCAAAAGGTGGTGAAATTGCATCAATTAAAAAACGTGTTGACGAGGTAAATGCTTTAATTAAACTAGGAATTGAAAATGATATTGAAGTTGTAGATAATTCTACTACTTGGGAAGCACCTATGAAGTATAAACCACTAAAATATTCAAATGGTGTTTTATATATAGAGTATCAAGAACTAGATTTATATTCATATTTAAAAGGTAGAGGAACTAAATACGAAACCAAAAAAGAAAAAGTAACTAAATATGATGATAGTTATGGTTATGGTGCAGGTGTAACTCAAAAATATATGCTAAACGATATTGCAAAAATGTATCGTAAAGCATTAAGACTTTGGGGTATTACATATGAAGATGGTGGAATGATGGATGATATGCAAATGGCAAAATCAAGTGCTATGGCAAACATTGATTATGATGATGTTGTCAAAGATGCTATGGAATACGCTGGTAGTGATTGGTTAAATATGACTAAATCACAAAAAGATGAGTTGATTAGTGAAATGTACCATCAAAGAAGACAATATATTGGTTCACTTGAAGATGGTGGAGAAATAGAGGAGGAAGAAGAATATGATTATGAAAATGATTTATTCAAAAATGTAGAATCTTTACCTCAAAATGTTCAAAATGTAATTGAAAAGTATGATGAGGATTGGGAATATACCTATGAGAATTGTGCTAATATGCAAGATGAATTAGAGCAACTAGGTTACACTTTTGATTATTATTTAGATGCCACTCCATACAACTTAAGAAAAATGAAATATGGTGGAATGATGGCGATGGGTGGTAAAATTGCAGTGAGAAATGAATCTTTAGATGAAAAATCGGAGATTGATGGTAGAAGAAGATATGCAGTAGAAATTCAAGATGAAAGAAGTGGAGATGTTTTGGACTATGATTATTTTGATTCCGAAAAAGAAGCAAGAGATTTTATATCCAAATATGCTAAAGGTAGAATGATGGCGATGGGTGGAATGGCAAAAAAAGAATGGGTTGCTATTTATGAAAATCAAGAAATGCCTAACGAAAGAAAAACGATTGAAACATATGGCAATACTAAAGATGAAGCAATAAGAAATGTTAGAATGTCGGAGGGTTATTATGGCATAAAAAAACCATTTGAATTGATTGATGTTTACGAAGTGGTTAAAACTTCTTATATGGGTTTTGATTCAAGAGGAAAAGTCAAAATAAGAAAAGAAGATGGTGGAATGATGGCGATGGGTGGTGAAACTTTTGATGACAAAGTACAATCTATATCAAAATCACTACTAGAGAGAAAAAAAGTAGCACCATCGGTACAAAAAGACTATGGTAAAACATACAACAAGCAAGAGGCATTAGATAGTGCTAGAAGAATTGTGGGTAGTATGGTTAAAAAAAGCAAAAACTAAAACAAATATAAAATGGCAAAATTTCAAGAAAAACTAGCAGAATTAAACTTAAGCGAAGATGCTTTAAGTAAGAGAATTAAAGACAACATTAATGCTTTTAGAAAACTAGACGAAGCAATCAATGGCGTTAAAGAGAGCATTGGCGAAACTCAAGATGAGAGCGAAAAAGAAGATTTGGAAAGCGAATTAGAGGAACTTGAACAATCTTTAGATGAAGTTGATAACAAACTAGTTACCGACATCATTAAGTTTGATAAAAACAAGGAACACTATGCTAACTTATCTAAAAACCTTAATAAAGGTAAAGGTGAATCTACAAAGACTACACCAAAAGTAAAAGCACAATCAACAACAACACCAAATCCGACACCAACGCCAACACCAACACCTACGCCTACGCCTACACCAACACCTAGCGATGACGCTACTCCAAAGAAAAAATCTAATTGGGGATGGGTTGCTTTAGGTTTAGTAGTATTAGTTGCAACCGCTGGTGCTGTAAACGTAATGAACAAACGATAATATGTCCTACAATATCAAACAATATACCTATAATAAGGCAAAATCAATGGGAGTGGTTGTAAAACCATCTAAAGTTAAAGGCAAAAAAATTGATGTCTTTAATAAAAAGGGAGAAAAACTCGCTTCCATTGGTGCTTTGGGTATGAGTGATTACCCTACCTATATTCAAACACACGGGCAAGAGTATGCTAATAAAAGACGTAAAGCATACAAAATGCGTCATTCAAAGGATAGAGGCGTAAGGGGAACACCGGGTTGGTATGCGGATAATTTACTTTGGTAATTTTAATTCTTAAATTTAAAAAAATGAGCGACATTTTAAAACAACAAAACATTAGAGAAACTATACTTGAAAATACACCTAGCGTTATTGAAAGTATTTTATCTACAACCAAAGAGGAACTTGACAATATGGACTTAAGTTATTACGAGAGTATGAGTAATAACATAGGTGTGCCGGTGAATTGGTATTTTGGCAAGGCGGGTGAGGAGCATTATAGATTATTAATGAAAATCTCTACCTTATTCAATGGTGCAACTTTATTTGATATTGGTACTTATCAAGGTAGTTCAGCGATTGCACTAGCACATAACGATAAAAACTTTGTTATGTCCTACGATGTAAAGCAAGACCCATTGGTAAGCAACATAAAAAAGGCAAATCTTAATTTTCAATTCAACGATGTGTTAAGCACTAATATGGAAGCACTTAAACACGCTCCATTTGTGATGCTAGATACATACCACGATGGTAGTTATGAGAATAGATTTTACTTTATGTTAAAGCAAAATGATTTTAGAGGCATTTTATTGCTTGATGATATTTACTTAAACGATGCAATGAGAAACTTTTGGGATAGTATTAGTGAAACTAAACACGATATATCTCACATAGGTCATCATAGTGGCACTGGCATAGTAGATTTTTCAAAATAAAAAAACAATTAGCAAGAATTACAAGCATAAGTGAGAATTAGATATTATCAATTATTTTTAACTAATAAAAACTGATAATATGAAACAAAATTTTCTTACTAAATTATTTAATTGGGTCGCTGGTTTCTTTAGTAGCAAACCAGACACTCCAAGTATGAAAAGATTGTGTGGTTTACTCTGCACAATCTTTTTGTGTTATACATTATACGAGAACTCAAAAACGGATGAAAAGATTACGCCAAGTGTTCCACTAGTTGAAACCGTTGGTTTACTTGCATTTGGTTGTTTGGGTCTAACAACAGCGGAGGTATTGAAAGGTAAAAAAGCGATGAACACTTTAAAGGGAGATGATAATGGCAACACCGAAGAAAATAGCAACTAAAAAAACGCCTAATAAAAAATCATTGGTTGAACAAGCAACCGGTGCGGTTAAAATGCCTATTTCATTTGAGCAATTTGTTAAAAACCCAGTTTTAGGCGTTGCGTTTGTATGCCTAGTAGGTATTGGTTACGTGTATATAGACCTTAAAAAAGGAAATGATAAGCGTGATACAAGTTGTGAAACCGATAAACGTGAGTGTAAAGAAACCATTGATAAAAAAGATTCTATCATTCTTAAATTAGCAACGCAAAATGCAATCATTGACGCAACTAAATAGAATTATAATGATAGTGTTGTTGTTAACAACATCCTTTATCATATACACTTCAATAGCACAAAAGGGTGCAAAGCAAAAAACTCCTCAAGAGTTGAAACTAGATAGTATAATAAATGCTTCAATTAAGAAAAACGAAACTTTTATAGTTAAAAGAGTGGGTCAATTAAAGGAAGCGGAGAAAAAATGCGATAGTTTAACTCAAGTAGTAACCGAATTAAAACAAGAAATAAATGAAAAACCTAATAATGACGATGATGGCATTGATATTGGTGCTACCAACCTATTGCCAATATCCAAAAACAAAGGTAATTAATGGCGACACCGTGGTTGTTTTGCTAAAAAAACAAGCGGATGAAATAAACAACAACTTTATATATTATAATCAAACGATTGATAGTCAAAAAAATGTATTAAAAATAACACAATCTAGTTTTGATAGTTTATTAAATAGATTTTCACTAGTTAATTGTGATACAACAGACAAGATGCGTGAGATATATAGCATAAATGAGAGGTTGGTTAATTATATAAATGAGCATAATAAGTTGTTTAGATTTTTTGACACTTGTACTCGCAAAGAATTAAAATTTTATAGAAAATATAAACTAGTAACAAATGAATATAGATAAATTAAAAGGGCATATTCCGGATAGCGTATTCAATGAATTGCCATTGCTAATAGAAAAATTTGAGTGCAATAGCGAATTTCGTATGGCACATTTTCTAGGAGAAGCATCACACGAGAGTGGAGGTTTCAAATCTACAAAAGAAAACCTTAATTACTCTAGTGAGGGTTTACTTAAGATATTCCCTAAATACTTTAATGCCACCACCGCTCCATCTTACGCACGTAACCCCGAGAAAATTGCTAACAAAGTCTATGCAAATCGTATGGGTAATGGCGATGAAAAGAGTGGAGATGGTTACAAACATAGAGGTTTTGGGTATTTACAAACCACCGGCAAGGAGAACCAATATGCTTTTGCCGATTTTATAGGCGACCAAGCAATTAAACAAACACCCGAGTTAATTGCTACCAAATATCCCCTAGCAAGTGCGGGTTTCTTCTTTTGGAAAAACAAATTATGGTCAATTTGCGACAAAGGTATGGGTGATGACGTAGTTACTATGGTATGTAAAAGAGTAAATGGAGGAACTATTGGTTTACAAGATAGAATAAAACATACAAAAGAATACTATAATTTCTTAACTTTGTAAAAAATAATTATTTATGAATAGAGCAAGTCTAGTTTTACCTAAAAATAATTTGATGGCGATGAGCAATCCCCAACTTATTAATTATTTAGATAATTTAGATATTGAATTATTCAAAGGTTACGTAGATGCCGACACTAAAGTGCGATATTTTGTTGCAAAGTATGGTGAGGGTATTGCTAGAGCAATTAAAGGTACTAATTTATTTTTCCCCGCGGTTATTGCACAATCAATAACGGAGAGTGGATATGGGCGTAGTGAATTAACTTCTAAAGCAAATAATTTTGGAGGTATAAAGTACAATCCTAATATACATAGTGGATATATACTTGCGGATACTACGGAGTTCATAAAAGGAAAAAAAGTAAACGTAAAAGAAAAATTTGCAAAATTTAGTGATGTTGCTCAAGGTTTTAAATCACACGTAGATGTATTGATGGCGGATAGATATAAAAACGCTAGAAACTTGGCAAAATCACCGGAGGAACAAATCTTGTTGTTTGCCAAAGCGGGTTACACGACTACACCACCTAAAGAATATCTAGATACTATGAGAGGTAATATAAAAAGAGTAAGAGATAAATATAAAATTTCTAAAATTGTATAATATGAACAAGAAAAAAGTATTTGGATTTGCCTTGCTAGGTGCGGGTTTATTGAGTGGTATAACGCTATTCTTATATTTAAGAGAACAAAAACGCATAGAACAATTAAATGCTACTAAAGTTACTCTTAATGACGCAATTAGTTCAATAAATAGTATCAAATAACAAATAATTAAATTGAAAACTTAAATTATTATTAAATAAATTCTTAAATTTAAAAAAAATTTTATTAACCCTTAAATCTTAAAAAAAATGGACACTAAAACTGTAGTAAATTACGCAATCGGTCTTGGACTATTAGGTCTTTCTATCTTTGTTATAAGCAAAGCGTGGAAATTTGGTCAAAAATAATTAACCATTTAAAAAACTTACAATGGCAAAGACTAGCAAAATCTCGCTTATAAGTGCGAGAGCAAAAAAAATTTGGAAAAAAGGAAGCGAAAAGTGGACTGATGCTATTTCTCGTGCTTCTAAAGAATTAAAAAAAGAGGGCAAAATTTAATTGCTATGGGAAAAACAAAACGTAAAGATTCGGACTACAAAAATTTTGTAGATACCGATAAAAACAACTTGATTGTTGTTAGAAATGGTAAAATCATTGAACAAGTTAAAACTTTTCAAGGAGAAGATATGTTTGTTGTTCCACAAGCAAACACTTATGTTGGTGATAGTGGTGTTATTGTAAAAACTAGCACCGATAACAATAGTAGTGTTGATTTTGTTGGTATTCCAGACTCTGCATTTAATTA
>JACCDP011547928.1_pt1 | contig 11677 bp, 13 predicted proteins | sample 7445841 | NCBI WGS metagenome assembly JACCDP01 (sample SAMN15323441, study PRJNA562643) | freshwater metagenome | isolation source: river surface water | place: USA:Blue River Watershed | collected 2017-08-17
CCTTCTTCAATTCCATTAAATTCACCGAGAATAACCACACCAATTTCGCGCACATCGAGGTTTAGCGCAAGACCTAGTGTTCCATTCTCGAACTTAAGCAGCTCATTTGTCATTGTTGAAGGAAGTCCTTCAACACGAGCAATTCCATCGCCCGCTTCTACAACGGTTCCGATTTCATCGCGCGCCGCAACACCTGGATCGTATGACTTAACGAAGTTCGCTAAGGCATCACGAATCTCTTCGGGTCGGATCGTGAGTTCCGCCATGATTTCTCTCCCTATACTGCGAGCGCTCTGCCCGCGTCGGCCAAACGATTGACGATTGTGGCGTCAATCAATTCATCTGCAAATCGGATGGATACTCCACCCAAAACTGTTGGATCAATCTCCACGTTCAAGCGAACTGGTTGACCAATCTTCTTTGACAATGTTGAAACTAACTTTTCCTTCTGTGCATCTGTCAGCGCTACAGCTGTGCGGACATTTGCAATGACTCGATCTCTTCTGGCTGCGGTTGCGGCCGTGTAGAAAGCGATTGTTCCTTCGATATTTCTGCCTCTGAGTCCGCCCACCAAATGCTCCAGAATTCTGGAGGTTGATGCGGCGATCTTGCTGCCGAAAATTTTGGCAACCAGCTCTCTCTTACCTTCAACCGAGTACTTGGTTGAGTTAAGCGCCTGGCGCAGCTCTGCATCACTCACGACAACGCGAGAAAATGCAAAGAGCTCCTCTTCCAATCGATCCAATTCACTTGCCTGATTAGCAGCAGAGGCTTCAGCTTCAACTGCCAACTGCTCAACGACATCTCCGAAATTCGATGGGCTCGACCAACGAAGCGCAGAGAGCTCTGAAACTAATTTCAAAGCAGCGGCGGAGATTGATTTTCCAAATAGATCCGAGACCAACTTTGCCTTTGCCTGAGCATCGCGAGAGCCATCTGTAATGGCGCGACGCAATGGTGTTGAGGAGTCAAGGGCAGCAACTACTGCAAATAAATCTTTAGCCAATGCAGATGAGTCACCGGCTGATAACGACTTAAGTTGGTTATCAAGTGATGCTCGTGCAGCGGCTAAGGATTGACGGCTCGCGCCACCAAGTGCAGCAAGTGCTGTTGTCATGACTACTTACTCTTCTCCAGATCTGATAGGAATCGATCAACGATTCTTGATTGACGGACCTGGTCATCTAAGGCTTCTCCGACAATCTTGGATGCTAATTCAGTTGCAAGTGCCCCAACCTCATTACGAAGTGAGTTAACCGCCTGCTGACGCTCTGCCTCAATAGCGGCTTGCGCTGAAGCGGTGATGCGTGCAGCTTCTTCTTGAGCCTTTGCTCTCATCTCTTCGATGATCGCAGCTCCCTGAACCCGAGCCTCTTCACGGATGGTCTGCGCTTCACCGCGCGCATCTGCGAGTTGAGATTTGTACTGGTTTAAGGCAGCTTCAGCTTCTCGTTGCGCGCGTTCAGCACGCTCCATTCCACCTTGAATCGCATCGGTACGCTCTGCAAACGCTTTTTCAAAACGTGGCACAACGGCACGGCGCAAAACCATGTAGAGCAGAGAGAAGGCGATAAAGCCAACGATGATTTCTGCGGTATGCGGGATGAGAGGGTTTAGCTCTTCTCCTGCAGCCAATTCAATCGAACGCATAATTTAAATTATTTGATCGACTAGAGAACGAACGCTAGAACTAGACCGAATAGAGCAAGCGCTTCAGCAAGAGCGAAGCCAAGAAATGCGATTGGCTGTAGAACGCTACGTGCTTCTGGCTGGCGAGCAACGCCATTGATGTAAGCGGCGAAGATCAAACCGGTTGCAATACCAGGTCCAATCGCTGCGAGGCCAAAACCGACCAGGTTGAGTGTGCCTTCCATGTTTCTTACCTTTCCTTCTTTATTTAGCTACACGACAACCGAGCGTTATCGTGAGTAAAGCTGTATTAGTGCTCGTCTGCCAAAGCTCCTGCTATGTAGAGAGCGGTCAAAAGAGTAAAGATGTAGGCCTGTAGGCACTGCACCATAAACTCAAAAAATGTGAGAGCGATTCCGATTGCGAAGGAGAATGGGCTAACCAACTTCAATCCAATTACGCCCTGCAATAGATGCTCGCCACCCAAAATGAAGACTAGTAGGAGCAAGTGTCCAGCAAACATATTGGCAAATAGACGCAAGCTCAAAGTCATTGGACGAACTAAGAAGTAGGTTGCCAATTCAAGTGGTGTAATCAAAATGTAAGCCGGTTTCGGAATTCCTGGCAAGAACATGATCTCTTTCATGTATTTGAAGAAACCTTGTTTGCGAATTCCAACATAATGGAAGATAAAGAAGGTAAATGCCGCAAGGACATAAGGGAATGAAATGCGGGACATTGTTGGGAATTGAATTAGAGGAACAATGCCGAAGATGTTGTTGACCAAAATAAAGGTAAAAAGCGTGAACAAATAAGGTACAAATCGCATGAATTCGTGGCCGATTACCTCGCGACCTAAGTCATTGCGCACAAAACCATAGATAGATTCACCCGCGAATTGGAGTTTGGATGGAACTACCGCTGCTTTTCTGGAAGAAAGAATGAAAAAAACTGAAATCAAAAGTACTGATAGAAAAACCAAGAGAATTGGCTTGGTGGCAAACTCGTTACCTTCAATAAATGGAGGGAGGTTGAAGTCGCCCGCATCGGGAGGATTAAAACCCTCTTCCTTGCCAACCTCTGCTGCGTAGCTAACCAGCACCACTTAACTCCTTGAAGATTCAAGCATTACGGATGATTTTCGCGGGGAAAGACGGCGTAACCCTATTAGGTGGCTGGAAAGATGTGAAATCGAAACCAGAGGGCCTCAGGTAACCTGGCTAACAAAACATCCAGCTCAGATGCAGGGTATGGAAAGCGGCTTTGAGGGCATCGCCCCTACTTCCGGCCAAACCTGAGCCAGATTAGGTAGAGCGCTGAACCCATGCCGAGTAATAAGCCGCCCAGTAGGAAGTATCCGGTTCCCAACCAGTTATCCAACCCCCAGCCAATTCCACCCCAAATCAACAAACCGGAAAGCATGTAACCAAAAATGGTCCAAAAGGCGTTGTCCTCGCTGGGCCCTTTAGGGAGATTCTCGCTCATATTTTTACTCTCCTTCTTCAACCTGCATCTTTGGATCCGCTGAGCTCTGACTTGGCACCTTATTCGGCAATGGTAGATGTAGCCGCAGTTTAAAGAAAGCGCGGATCTCTCCGATTAGCCAACCCGCGGCAATCATAAGCGCGCTGACCCCAAATGCGGTTCTATTTACCTGATCCTCTTGCGTCAACCTTGTGACCGCGATTAAAAAACCGGCGATTAAAAGAAGTTTTGTGAAGTAAGAGAACATAGCCAGCGCCATGGTGGCGATTGGATCTACATTCTTGGTCAGCTTACCCACATACAGTGAGACGGAAAAGAAGATGACAACGGTGAAACTGGCCAGCAAACTTCCGAAAAATCCATCGCTTCCGGTAGCTATGGTTGAGACCAAGATAGTTATCACAGTAAGCCAGAGCGCTGGACGTAATGCGCCACGCCAAAGTTGAGAGTTTGAATCAACCACAACTGTTTTAGCTTTTGATTTTATTATTTTCATCGCACAGAGTTTCTTTCTCTGAACTCTTTAAAAAGACGTTTATTGATGAGGAGAGCGGTTAGCAAAAGCATCACTCCCACCAAAATAGCTCCCCACAGTGGAATGAAGGCGGAGAGCATTGCAGGTAATGCCAGCATCGCAGTTGCTAAATACAAAATTATGTTGGTGCGTTGTTGAGAGTTCCCCCATGACATCAACTTGTGATGTAGATGTTCTTTATCGGGCGCAAAGGGTGACTTGCCGCGCAAAACTCGACGTAGCACCGCTAGTCCAAGATCGAGTAGCGGCACCGCTAAAACCGCAAATGGCAATAACAGCGGAAGCGCTGCTGGGCCAATGTTTTCTGAGAAAACCGCGTTTGCATCAATCTGCCCCATCAAAGTGATGGCCGCAGCCGCGAGCACCAAACCTAAAAACATCGAACCGGAATCCCCCATAAATATCCGCGCTGGATGCAGATTGTGAGGCAAGAAGCCGATACAGGTTCCAATAACAATCGCGGTAACCAAGGAAGGCGCGCCAGCACGGCTGAAACCATTTTCTACCGCAAGTAAATAGGAGAAGCCGAAAAATGCTGCCGCGGAAATTGCAACAATGCCTGTAGCTAGACCATCTAAACCATCAACAAAGTTGACCGCGTTAATAATAATTATGACAACTAAAACGGTCAGCAGTTGGCCGATGTTGGTTGGCAAAACAATAATTCCATCAATCGGTAACCAAAGAATTTGAATTCCAAAGTACAACAAAATTGCAGCAGCGAGTCCTTGGCCTGCCAATTTAGTAACCGCATCTAATTCAAAACGATCATCAATCATTCCGAGCAAAAGCACAAATGTGGCTGCTAGAAAAATTCCAAGCAGCTCGCGGCTGTATGCCTTACCTACCAACTCTAAATTTTCTACCATCAAAAGGGTTAAACCCATAGATAGCCACATCGCTACCCCGCCCCAACGGGCTGTAGTTTCCGTGTGAATATCTCTCTCACGAACTTTCGCAACCGCGTCTTGACGCAATGCAAAGGCACGAACCAGCGGAGTTAACATATAAGTTAAAACAGCTGCGATTAAAAGTGTTAGTAAATACTCGCGCATTACCTTGGATAAACCGGGAACTTCGCAGTTAGCTCGTAAACCTCTTGACGGATTGAATTAGCCTTTGCATCATCTTCGCCCTCTTTAATCGCGCGGGCGATTAGATCGGCAATCTGTGACATCTCTGATAATCCCATTCCTTGAGTGGTTGTTGCCGGAGTGCCAACTCGAATTCCGCTGGTAACCGCAGGGGTTTCTGGGTCATATGGGATAGCGTTTTTGTTTAGTGAAATTCCAGCTTTTCCGCATCTCTCATCAGCTACCTTGCCATTAACACCAGTGGATCGGATATCAATCAAAGCCAGATGGGTTTCAGTGCCGCCAGAAACCGCCCGCATGCCCTCTTTTTCTAGCGCCGCAGCAAGCGCTTTGGCATTCTCAATAACCTTTTTGGCGTAATTTTGATACTCAGTTGTAGCGCATTCCTTAAGAGCGACCGCTTTTCCAGCTACAGCGCTCATGATTGGACCACCCTGCATTCCAGGGAACACAGCTTTATCAATCGCGGCCGCATGCTCTGCTTTTGAAAGAATCATTCCCCCACGTGGGCCACGCAAAACTTTATGGGTAGTAAATGAAACGACATCAGCGTAAGGAACGGGAGAAGGAATCGCCTTTCCAGCAACCAAACCGATGAAGTGAGCCGCATCAACCCACATAATCGCGCCAACCTCATCACAAATCTCACGAATTCTCTTGAAATCAATCAGACTTGGATAAGCGGTAGCGCCAGAACAGATCATCTTTGGTTTTACTCGGAGTGCGATATCGCGTAGTTCGTCGTAATCAATTAACTCATTGTCTTGTCGAACTCCGTAAGACTCAACGTTAAACCACTTACCGGAGAAATTAACTTTTGAACCATGGGTTAAGTGACCACCATGTGGCAATGACATAGCCAAAACAGTGTCACCGGGTTTGGTGAAAGCCTGGTAAACCGCGACGTTGGCGCTGGCACCGGAGTGTGGCTGAAGATTGGCATGTTCGGCGCCAAACAACTCTTTGGCCCGAGCGATTCCGATTACCTCAACCTTGTCTACCTCTTCACAGCCACCGTAATAACGACGGCCGGGATAACCTTCGGCATACTTGTTTGAAAGTGTTGAACCAAGTGTTGCTAGAACCGCAGGCGAGGTGAAGTTTTCACTGGCAATTAACTGAAGGCTTTTACGTTGTCTATCCAACTCAGATAAAACAACTGCAGCAATCTCTGGATCTTGTTTTTGTAGTTGGGTGAAATCAGGACCAAAGAAGCTCTCAGACATGGCTGAAATCCTAGGCGGGAACCGCGATGTTTGGGGTTATGGCTCTCAAATCGGCGAGTGAGATTGCTCCTGCTCTGCGCAAAATCAGACCTTCATCTTTGACTGAGAGCACCGTAGAGCTAGCACCTTCTGGCAACTCTCCAGCATCAAACAGCGCTGCATAATCTCCATCTAAAGCTGGGAAAAATGTGGATTTTCTCGGAGCGGGCCGACCAGAGAGTGCTGCAGCACCAATCGCAAGTGGGCCTGATGCCAAGGCAACTTCACGCAAAAAATCCGCGGCTGGAACTCGAATGGCTATCTCATCCAGAGTTCGTTCATCTCCCAAATCCCACACCAATCCCTGTGCGGGCGGAAGGTTAATTGTTAATAAGCCAGGCCAAAACTTTTCACATACTGCATTAATAGTTTCGCCAAACTCTCTGGTAATTCCTTTTACTGTTTTTGTATCTCCAACAACTACTTGAGCTGCAACGCCGCGAGCATCCTGACGCAACAAATGAAGTTTTTTCACGGCTGCATGATTGAAAGCATCAGCGACAAAAACATAGGCGTGTTCTAATGGTGCAATTATCAACTTTCCATCTCGCAGCGCCGCAACAGCCCGCTCAATTAACTCCTGATTATCAATCTCACCATCGAGCAGCGAATATCTCTCAGCCATCACTGCCCCTTCCTGCGCGCTGTTATCCAACGTGGTCTGTTATTTAAATCAGTGTAATGAGAAATCTCAAAATACTCCTGAGCAAGTTCGCGCTCAAGGGCTGTACTCTGATTCTCAAAATGCTCCATGATTAGCAAGCCACCACTTTTTAACAGTCGAGTGGCGGCTGTTATGAATTGAAGTGGAGCCTGCATCCCATCTTTAGCCCCGCCAAACAAAGCCTCATGAGGTTCATTTTCCTTAACTAAATCCGGCAAAATGGTTTCATTAGGAATATATGGCGGATTAGCTACGACAATGTCGCACTTAACGCCTTGCAGTGCGTTTGATACATCATCATAAATAACCCGTACATCTACCTCATGTCTAGATATGTTTTTCTTGAGCCATTCAACCGCTGAAAGGGATTTCTCAACCGCAACAACATGAACCGGCATCTTGCGCTGTGCTGCTTCATGTGCGATTGAGATAGCAATTGCACCGCTACCCGCACCCAAATCGACGATGCTCACATCAGGCACCGAAGCTAGATTCGGTGCTGATTGAATCCGCTCAATCTCTACAAGAGCCGCATCAACTAACAACTCTGTCTCTGGTCTTGGAATTAAAACTCCGAGACCAACGGAAAATGTTAAATAACGAAATGGCGCCTCCCCAGTTAAGTACTGAGTAGGGGTTCCTGATTTTCTTGCCTGCATCATCTCTTGAAACAACTCTTGTTGTTCTAGATTCAATTTGAACTCTCTGGCATGTAAATCCATTCGTGAAGCACCAAGCACATGAGCCAACATCAACTCAGCATCGACCGCTGGAATCTCTAACTCTGATAACTCTTGCTTTGCTGTTTTAAGAATCTCTTTAATGCTCATGAGATTTAGGCTTCTGCGGCTGCGAGCTTCTCTGCTTTGTCCGCCTCAAGCAGCGCGTTGATTACATCATCCAACTCTCCATTGAGTACCGCATCAAGATTGTTAGCTTTGAAATTTACTCGGTGATCACTCAAACGGTTTTCTGGAAAGTTATAGGTCCTGATGCGCTCTGAACGATCTACCGTGCGCACCTGACTCTTTCGAGTTGCAGCCGCCTCTGCATCAGCGGCTTCTTGAGCGGCAGCCAAAAGTCGGGCCCGCAAAATACGCAACGCTGACTCTTTATTTTGCAGCTGGCTCTTTTCATTTTGGCAAGAAACCACAATTCCAGTGGGTATATGGGTAATACGAACCGCAGAGTCTGTGGTGTTAACGCTCTGGCCGCCGGGACCTGAAGAGCGATAGACATCAATACGCAGCTCATTCATATTTATCTGTACATCAATCTCTTCGGCCTCAGGTAGCACCAAAACACCAGCAGCAGAGGTGTGGATTCGACCTTGTGATTCCGTTTCAGGAACACGTTGCACGCGATGCACGCCGCCTTCAAATTTCAACTTCGAAAAGGGTGCTTTCCCGGGCTCGGTACCGCCACGAGCTTTCACCGCAACAGAGATATCTTTGTATCCACCCAAATCACTTTCGGTGGCATCAATAATTTCAGTTTTCCAACCCTGCTTCTCCGCATAGCGCAGATACATACGCAGCAAATCGCCAGCAAAGAGGGCGGATTCATCACCACCTGCTCCAGCTTTGATCTCCAAAATTACATCGCGATCATCATTTGGATCACGCGGCAAAAGCAACTCCTCCAATTTTTCTGCCGCTTCTTGCAGAGTTACTTCTAACGCGGGAAGCTCGGCGGCAAATCCCTCATCGACTTCAGCCAACTCCTTCGCAGCAGCTAGATCATCCTCCGCCTTCTTATAAGCACGGTAACCAGCGATTACTGGACCAAGTTGGGCATAACGTTTTCCTAATTGGCGAGCTTTTCCTTGATCTGCATGAATAGATGGATCAGCCATCGCAGCTTCTAGAGTTTCATACTCTTTAAGAATCTCTGGCATTGTCGCAAAGCGATCGGCTTTCTTGTCAGCCATCTCATCTACTCCTTTCTATAAAGCTCGCTCTAAAAAATCCATTAAATAACAAAAGACCGCACCCTCGCCAAATGCGAGAGCAACGGTCTTTGTTAGGAAAGCTACTTCTTGTTTTGTTGCTTCTTGAAACGCTCTTCGAACTTAGCTACGCGTCCACCAGTATCTAGGATGCGCTGCTTGCCGGTATAGAACGGGTGACATACGGAGCACACTTCAACGAAGAGTGAACCAGATGAAATGGTTGAGCGGGTTTTAAAGGTTTCACCGCAACCACAGGTAACTGTGGTCTCCTTGTAATCAGGATGAATATCTTTCTTCATTGTTGCTCCTTATGTTGGGCTGGGTCCGAAACCTCCGGTGAACCAGCTCGTTAATGAAGGGAAGGCTACCTAAGCCACCCCAGTTCAAGCCAATCCGTGCTGGATTTACTCGCCTTTCGGGGATTGATCCGGTCCGACCGTGGTCTTTTGAACCTGCATCAAGAACTCGACATTGGATTTGGTGCCCTTCATCTTCTCTAGCAACAACTCCAACGCCTGCTGTGAATCCAAAGCATGAAGCACGCGACGTAACTTCCAAACAATGTTTAGCTCTTCAGGTCCCATCAAGATCTCCTCTTTACGGGTACCAGATGCATCAACATCTACTGCAGGGAAGATGCGCTTGTCGGCAAATTTACGATCTAGCTTCAACTCCATGTTTCCGGTGCCTTTGAACTCTTCAAAGATAACTTCATCCATCTTTGAACCGGTTTCAACAAGCGCGGTTGCAAGAATTGTGAGTGAGCCACCATCTTCAATATTACGAGCCGCTCCAAAGAACTTCTTTGGTGGATACAACGCAGCTGAATCAACACCACCAGAAAGAATTCGACCTGATGCTGGAGCTGCGATGTTGTAGGCACGGCCCAAACGAGTAATTGAATCAAGCAAGACAACTACATCATGACCTAATTCGACAAGACGCTTTGCGCGTTCGATGGCCAACTCTGCAACTGTGGTGTGATCATCAGCTGGACGATCGAAGGTGGAGGCGATTACCTCTCCCTTAACTGAGCGTTGCATATCGGTAACTTCTTCGGGACGCTCATCAACCAAAACCACCATTAGGTGACACTCTGGATTGTTAGTTGTGATTGCGTTTGCAATTGATTGCAAAACCATGGTCTTACCAGCTTTAGGTGGCGAAACAATTAGTCCACGCTGACCCTTACCAATCGGTGCAATTAAATCTATTACACGTGTGGTCAAGATGTTGGGCTGTGTTTCTAGACGCAATCTCTCCTGCGGATAAAGTGGAACTAACTTGGAAAACTCCACGCGATCACGGGCGCTCTCTGGATCCATGCCATTAACAGTGTCTAGACGGACTAAAGCATTGAACTTCTCGCGGCGCTCTCCCTCACGTGGTTGGCGCACTTGCCCTGTGATTACATCACCTTTACGTAATCCATAGCGACGTACCTGTTGCAATGAAACATAAACATCATTCGGGCCAGGCAGATAGCCACCGGTGCGCAAAAATGCATAGTTATCAAGAATGTCTAACAAGCCTCCAACTGGAAGCAAGACATCATCCTCTGAGATGACGATTTCGCGATCGCGTCCACCGCGGTCATTGCGATCTCTGTTACGGTCACGGCCACCACGGTCGCGATGGCGATCTCTACGCCACTCACGATCATTACCGCGATCATTACGATCACCACGGTCATTGCGATCATTATCTCGGCTGTTTGAATTGTCAGAGTCAGATGAGTTGGAGTTTGAATCCTCCACATCATCTCCCTCATCAGAATCTTCAGAAGTATCGCTGTTGTCGTTACCTTGCTTATTACGGTTGCGACGTTGATTTCTTTCAGCACGACGGGCTTCGCGCTCCGCCTTTGCTGCTTCCCGGTTAGCGGCTTGCAGATCGGTAATCGCCTTTACTAAGTCAGGCTTTTTTAACTCTGCCGCATTTTCAATTCCGAGGTTTGTTGCGATCTTACGTAGCTCTGGGAGAAGTAACGCAGAAAGGTCACCAGAATCTCGCCGAGCATTTTTTGTATCTGCCATTTAAATTTCTTTTCCAGACTTTTGAAAAAGTCTTAGTGAGTTTAGGGGTAAAGATTTTTTGCTTTTAAGTATTTTTAAGATTGTGGGCTCAGTTACCGCCCGACGAGCCTGAAATCTACCAGTAGGACAGGTCAACCCCAAAATCGTAAAGACATCGTAAAAACGATGAGGCTAAGGGTGGATAGGTGTGGATAAGGGTTGGTTCAGCGCGGGATTTATACGTTTGAGAGCGTGGCGCCGCTGGTAGCAATCTCCATATCCAACGGCTGGAAATGCTCTCCCGCACTACGCACGATGTCATCATGCTCTGCGCTGGTGCCGGTGTGTAGGACCAAAACCGATGGCCCCGCTCCAGAAATCATCGCTGCTACTCCTGCGCCTCTCAATTTATTTACTAGATCTACAGAGCGCGGCATACCCTCGCGGCGATACTGCTGATGCAAATGATCCTCGGTGGCAACAAACAACAACTCTGGTCGCACCGACAAAGCGTGAACTAAGAGAGCGCTACGACCAGCATTAATCGCGGCATCTTTATGGGGCACGGATTCCGGCAACATCTTGCGAGCTTTACCAGTTGAAAGTTGGGTATTGGGCATTAACACCAAAGCTCGGATACTTGGATCTACTGAAAATCTAGTCGCACAGCCGGTTGCAACGCTAGCCCGATCCTCCATCCAAGAAATAGTTGCGCCACCCAGTGCTGCGGCAGAAACATTATCGGGGTGTCCCTCTAAATCAGTTGCTAACGCAATCAAATCATCATCATTCATCAAAGTGCTACCAGAGAGCACAAGTCCGCGAGCTAGTGATAATCCACCAACGATTGCTGCCGCTGATGAACCCAATCCTCGACCATGTGGAATCGAGTTCAGTGCGCGCAATGCAATACCGCGGGGCTTGCCACCCATAAACTCAAAACCAGCCATCATCGCTTTAATTACTAGATGTTTGGAATCCTTTTTGACTTCATCAGCACCTTCGCCGGTTACATCAACATCAAAAACTTCATCATCCA
>JACCDP010146667.1_pt1 | contig 11672 bp, 5 predicted proteins | sample 7445841 | NCBI WGS metagenome assembly JACCDP01 (sample SAMN15323441, study PRJNA562643) | freshwater metagenome | isolation source: river surface water | place: USA:Blue River Watershed | collected 2017-08-17
GGCCAGGTGCGGTGCTGTGGACCAAGACCGTGACCAATATGCAGAGCGGGAGTGCGCTCTACCTGACCGCGGACGAGCGATCGGTGGTCACCGCTACGTCTAGCGGTTCCAACTTTACACCTCTTAGCGTCGACCTCTCGAACCAGGGCTTCGGCACCTTGGGTGATCCGGAGCGACTCGCGGGGAAGTTGGTGACTCTTTCGGATGGCGGAGCGGTAAGACAGCCGATCTCGCCAGGTGGCGATGGATCAACCGTAACCGACCGACTCGGAGTTGGTGGGTGGACTTTAAAAATCAACGGAAGATTGGGCCCCTACCTGGGCCGCGTCCTCGCCACGAAACGAAACACTCTCTTCGCCAGCGGTAAAACGGATATCTCCGGTGGCAGCGGCCAAGAGCTGATCTTGGAAATCGACGGAAAAACAGGGGCAAGCCGCTCCAACAAGGTTGGCAACTACCCTCCATCCAAACTGTGGGGCGCCCCAGCCGGGTTTGCACCCGGCGGTGCAGCGGTCGTCTTTTCTGACGAACGAGTGATCAACGGTACCTATCGCAGAAACGCCCTCTACCTCGCGAATACCGAGGCGTTGGGCGTTGGTCCGATGATCTCTTGGGACCCGCTGTGGCAGCCATTTGTTCCGCCCAATTCGGAGAGAACTGTCTTGGTGACCACCCCTGATGGATTGATCGTCATTTCGGCTGTCAGGGCCGATGCGCCCGAAACATCCGTGGGTCTGATCGTGATCGATCCCGAGCGAGTGAGACCCCAGCGGATCATTGAACTGCCGTTCGGACCGATGCGGGTCACCGGTATGGCTGTGGGACGTGATGGGATCGTGTACTGCTCGCTGAGCGACCGGGCCCAGCGCGGTGGCGTGGCACGTGTTAACTTGACGACTGGGGAAGCCGCCCTGATCGGCAACGTTGTGGACCCTGTTGAGGCTCCGCCGATCATCACCAAGGCTGGAGTTCTTCTGGTGGCCAGCAAACGGTATGCTGGCAATGGAACCATCCATGCGATCGCCACAAGCTCCGTGGGCGGACTTGCGATGAGCCCCTGGCCGCGGAGCACCGGCGACAACTTCGACTCGTACCGAGAGCAATCCTTGGAGGACACCGATGGGGACGGTCTCACCGATTCCGAGGAACGCCTGAACTACGGCACCGACGCGCTCAAAGCAGACACCGATGGCGATGGATACTCAGACCTCGTCGAGGTTCAGAACGGCAGCAATCCGAAGTCGGCCTCCGATCTTCCGGAGATTATGGAGGTCAGGCCAGCTGTGCAGATTTACTTCGGTACCTCACAAGGCCGTCGATACCAGCTCCAGTATTCCACCGACCTGATCCAGTGGACCGACTTCGGAGCGGCTTTCACTGGAACTGGGGCCAAGCAATCGCAGTTGGTCGAAGCAGACCAAGCCAACCGGTTCTGGAAGTTGCGGAGGTTGGAGTGAAGGTTGACACCTCGCTGATTTACAAGGCGAGGGAGTCCAGGCTCAACAGCCGGTTGTCGTCCGCAAATCGCCGAGTCTGGAGCTATAGCTCAGTCGAACATATGGCCGCCGCACGCTACTTCATCGCCTGCAAACACTTATTGGACCGCTACAGACAATATTAAAAATCGGTGATCCATACTGATAATATGGCTTCAATTAAAACAGATCCCCCAAACGCTTTAGCGATCACCGTCACCTTCGACTCATCGATCAACTACGCATTCCAGCAGAACGCGATTCCGGTGGTCAAAGACCTGCAGTTTCAGAATGACAGTGTTGCACGTAAGGATCTAACAATTCGTGTTTCTACCGAACCGGCGTTCGCGACGCCAACGGAGATTCGAGTGCAGTCGGTTGAGCCGAATGGCGTTTTTCGGATCTCACCGCTGGATCTAAAGCTAAGCCCAGCGTTTCTTTCGGAACTAAACGAGAAGGTTGCCGGGTGGCTCAAGATCGAGGTGGTTGAACGCGACACTGTGCTTCGCTGGCGAACCGAGCCCGTCTCGCTGTTGGCTCGCAACGAGTGGTCCGGGCTCGTTTCGCTTCCCGAAATTCTTGCTGCGTTCATTTTACCGAACGATCCGGCAATCATGTCGATCCTCAGCCGGGCATCTGACTTGCTAAAGGAGGCCACTGGTCGCGCGGCAATCAACGGCTATCAAGACAAGAGTCGAAAACGCGCTTGGGCCCAAGTTGCCGCCATTTACCGAACAGTAGCTGAACTCAGAATACGTTACATTAATCCGCCGACCAGCTTCGAGAACGGCGGTCAAAAGGTATCTTTTCCTTCCCAAATCGTGGCCGAGCGCTTCGGCACTTGCCTAGACCTCACTCTGCTTTTCGCCGCTTGTTGCGAACGCGCCGGCCTGCACCCACTGGTATTGATGCACGAGGGCCACGCATATGCCGGCTGTTGGCTCGAGGAACGCACCTTCCCAGATTCTGCAGCCGAGGGATCTGATGCCCTTCAGCAGTGTCGCAAATTGGAAACGGAGCAGATGATCACGGTCTTCGAGACGACGATTGTCGCCAGCGAAGCTCCCGGGCTCCTTGCCGATGCCGAGCGGCTCGCACGCGAGCACCTTGAGACTGAAAAACCATTCAGCCTTGCGCTTGATGTTCGCCGAGCCCGTATCGCCCGCATAGTGCCGTTGCCTATCCCGGGAATGGTTTACAACTCTTCAGCACCTGATTCTTCAAACGCAGCCGCAACGGTCGATGGCATCGGTGATCGCGAATTTGCTGATCTAATCGACCCAAAATCCGCACCTGCCACCAAACCCGCGACGCGAATCGACCAGTGGAAAAGCCGACTGCTTGACCTAAGTCTCCGCAACCGTCTGCTGAATTTCAAAGAGACCAAATCTACAGTTCGCCTCCTTTCGGCTGTGCCTGAGCATGTAGAAGATGAGTTGGCGGCGGAAACAGAACTTGCGCTAAGGCCGAAGCCGAAGTTGATGAGCGAGGTTGATCCGCGGCACGGGGCTACTCTGTCCAAGCAACAACGTGCTGATACCCTCGCTGCCCATTTGGTTGACGAGCTACAGCACGGCCGATTGCACACCCATCTTGACGAGTCCGAACACGCCCAGCGGCTTACCGAACTTTTCCGCGATGCCCGCAATGCGCTAGAAGAGAACGGCACCAACACTTTGTTTGCCGCGGTCGGCCTTCTTGAGTGGCGCGAAACCGAACATAGCGACCGAATCTATCGTGCGCCGCTGCTCCTCGTCCCGGTAGAGCTGAAGCGCAAATCTGTGCTCGAAGGATTCTCGGTCCGTCGCCTCGATGATGAAACGCGGCTCAACGTCACCCTTATGGAAATGCTGCGACAGAATTTCCATAAGGAAGTCCCGGGCCTCGACCCACTTCCAGAGGATGAGTCGGGGACGGACGTTGCATTGGTTTTTCAGCTTTTCCGTGATGCCGTGCGCGATCTTCCCGGCTGGGAGGTGAAAACCGAAATTTGGCTGGGTCAGTTCTCCTTTACCAAGTTCCTGCTCTGGAAGGATCTGACAGACCGATTGGAGGAGCTCACGCGCAATCGCATAGTCAACCATCTCATCAATTCCCCTGGTACGCCGTACGCCAACCCCGCCAGCGATATTAGGCCGGCCCAACTTGACGACCAGTTTCACCCGCGCGACGTGTATTGCCCGCGCAGTGCCGACTCCTCGCAGCTCGCGGCAGTCATGGCCGCAGCGGCTGGTCACGATTTCGTGCTTGAGGGTCCGCCCGGCACAGGAAAGTCGCAGACGATCACCAACATAATCGCGCACTGCCTCGCCCACGGAAAACGAGTGCTGTTCGTCGCCGAGAAGCGAGCCGCCCTTGATGTGGTGCATCGGCGTCTTCGCGAAGAGGGATTGGAACCATTCTGCCTCGAACTGCATTCCAACAAAACCGGCAAAGCTGAAGTTCTGGCTCAACTCGATCGCAGCCTGAAGTTTGCGGCTGAAGAAACCGCGATCGACTGGGAGCATCGAGCCGTTGAGTTGGAGCGCCTACGCGCAACCTTGAACGGCTATACGCGAACCTTGCATCGACGAACTCCATGCGGACTAAGCGCACATAGTTGTTTCGATTACCTTTTACCGCGTCAGGCCGAAGCCACTGTCAGGCTCGACGGCTGGCCAGCACTGTCACTGTTGGAGACCTCAGCGGCAAAACTGGAGGATACCCGACAACTCGTACGTAGGCTTCAGGAGCGTGCTCGAGTGCTTATGCCGCTGCACGACCACGGCCTAACTCTATTGGCATGCCAGGAATGGTCCCCTGCATGGGCAGAACGCTCACTGGAACAGATCCGCGCGTTGGCAGACCAGGTGCAGATAACGGCTAATGCCACCTGTGAGCTACGCACCTGGCTGCGCCACCCTGGGGATTCAGCATCATTGGCCCAATTGCGACATCTTCGCGCGCTGACAGAAAGCCTTTTGACCCCGGAATCGGTCGGCCCTGATTTCGTCACCACGCCGTGGAGCCAGTTAGCTACCGATCTTGATGGGTGGATTTCACACGCAGATGAGCGTGCGAGACTCAGGTCCAAGCTTAGACATGTTCATGAACCCCAACCCACCGGTGTGGTATCCTTACCCCCCGAGGTCTGGAATACCCAGGACTTCGACACCCGTCTTGGTTTGGCCCGCAACTTGATCGTGCTAAACCGAACCGCGGCCGAGGCTACACGCGATGTTTGGACCTGGATCAACGCACCCAAGCCGAGCCCGACTCGGATGGACCTTTCTCATCTCGTTGCATTGGCTGACAGTCTTTTGACGGCGTTTCCTGTAGCTCCGGCGTTCGTCACCGAGATCTGGTCTAGTTGGTGCGGTCGTTTCGACCGTTGGATCGAGTTGCTCGAAGAGCGAGTGAATCTGCGGTCCCAACTCACCGGATACGACGAGCGAAAACTACTGTTGCTTGAACTAGACACCCTGAAGCGAAAATTGGATTCAGGGCGGAATGCTTGGTTTCTGAAGAAATGGTTCCAAGTCAGCTATGTGCGACGCCAACTGCGAACAGTCAGGAGCGATCTGGTTATGCCAGAGATCGGTGGCCTTGAGCGTGTTCTCATCGCAGCGATCAGGCTTCGTGAAGTAAATACCGAACTTGAAAGCGCACGTATCGATGCTGATGTGCACCTCGGAACGGTCATTTGGTCGGAGGGTGAGCCGGATGTCGCCAACCTCACTGCTGTCCGCGCATGGGGTGTAACTCTTCACGAACGCCTGACCGCACTCGCCGCCACCGATACCGACTGGCTTGCGGTGCTTAGGCGGTTGATCGGCACATGGCTCCCGGATCAACTGGCAGGCTGCAACCCTGATACGAAAGTGGGACGCAGTCTTAGGCGCTTTAATGACGAGCTGGTCCGTTTTGACGATATCTACGAGTCCTTTAGCGGGACTGCAGCACTCGATCGTGATCAACTAGACAATTCTCCAGATCATCTTGCTGCTGTAGGAGCCGCACTCACGATATTTGTCGAAGTTGCTCCACGGCTTCGGTCGATCAATGCTGATCTTACGACCGCAAACGCGACGGCACAGGGCTGTCTCGGTGTTCTATGGTCCAAGGGGGAGCCTTCAGCGGAAGTGCTTCGCCGAGCTATGCAGTGGGGCCTAGTTTTTCACGCGCGCATGCTCGACTGTTCCTGCGGTGACTTGGTGTGGCTTGGCCAGTTGCGCCAACTCTTTTCTACGTTGTTCACGGAAGGACCTACCGCGTTCGCCAAGGGTACGAGTATCGGCGACCGACTGGTACGCTACAGCGACGCGCTAACCGCCTACGAGAATGGCTTGGATCGTCTTACCGCTGAAATAAAGCTGCGTCGCGAGTCCGTCGACAATGCGACCGATCATCTCTCTTGCGTTCGAGCGCTAACTGACCGCTTGCAAATGGCGTGGAACCAAATCCGCGAATGGTGCTCTTGGCAGAGGACTCGCCATGCCGCGATTGAAACCCGCCTCGAGCCGCTCATCGAACAACTGGAATCGACCGACGGCGCAACGGTAGACGTGCCGGCGCTTTTCGAGCGCAGCTTCCGGAGGGCCTTGTTGTTTGCGTTGATCGAAAGCGAATCAGATCTGCGCGAATTCTTTGGTCGTGAGCACAACGAGCGGATCGAGCGGTTCCGTGAACTGGACGAGAAACTCTCAAGCCTTGCCCGCGAGCTGATCCGTGCTCGGCTGGCTGGCGGCATACCACGCGATCAAGGTCTCGAAGATGTTCCAAAAACCGAAATCGGGCTCCTGCGTAAAGAACTCGGCAAGCGCATGAGGCATATCCCAGTGCGCAAGCTCTTGGCCGGCATCCCGAAACTGCTGCCACGGCTCAAACCCTGCGTGCTCATGAGCCCGCTATCAGTTGCGCAGTATCTTGAAGCCTCACATGAAAGCTTCGACATTGTGATTTTCGATGAAGCGTCGCAGATCCCCGTATGGGATGCAGTCGGCGCAATTGCCCGCGGTAAGCAGTTAATCATGGTCGGTGATCCGAAACAATTGCCGCCGACAAGCTTCTTTAGCAGTAACGGGGACCAAGATGAGGATAACCTGACTCCAGATGCCCATAAAGACCTCGAAAGCGTGCTGGATGAACTTATCAGCAATCAGGTTCGCCACAAGCGACTCCAGTGGCACTACCGTAGCCGACATGAGGGGCTAATTACATTCAGCAACCGCCAGTATTACGACAATGACCTGCTCACTTTCCCCTCCCCCGAAGCGGGCCATGGTGGAGTGCGACTTCGCCACCTCCCTGAGGCTCGTTACGACAAAGGTGGTAGCCGGACCAATAAGAGGGAAGCGGAAGTGTTGGTTGCCGAATTGGTTCAGCGCCTTCGATCAACCGATGGGATGCGCCGTTCGTACGGAGTTGTTACCTTCAGCCAAGCCCAACAGCGCCTTGTCGAGAACTTACTGGATGAAGAACGTCGCAAGTACCCAAAGATCGAAATCCATTTTGGCGATGCCTCCCCGATCGAAGGCGAACCGGTATTCGTGAAAAACCTTGAGAACGTGCAGGGAGATGAGCGTGACGTAATCTTATTTTCAATCTGCTACGGCCCGGACGAATCCGGGAAGGTATCCATGAACTTCGGTCCGCTCAATCGCGACGGCGGCGAGCGCCGTCTGAACGTGGCCATTACGCGCGCCAAGCACGAAGTTCTTGTTTTCAGTGGCCTACGGGCCGACCAGATCGATCTCACTCGCACTCGCGCCCGCGGCGTCCGTGATTTGAAGCACTTCCTAGATTACGCCGACCGTGGTCCGACGGCGCTGACCGCAGCAACATCGGCATCTTCGAATGCCGAGGCGGATTCAGAATTTGAGCGACTGGTTGCAACTCGCATCCGTAACGCCGGTTACGAGGTTCATCATCAGGTGGGCTGTTCAGGTTACCGAATCGACCTAGGTGTAGTAGATCCGTCCGCTCCGGGGCGGTACCTGCTCGGTGTAGAGTGCGACGGCGCCACCTATCATCGTGCAGCCACCGCTCGCGATCGCGACAAACTTCGTCAAACCATACTCGAAGGCCTCGGCTGGAAGTTGCACCGGATCTGGTCAAACGATTGGTGGCATGACGCAGAAAGCGAAATGGCTAAGCTCATGGCTGCAATCGCTGAATTGGACTCCAATATTCAGATAAAAGAGGGGAAGGCGCCGTCTAAAAACAAATAATAGTCACGTTTGGTGGCCATAGGGAGCCTCAAAGGGGCGACGAGAGAACTGGACAACCGGTTGGCTAGCCCCCGTTTCCTGTACCATCTGCAGCACCCAGATCACCTCGACTGCCTGGATCCGGCGCGCCACGGGAATCGCCAGGGATCTCAGCCATGGCGTTGCAAGTCTCGGGTTTCCTTAGACGGATCGGGAAAGAATTCGGGGAAGGATTGAGCAGTATGGCGGGGATTGGAACCGGGCTCACCGAACTGAACTGAGGACAGGGCGGAAGCCTAGGTCGTTACTCCGGAAGCTTGGCACACACCTGTACCGATTAGCTGCCCGAATAACACCGGCATTTCTATTCCAACTTCCACCACGTACTACTCGGAAAGAACCCGAAATGGGCCCCGTCGGATTTGTCACGCCATCACTAGGGTAGTCTCCGTGCCAGTCCAAGCACCACTCCCACACATTTCCTAGCATGTCATGCAATCCCCAAGCATTAGCTTGCATTTGACTCACTGGATGCGGTGCATTGTCGGAATTGCCGCTGTACCATGCAATCCCATCTAATTTCCAATACCGCGCGTCTGTCGTCCCGGCCCGAGCCGCATATTCCCACTCAGCCTCCGTTGGCAATCGCCACTCCCAGTGCAACGGCAAAACCCCTTCAGCCCGTTGTTTTGCCGTCAGCTTACGGCAAAATTCCATAGCCTCCTCCCAACTCACTTGCTCTACAGGGCGGCTCCTCCCACCGATTCTGAAATAGGAAGGGTTGCCTCCCATTACCCCCTCCCACTGTGCTTGTGTACACTCCGTCTCCGCAAAGAATACCCCGTTTGTTAAATCCACTTTGTGCAAGCGCTCTCCATCGTCTCTATTACTTTCTGACGTCGGACTCCCCATCATGAAGTGTCCGGCCTGAACCCATCTTAGGATAATTTCTCCGAATTGGTAACGAAAGCCGGGATCTAGCGGCAAGTTTACCCCAAGCTTTAGCGCCGAAACACCACCTAAGTCATCTTTAAGCTTTCCCACTTCTGCACGCAACGAAGACCTATCGATTTTAATTCCATTTTTTGATAATTGCTGAAGTCGAACCACCCATTTGCTCAATGTGATCGCACTTTCGCTATCTGCATTCTGTGAAACGAATAACTCCATCCGTTTTTTCAGCACCTCCACATGAGACAACCCCTCTAGAAGTGCGTTTTTAGCGGACCCGCGTCTAAAAAATGACGCATCATTCAACGCATCAACCAAGCCAAGAATTTGCACCATCAAATCAAATGATTCTAACTCAAATCTTATCAAGGTTTGTTGTGCCTTCTCAAGCGCCCGCACCGCCTCACCACAGTCTACATCGACAAAAAAAGACTTTACTCCAATCATGCGTTTAGCAGCAGACTCAAGTTGCCCTGTACTTATCAGATGGCTAACCTCTTTCAAATTTGCAACCTGCTGGGCGTGTTGCTCCAGTAATTCACTGACCAAGGCTTCGCGCTCACGGAGTGTACCCAGTAGCTTTTCGATAATCGAACTACCACTTTCCACTGCCAATCGACTTGCAACCAAAGGGCGATCCCGCTGGACGAGTCCATACGCCCAAGAGCCGGGTGATTCAGCCAGTTTCAACTTATCGGTCCAATCCATTGCATCTGCGACCTCGGCCAACTCAGGGTATGGCCGGCCGTTGGACCAGTCACCGGCCTGCAACTCATTGCGGGCGAGCTCCATAGCACCAAGCAAGCTCCTCGGTGCGCTTCCGAGGGCAATCTTAAGTCGCTGGAGGTCCGCGAGTGAGGGGCGCCATCCTTTGTCCAGCTTTCCCGTTTTCTTCCCAGTTTCCTGTTCGTGACTGGATCCAAAAAACTCGATCTCCCTTCCCAGATCGTTGGCCTCCTTCAAAGCCTGCTGGACACGATTGCTCCACACCGAAAGACGACGGTAATCGTCTAAAACCACTGACACCGGGTCCCGCGGGACCAATCCCCTCTTCTGAGCCTCTTGAAGGTCTTCTTGAAAGTTCTCCTCCAACCCACGAAACGCTTGGATGTCGGACAATTCCGACAGCGTATCGCGCTGGGACCTAAGGACGTGCAGCATCGACTGAATTCGGGCTAAGTCCCGGGTCGCAAAAGTGTCCATGATCAGGCGAGATGGCGTTTACGGAAGCGACCAAGGCTCACAGTCACATCGGCGATGAGGTTCCTGAGTTCCCTCACCTGCTCAGCCTGCTGGCGACGCATCTCCCGGTCGGCATCTTCGGCCGCCAATCGCTGCCGCTCGATGTCCAGTCGCTGCTGCTCGATGCGGGCACGGTCCTGCTCAATTCGACTTTGCTTCTCCAAGACAGCCGTCTGGGCACGCAGGGCCGCCGCCTGCTCCTTTTGCTGCTCTATCTGCTTGGTCCTTTGGTTGATGGCCGCCAAATGCCCCAGGGTATTCATCTGCCCCTGGTGCTCCTCCATCCACTCGTTGATGTTGCTCATCTTGGGAAATCTTGACCTCAGTGTGCCCTCCCGATGTTCGCTGTCGAGTGGTTGTGTTTCGACCAGGTCAAATTCCCCGGCCAACAAGACAGCATTCCGCGGAGAAAACCCAGACAGGTCTAACGCCAGACTTGGCCACGACTGACGCGGAGACCTCATTGAGGAATCCAACCACCCCGCTCGAAAAACGCATCCTGCCTGGGTTTTGCGGCTAGGATTTGAGGAGTGGGTCCCTCGCGACCCAATCGCAGGAATTCACCCCCTCCCCTCCCTACCCCGTGGGGACGGTCGGGCCGGAGAAAAGGGATCCCTTGGGGGGCTGATGGTCATGGGGTCGGGAACAAACTCTCGGCCGTCCATACAGGCAGTTGGACAGTTGTCGATCCGAACACCGGGCTCATCCTACGCACTCCATCGGCGGCGGCTAATCCGTATGCTGGATTCGGCATCATCGTTGCCCCAGAGGGCCGTCAGTTGGACGTGCATTCGTTTCATGGATAGGCACTCGAGCTGAAATGGAAACCTTGGACCCGGGCCCTTCAGGTTGTCATGTGCGGAGGCAGGATCCGACGCAGAGCACCGAAGTCTAGTACAGGCAACTGATGACAGGTGGACCAACAACAGGCGCCCCCCGGCAAGGGCGCTATTTTTGCCGACCCAACCATCAGAGCCAGCTGCCGCCCAATCCGCGATCTGGCGGCGATCGATCTGTGGCAGCAGCAGGTATAGTCTCACCGAACAGTACTGAGGGCGGGACGGAAGCCCAGGTAGTTGAGGCGGTAGCCCGGGTCGTACCCGCCCCGGATGGCCGAGCGCGCGTTCACGGCGTCGTGGCGCCAACTGCCACCGCGGAAAACGCGGCCGGAGCCCGAAGCAGGTCCCAATGGGTCGGTTACCACAAAAAAAGTCGGGTATTCCCCATACCAGTCCGAACACCACTCCCAAACATTCCCCATCATGTCGTACAAGCCCCACGCGTTCGCCGCCTTCTGCTTGACTGGTCGAGTCTGGCCTCCGGAATTACCGTCCCACCACGCAATCGCGTCCAAATCCCCATAACGGGGACCTGTCGTCCTAGCTCGGGCGGCATATTCCCACTCCGCCTCCGTCGGCAGTCGGTACGCCTGCTGTGCGGTGATCATCCCTGCTGACCGCTCCCGTTCTGTCAGTTTCTGGCAGTAAAGCACAGCATCGTCCCAACTCACTTGTTCCACGGGTCGGCTCAGGTTTCCTGTAAAATAAGCCGGGTTGATCCCCATCACCGCCTGGTACTCACCTTGAGTCACCTCGTGGTCCGACAACCAGAACCCCTCGGTCAGGATCACGGTGTGTTGAACCTCGCCGATATTACGGTTTGCTTCGCTCAACGGACTTCCCGACACGAAATTTCCTGGTTCAATCCATACAAAGCCAAAGGGACGGCCGGGCTTTATTTCCGACACCGCCCGGTAAAACCGACGCTCTGATCCAGGTCTCAAATCCACCAGCACCCCCCCTTCCGCGGTCACCAC
>JACCDP011402508.1_pt1 | contig 11671 bp, 9 predicted proteins | sample 7445841 | NCBI WGS metagenome assembly JACCDP01 (sample SAMN15323441, study PRJNA562643) | freshwater metagenome | isolation source: river surface water | place: USA:Blue River Watershed | collected 2017-08-17
AGAACTTGGCCTACATAGTTTTCTGCATCGGCCTCGAAATCACCAACAGCAACACCGTCCTCTAGGACAGTCGACCAGTCCACACCTTTGAGACCATAGGTATTTTGGATATCGGTTTCCGTTAAGGTTTCGAGTTTCAGAGATGCACTTTCGATCTTTGTGGAATTTACACCGTCTTCACCATAATGGAATTGGACGATTTTTCCACGGGCATCACGGACAGTACCATCATATTGAATGGTGAGGTCCTCCATCGCTTTGATGAGCTGACGTTGAATATACCCTGTATCGGCAGTTTTCACGGCAGTATCAATCAACCCTTCACGACCTGACATAGCGTGGAAGAAGAATTCTTGAGGAGTGAGTCCGCGAATAAAGCAACTTTCTACAAACCCACGGGCTTCTGCACCATCATCATATTTCTTATAGTGAGGAAGTGTTCTATCCGTGAAACCATAAGGAATACGACGGCCTTCAGGGGCTTGTTGTCCAAGACAGGCCATCATTTGGGCAATATTGACCGTGGAACCTTTGGAACCTGCTTTTACCATGGCAGTTAATCTGTTTTCTTGAGCCAAGGATGCAAGACCCATCTTTCCTGCTTCATCGTTGGCTTTGTTCAGAATACCCAATACACGGGTTTCAAATTCCTCTTGATTGGATTTTCCTGTGTTGTTATCAAAGAGGTCCAAGTGGACTTGGAGAATCATATCTTCTACTTCACGCTTTTTCGCTTGAATAGCCGCTTGGATATCATCATTTGTTTTCTTATCAGCAACCAAATCGGAAATACCTACACTAAATCCATTGTAGACTAAGAATTGTTCCACGGTATTTTGCATACTGTCGATGAAGTTTACAGTAGCTTGAGGACCATAGTCGTTGTAGGTTACGTGAACAATACCTTTGGAAGGCTTGGAGAAGATTGATTTATCAAAGATACCCTGTTTGATGTTTCCTTCTTCAATTTCCACAATGTTTTCAGCAACTTGATTATCTTTATACGAATCATTTTCCATTCGCAAGTTGAGAGGAGGAAGAAGTTCAGAAAGAACCTGTTGTCCTGTCCATTTTCCGTCCTTGCGTCCCTTAGGAATGACTCCTTCGAAACGTTTGTTCCACATCATGAGATTCATAAATTCACGACGGTTGAATTGGACTTGAGGGCGTGTAATTCTGTAGGAACCTACAAGAGTATCTTGCACAATACCAATCACAGGTTTTCCATTACGAGGGCTGATGATTTGATAAGGGACAGCAGCAATTTCTCCAAGTTCTGTACTGGCTTCATAACTTTGAGGAATGTGAGCATTCATTTCATCACCATCAAAATCTGCATTATAAGGTGCTGTAACGGATACATTGAGACGGAAAGTATTGTAGGGAAGAACTTTCACGCGGTGACCCATCATGGACATTCTGTGAAGTGTAGGTTGACGGTTAAACAAGATAATATCACCATCGCTCAAGTGTCTGTTGATAACGTCACCTGTTTTAAGGACAATTTCATTACGATTCACGTGTTTGAGAGAAATCATACGTCCATCAGGGCGGACAATAGTTTTTGCACCTGGATATTTATCCGCGCCATTTTGGAGCAATTTGTACATTTGCTCTTTGTTGTAAATGGTTACACGCTCAGGAACTGTAAGATTCATGGCGATTTTTTCAGGGACACCAATTTCTCCAATCGACAAGTTAGGATCGGGCGTAATGACAGAACGTGCCGAGAATTCAACACGCTTACCTTGGATATTGTAACGGATACGACCTTCCTTTGATCCAAGACGTTGTTGAATAGACTTGAGAGGTCTGCCTGAGCGCTGTGCAGAGGGTGCTACACCAGGAATTTGATTGTCTACGAGTGTAGCAATGTGATATTGAAGAACATTTGTATATTCATCAATGATGTGTTTGGACGCATTCGCATCAATTTTTTCTTGAAGAGTTTGGTTGTTTTTGATAATATCAAAGAGTTTATGGGTTAAATCGTCCTCTGAACGTTGATTGTTATCTTGAATGACGGAAGGTCTGACTTGAGGAGGTGGAATAGGGAGAACAGTACAAATCATCCAATCGGGACGGCACCAATAACGGTTTAGACCCATGAAGTCGACGTCCTCATCGGTAATACGACGGAAAAGACGAAGAACATATTCCACTTCAAGTGGTTGGGTATGTTTTGTGGGAGCCTGTTTTTCTTTATCGAGGCCAGGACCTTCGATATTGTCCCATTCTGCAACAATGCGTGCAATGCCCTCGCGGACAAAGCGACTGGGTTTACGAGCACCGCACCCGTCTTCTGTTTCTTGACCGCATCGACTGATGCTTCCACAACGTGTCAGCATTTCACGCCAACGTGCTTCTCCACGATGTTTCAAGATTCCTCTGTGAAGTTCCTTGTCAACAAGAAGTTTTGAGCAACGAACACAGACGCAGTTTAATACATTGAGAATGTATTGAAAGAACTGAATATAGTACACAGGCCGAGCAAGGCGATAATGCCCGAAATGGCCGGGGCAATTGTGATTGGTTTGACCGCAGGAACGACATGTCTTTCCATTTTCAAGAACACCCATGCGGGGGTCAAACAAACCGCCAATTTTAGGCTCGGAGCCTTCATACACGGCGTGTGTTGTAATTTCGACGACAGAACGTCGTTCAATTTCTTCAGGACTGAAAATTCCAAATTGAATCCCAACAATAGGCTCAATTTCAGAAGTAGGTCTTACGAGTCCAGCTGGCATCTTCTCTTTTTCCTTGTAGGAATTCTAAAACGAAAACTTTAGCCTCAATTTTTACTACTGGGTTCCACCTTTAGGCTTTTGTCTATTGTTTTGCAATACACGTTCCCAGGCGTATATGATGTCTTGTCGTCGTTGTTCATGTGTCTCCTCAGATTTATTCATCATAGTTTGATAATCAGTTGTCATAATTTTTTCTAAAAGTTCCTCTATGCTATCAAATTGCAAAGCAAGAGGAAGTACTTCAGGGTTGTAAAAATCGGCTTGGTCTAACCAACGTTCGATTACTTTGGGGTCTCTTGCATTATCCATCGTTGATGCCTTGGCTTCCGAACCTGGGGCAAACATGCACCAGGATAATTCATTGGGTTCTTTTGAATCCGACCAGAGTTTTGTGAGCAATCGTTTGGAAGGTACCCAGATAGGAATATTGGAACGAACTTGTTGAAACATAGACATTGTACTTACATTGTAAGGAATGTGAATGACAGCAGTGTAATTATCAAGATACCCTTCGGGTAAGAATGTTTGAGCTTCAGCTAAGAGAATAGCCTGAGAATCAAGAGCATCTTGAAGTAAATCCTTGGATTTAGTATAGAGTTCTTTCATAAAAGGGGAACCGTCGGATTGGAGAAGAACTTGACGTGTATCCCATAGAAGAATTTTTACAGGTCGAACCATGTCTTTTCGCAAACGAAGATGGCTTTCACTGAGCGAGGGTATTACAAGTTCTTGATGAGGGGCTAGACGTGGAAAATACTGATGAAAATAGTCAGCATCACCTTTGTTATTATGTACAACTATCAATCTATCTTGTTGAAAAAGGCCTTGAATGGAGTCCACAAGAACTTGGTGTTTGGCAGGATCTTGAATCCAGTCGTTCCCGAAACGTGTTGAATTCACATGAATCATGGGTAATCCACACTCTTTTAATCGATGACACGTCACAATAGAATGAGAAGTGAGTATGCCATCGTAGGACCCTTGTTTTATAAATTCTTTGCATTCCTCTGATAAAGCTTGTTCTGCAGGTGGTCGATAAATATCAATACTGCTCGAAAAAGCAGGAATTGAAGAGGGTATAGCCTCATTGACAGGAGGACGTCCATCACTTAACCAATGAAAATCGACTTGGACACCCAGAGGTTTTAGAATTTGTTTTACATCCCATAAAACAGCATGATGGTGGTCCATGGCAAAAAATCTGAGAGGTTTCTGATTAGATTTCCAAAACCAGAGTTGAACATGCTGGTCCTCAAAGTCTGTGCATTTTTCATATGAACCTCTTTCTTTCCAAAATTCATTCAGTAAAAGATTTGGATCTTCATACGAAAACCCATGGTGGGGAAGTAAAAATGCATCTGCTGGACCTCGTTTTAGAAAAAGGGACCAAAGTGAAGGCGATAATGCCATGACACGATTCCTTATAAATGGTGAAAATTGGGTTTGAATATCTTTAAAATCATTTACACAGAACCAAATTTGTCTACCTTCATGAGGTTTTCCTTCGAGGGCCCATTGGCACAGTGGAAAAATAGCATTTGCATAAGAGGGAAGGATTACAGGTATCGCCAATTCCTGTTTTCCCGCTTTTGTCAAACAGTCTTTGAGGAGGGAGATATTCATTACTTATGAGGGTCTAAGAGTCTTTAACCTTCTTAGTACAAGTATGTCGGTTTACAGGGAAAAAGACGGATTGCTTGTACGTGAATATGGTTTAGCAACAAATGGGTGGATTACACACAAAACAGAAAAGGCCAATATTGATATCGTACCTACGAAAGAATTTGGTCAGGCCTTGTTTATAGATGGGGAAATGCAACTCGCATTTCAGGATGAATATATCTATCATGAAATGCTTGTTCATCCTTGTTTATCATCAAGTTCTGCGCGGAAGCGCGTTTGTATTATAGGAGGAGGGGACGGTTGTGCCTTACGAGAAGTTCTGAAATGGAAAGATGTTGAACATGTGGATATTTTGGATTGGGATGAAAAACTCATTCAATTATTTCAAACAACATATGCATCGGTAAATTCTTGGTCTTATGAAGATAATCGTGTTTCCATAGAAACAAACGATATACGAACCTATAAACATACGAAGCGTTCCTATGATTGTATCCTAGTTGATTTACTTGATCCTGATACCTCTCAATCGGACCTTTGGCTTGATATTTTTGAGATAGTAAAATCCTGGATTGTGCCAGGTGGTAGTATTGTACTGAATGCAGGAGGAATTACACCTTGGCAAACAAGTACCATAAACTGGCTCCTCCAGCATGTAGGATCAACTATTCACTTTCGTCGCCATATGTACAAGGTGTTTGTTCCCTCCTTTGCCCGCGAATGGTGTTTTTTATTATTGAACAAAGCTGAGAAAGTAGAATTATCAAATCTTCCATCAAATCTTCGATACCTTGATAATACTGCATGGAATCAAGCCTATACATATGGCTGGACTAAAAACTACCTAGAGACACTTTACGGTTACCAGTAGAGATGGTATCCTACAGGCTTGAGATTCTCCCATCTGAAGAAGGCAAGGCCTTTTATAATCGTGATATTCTACGTGATAATCAAAATGCTGGATTTGATTTGTTTGTTGCAAAAGAAGAGCAGTGCGAAGCAGGCAAAGTCAGTTTGTTGGATTTGGGATGTAAAGCGCGTATGGTAAAATGCTATGAAAATGGCCTTGAAGAAGAAGTTCACTACTGGTTGGCTCCTCGTTCCAGTATTTGGAAGAGTGGTGTGACGCAGGCCAACAGTATAGGTATTATTGATAGATCTTACAGAGGACCTTTGATGGGAGCAGTAGTCCCTATTTTTCAACCCAAGGGATACTGGGCCCAAATGTCTGCGGGAGATGGTCCTAAGACAGGATCATATATTTGGAAGGGTTGTGATTCAAGAGATACAGGGTCTCCTGTCATTGAAGTAGGTCAGCGTCTCTTTCAAATTGTTGCCCCGGATATGGGCTGGATTAAGGAAGTGCGTATTGTGGAGAGTCTCAGTATCACAGAGCGTGGTGAGGGTGGATTTGGCTCTACAGGAAAATAGTTCATACCAATAGAATGCCCTTTCATAGGCCTAGCTTTTTGGTTTCAAAACGGAATGCTACACGGAAATTAGTCAATGCGCTAAACAAAGGCAATATAGAAAGTGCGAAACGACAATTGCAACGTGGAGTCTATATGAATATTAGCAACGATAATGATTATTCTAATTTATATAACACTGTAAAAGACTCAAAAGCACTTACAAACAATCAAAAAAAAGAAGCCATTGAGCTTTTAAGGAATCATGGATTCCCTGTTGGCAAAAAAGAAAGACTTTTAGAAACAAAACAAAAGGAAAAAATGGAAGATGAAATGATTGAACGAGCAAGAAATCGATTTGCGAAAACAGGACGAAGAGCGAATGCTGAGTATTTAACAATGTTAGAAAGAAGAAAAGAACAACGATTTACACAAGCATTACGCAATCGTTCCAACCAAATGGATATGAATGCTATCTATAGGCCTGCTACAATTTGGAGAGGAGGTAAAACAAGAAAACATATGAGAAAATAGAGATGTACGCGAAACAATTGCGTTACGCTGCGATTATAGCGTTTGTTTTTGCACTTCTTTTAACAGGCATCGGTGGTTGGTCTAATATGTTAGGAAAAGCTTTAGTCATCACTGAACAACACGCATGGAATGACGGATTGTTCATGATGATGGTAGCTATTTTCTTACTTTTATTGTCTTTTGTATAAGTAAAGATGTATAAGTATGCTATGTATGAAAAAGGTAATACGTTTTATCGGATAGATTTAGCCCATACAACGTATTCTATTGTTCCTGAAGATGTTTTTTATAAGGAATCACATTATAAAAAAAATGAATTACAAAAACTCCGCGCAAGTGTGTATCCGACACAAGGAAATGACTACTTGTTATTAAAACATGAGGGACAGATATATCCGGTTGATTATAAAGTAGTTCCCCTTGTCAAATATTTATGGTCTCATCATATTGAAACAAGCGGTTGGAATCAACCTGATGACGCTAATATAGGATTTATTAGCATGGAACACTATACGCCTACAAATGAAAGCTCCTTGGCTTTTTTACAGAAAGTAACAGAAGGTCTCCCTACAAAGGTGGTCAATTATTATCATCAAGAAACAAACAATGCCTTACTTGAGAAAAGTCAGAAAGAACTTTTAAAACTTCTTAAAAAAGGATATATTGTACTCAGTATTTATTCAAACTTTATTTCGATTTCATTTGATGAGGCTTCTATGAAAGCGCTCCATAAAAAACTTCATCTTAAACTCAATCAGGATCGTTTACCTGGGGGTGGTATAATCTGGTCAGGTATTCTAAAAGATTTTAAGAAGGTAAAGACATAATTACGCGTTTTATTGTGTTTAGTATAATTAGAGATGACAAAAACACAAACGAAAAATAAAACCCCGAATACGCCCAAAAAGGCTCCTCCCAAACATATCTTACCTTCGAGTCGCTATTATCCTAATAACAATAACAACAATTTGACTAATGAGAATCTTAATGCAGAGGAAGTGAATATTAATGAAATGGTAAACATCGTGAAGAAGCATGCTGTTGGCAATAAAGCTGTGCCTTATCACCACCCCAAACTCAATTACAAGGCCCCTAAAATGAAACTCCCTTCTCATATACGAGGGGGTACAAGACGCAGAAAACATAGAAAATCCTTGACGCGTAGACGTTAAGAAACAAGGGGTAAAATATCAACATGTTTTCTATCTCCACCACGTAACTTGATATACGGTATTGTTTTACAATACTTTACATCTCGAAGTTTGTTCCAAATGCAAGTTTTATCCCAATTGCAGACGGTAGCGTGTATTTTAAACATAGTCTCTTCAGCGACATGATAGATAATTTTTGCATTGGGGGGCATACGTTGTTGAATCACTTTCTGGTAACAGCCATGTTGTGTTAAATAGACGTCTTTTGGATCGTTCATTAATTTTTGCAAATCAACGCCTTCTTCCTTGATACGTTCTTTATAGCGTTTGAATCCCATACGAATGGCCTTTTCATATTCCTCTAACCAGAGAGTAATCATCGGTGAATTGGGAGGTGCCATAATAAACCAATTTTCGGCAATAGGATACTTGGGATTTGTTTGAGTCCCCAAAATTTTAAACACTAATAAATCGGCTTTATTGGATACACATTCTCTATACAAAGGATTGATGGACTGATTTAAAATAATGCCAGAATCAATCCAACACCCTCCATACGTTTGTAAAAGTTTTAAGCGAATCCAATCCGCTTGATGTTCCACTTTCAAATTCTGGAATCCTGAGGGAATTGTCTCTTGATTAATGGAGCTGAGGTACTGGTCAGTCGTTACAAAACGCACTTGCCAATCAGGCAAGACTTTGGTCATGCGTTCAATGGTTTTTTGAACATGGACAGGTGGATTTTCAGAATCCCAATGCGTCCAGACAATTTTAGGAAGAGGAGAATATGTCGGCTTTACTTGATGTAGAACAAGAACTAGGAAGATTATACCAATTGTAAAGAGAATCCAAGAGGCTTCCATCTACCTTGGCGGTAAAAAATGAATGCAAAGTCTATACGGGATACTAGTACACTATGAGTCTTGATATTGTCTTAGGGCCTATGTGGGCTGGTAAATCGTCTTACATCATTGGTAAAATCAGAAGATACAAAGCCATTGGTTGGGACGTGTTGGTCATTGCCAATCCACTCGACAACCGTTACGGTACGCAAATTGTAAGCAGTCATGATAAAGAACAAATTTCTGCTTTAGCGATTGCGGACTTATCTAGTTTATTTACCAACCCTCAATACAAAAAAGCAAAACTCTTAGTCATTGAAGAGGCTCAATTCTATAAAGGACTCCATGACTTTGTAAAAACGGCTGTCGATACGGACGAAAAACATGTCGTCTGTGTGGGATTGGACGGAGATGCAAATCGAAAACCGTTTGGAGAATTACTGAGTTTAATTCCGCTTTGCGATAATGTTGAGAAAATTAAGTCCCTGTGTGCTGAGTGCAAAGATGGAACTCCTGCCTTATTTAGTCATCGGATTACTCAGGTACAAACACAAGAACAAATTCAGGTTGGAGCGGAAGATACTTATGCACCCTTATGTCGGAAACATTTCCTGGCAAAGAATGAATCTAAATCAATTTAATCTTCTTCAGTATAGATGGGATTTGACGATGCCAAACAATGTCCTTGGTGTAAACGCTGGTGTTTAAAAGACAATGCTTGTGCTTATATTTTTGCTTGTGGGTTGGACGAGAAATTCGTCTTTCACATTGGATTAGGGTGTGGCAAATCATGGTGTTGGAAATGTGGAAAGAAATATTGTGGGCAGTATTATGACCCTAAAACAGGTCAGAAATTATCTACTGCAAAAGACCATCATGATTTCTTTTGCTGTAGAAATGAAGAAGGATTTGAGAAGGACGAGTATTGTGGAGGAGGTTGCTCAGGACACTGTGTCGAGCGTTGGTAATTTAGTCATTGTTTGTATTTGTTTCACCCATGGTACTGGTTGAAGCAGGTAAAGTAGGATATCCAAGACGCTGAAGAGTTGCTTTATAAGTTTCACTTTGTTTTTTGGCCTCATTGTAGGCTTTCGCTACCGCATAGTCTTCTAAGAAGGCCTGATTTCGCTGATTCAATTGTTTTCGAGTTCCCTGCACATACTGCATTTTACGTCGCAAGAAATTTAACTTAGGTTTCATTTGTTCAAAAGTTCCATAGCGTTGTACGATAGTTTGATATCTTGACTCCAGGGATGCTAAGGTTTTATTGATTTGTTCAAGAGAACGAAGAGTATTTCTCCGTGTTTGATTGGTTGTTCTTTGTCTGTTCAGAACTGCTTGATTAAAGGCTCCGAGTGCTCTTCGTTGTGTTTGAACGGGTGCAAAACTTCGTCGAACCGTTTTTACAGATGGCAAGGAACGCCTAGATGTATTGTTATTGTTGCTAGAAGGAGTATTGGATCTCACTGAAGACATGGGTTTGAACTTTGATAAAAGATAAATTATTTGTTCTGATGTTTTAATCACAGTAGTATCTTGTCCTGGTGCGAGTTGACGCTTGACTAGGCTTTGATAAAACTCTATTTCTTCTTTGTGTTTTCCAATATCTTCTTTATACAAATCAACGAGTTCTTTAATAATTCCAGTCCAAGGAGTTCCATCACCCAAGAAATCTTCATATGTCTTTCGAGCTTCTTCAAAATTAAAATTGGAATCCTCTAATTTATCCATAAATCGAATGTATTGTAAGTAATCCACAGCCATCTTTTCATAAGGTGTTAGGGTAGCATAGACAGAAGAGTTGGGATTCCCTTCTGCCTCAAATCCTGCATTCCAAAGAGCTAAGGATTTCTTTTTCAGGATATAGGCCATATAGGGAGTCATACCATACAGCTTCTTTCTCTCAATCGCCTGTTGAAGCTTGGTTGCAAACTTAGACGGTGCTTGAAATGGGTACAACGCTGTAAATCCAATTTCATCTTCATAGATGCTCTTATCTACTATCAAAAAGTTTTCGAAGGGTTTTAATTTATTTTTCTGATAAGCATAATCCTTCGTATTCACAATAAAGGTACTGATTTTGATGGCAAATTCTGGATATTTCGCTTGGAAAAGTTCAAGGAATGCAAGATCAATGCCTTCAATTGCCCAGTTATCGAGGGCATTTTGAATATACGATTCTGTAGGGAAGAATTTAGCCACCATAACAAGGAATTGGTCCCTGGCTAATGGAAAATATTCTGGTGCAAGAATAATCCAATTATTAAATAACATAGAGGGATTGTCAGCAATACGCATTTCATTAAAGTAGTCTAAGCCTTTTCCAACAAAGATACAACTGTTTGATTTTAATGTAGTAAGCGGTGTAAATCTCCCTGCAGTGGAAGGATCTTTAACACATCTTGAAATATCTTGCTCTTTTGTCTCTAAAATCTTTTGCTTTCCTTGTTGCATATGAGAAAGTAAACGACCTATTCCTCCAGCCCCTGTATCTCCAAATTTACGTGTATAAAAAACAGTCCCATTGGGCTGTTTATTTCTGGATAAAAATATTTTTGTTCTCCCTGAAATGGCTCCCTTCTCTTCTTCTTGCACTAATTCGTCCATTTGTTTCACGGTTCGTCCTTGAAACAATGCTTTGACCTGGTCTTCAAGGGATAAATCCTCTGTATTTTTAATAGCTTGTACAAATCTCTCATATTCACCATCAGATATGTCCTCAAGTGATTTGGGTACAATGAGTTCACCTGTTCTAAGGTTTCGTTTCTGACGCCATTCTGCAAAAAATATCGGTGTTATCATATACTCAATATCTTTTTGTGATGCTGTTGGTAAGGTTAGACCGTCAATTGTTTTTTCATCTTGTAGTTTCATAGGAGGTGTAGGAATTTCAGAGTTAGGTTTTTTAAGATTTTGCTTTGAAAGTGGAAAGCGTTCATTCTTTTTACTCACTACAATACCTTCTATAGGCGAATCTATAATAGACGCTGTAAGTTGAGGTTTATCCTTATAAAAACGATTAAAGAATTTTTGAATGCGAAATCTTTCGTCTAAGGCCTTTTCCCTTTTTTCTGCATACCCTGGCTCTACTCGTTCAAGCTCTTTCTTAAGTTGTTCCTTTTCTCTAGGCATGCCTAATACATTCGCTTGATACTCCAGGCGAGCAAGATTTTGTTTATACGTATTGGACGTTAGCTTTCCAAGCTTGGCTTGAAGACGCTTGAGTTCTTCTTTTTCACCCTTTGTTTTGAACCATTTTTTTTGTAATTTTTTCTTTTTGGCTTCATTTTCATTGGACAATGTTTGTTTTTGAAGAGCTTTTCTGCGTGCCGTTTTACGCCCTGAAAAGAAATTCAGTACGTCCT
>JACCDP010090888.1_pt1 | contig 11670 bp, 11 predicted proteins | sample 7445841 | NCBI WGS metagenome assembly JACCDP01 (sample SAMN15323441, study PRJNA562643) | freshwater metagenome | isolation source: river surface water | place: USA:Blue River Watershed | collected 2017-08-17
CCCGGAAGTAGGCCTGGCTGACTGCGCGCCAGTGAATGAAACTGTCAATCACCTCATTCATGGCCCCCTCGAGCATCGTCTCGATGTCACGACGGTTGCGCGCCTGCTGCTCGGATGAGACGCCAATCGTCTTGAAGAAGAACGCATTGGTCCAGCTCTTGCGGGCGGCCAGTGTGTAGAACGCCTGCACGAACTTGGCAAGCGACGGGCGCTCAAACTCCAGATTGACGTGGGTCGCATCGGCCTGCTGAAGGCTTGCAAAGGCGCGAATGTAGCTCACAAACACACCGAGCAGAAGATCCTCCAGGTAATCGCACTTGGAGGCAACGGCGATACGCTCCACCTCCTTGGTGAGGGTCTCCTCGCTCCACTGGGGAACGCGAGTAAGCAGGTTCTGAAAGGTCTGCAGTGTCTTCTCGGGCTGTCCATTGCGCTGGCAGGCCTTGAGCGCATTGTCGTAGATGCTCCACAGTCCATCCGCAACGTGCGGAATAATCGTGCGCGCGAGATTGTCACGCAACGTCTGCTTCACGAACTCCGTTGACATTTGTTTAGACAGAGGGATGCGAGTTCCAGTAAATCGGACGCAGAATGAAGCTCGTTCTCATTCTGATGGTGCGGAATGAGTCGCGCATTCTGGAGCGCTGCCTCAAATCCGTGGAGGGGCTCGTGGATGCATTCTGCATTACGGACACGGGATCAACCGACAACACCTGCGAGATCGCAAAAGAGTTTCTGCGCACCCACGAGGGTTGTCTGACAACCTGTGAATGGAAAGACTTCGGACACAACCGAACGATTAGTGTTGAATCAGCACAGACCTACCTGTCCAAGGTTCTGAACTGGGACCTCAAAGAGACCTATGGACTTCTGCTGGACGCGGACATGCTCTTTGTTCCGGGCACGATCAAGAGCTATCCGCTCACCGAGATCGGATACACTGTCGTTCAGAAGGCGGGAAGCCTTGCCTATCCGAACTGTCGCATCATTCGCCTGGACTACCCTTGGAAATGCAGGGGCGTGACCCATGAGTATTGGGATGGACCGACAAAGCCGATCCCCGAGAGCGTCTGTTCCATCGACGATCGGAATGACGGAGGGTGCAAATCGGACAAGTTTGAGCGAGACGCACGACTGCTTGAACAAGGTCTCAAGGATGACCCGACGAATGTGCGATACATGTTCTACTTGGCGCAGACCTATCACAGTCTTGGGCGCTGGAAGGACTCGATTGCGATGTACAAGAAACGCATGGAAGGAGGGGGGTGGTACGAAGAGATCTGGTACTCGCACTACATGATCGCACAGTGCTATCTTGCGCTGAACGATCCCATCAAGTTTGAGCAGTGGATGCTGCGCGCCTTTGAGAAGAACCCGCGCCGTGTCGAGCCGATCTACCGCCTCACAAAGTACTTCCGTGAGAAGGGGCAGCAGTACAAGGCCTATCAGTACTTCTTGATGGGGAAGGACATTCCAGTGTCCACCGAAAGCCTGTTTGTGGATCGGAGCATGTACACGGGGCTCTTTGACTACGAACAGTCAATCTTGGAATACTATGTGCATCCGGGCGGCAAAGAAGGCTTGCGCGCATCCGTTCGCTACTGCCTCAAGGATGGTGCGTACCTGCAAAACGTTCTTGACAATCTGTGCTTCTATGTTCGCCCGATTGGGACGGTTGCTCCCCTCAAGGTTCCGACACCGTTTGGAGCCATGTTCCGTCCGAGCGTGATCTCGCTCCGAACCTATCCGTACGCAAACGTTCGGTATGTGAACTACTGGATTGAAAATGGGGAATACAAGACACCAGACGGCCAGTGTGTCCAGACGGAGAATGCCTATGTCAACCTGGACACGATGGAGTGCATCACAAAGATGAACGATGCGTCGATTTCGCTTCCACGCCGAGAGACGAATGTCAAGGGACTGGAAGATGTGCGGCTGTACGGAACCGATCGGTTCACGGCAACTGTCCAAGAGTATGCACCAGGTGTTCGAGTGCTGGATGGCAAGTACAACGCAGAGACAGGCAACTATGAAGATTGCCGTGTCTTGGAATCACCCCTTGACCGGCCCTGTGAGAAGAACTGGCTTCCCGTTGGCAACACGGGACTGACCATCTATGATTGGGACCCTCTCCGTATTTTGGGTCCCACACCCATTCGCTACCCCGTCCCTCCGCTCTTCTCGTTGTTCCGCGGATCCGCTCCTCCCGTCGAGTACAACGGGGAATGGATCGTGCTTGTCCACATGGTCCAGTACAGCAAGCCTCGCAAGTATTATCACTGCTTTGTTGCGCTGAACGGAGAACTCGCTCCTCTTCGGGTCAGTCTTCCCTTCGTGTTCCAGTCGGTTGGCATTGAGTACTGTGTCTCGTTCCGGATTGCCGACGGTGCGTATGAGTGCTATGCGTCGTTCTCCGACAGCAATCCTGCGAAGGTGACGATCCCATTTAGCGAGGTAGACTGGATTCCTTTGTAATGAAAGTTGGCGTTCTTGTTCCCGTTTGCAGTCGAAATCAAACCTGGACATCCTACGATGAATGTTACCTGGCCCAAGCTCTTCTTCCCTCGTTTGAAAGAACGAAGAGCCCGAATGTAGAGTATTGTTTCTACATTGGCATTGACAGCGACGACGCCTTCTTTCTCACGCACAAAGATCGTATGCCAGGCACGAAGGTGATTGTGGAGAATTGCCATCATGCACCCGCGCACGTCTGGAACCATCTCTTCAAGCGAGCGTATGATAATGGATGCGAGTATATGTTCCAGATTGCAGATGATGTCGTGATTGAGACCCCGGGATGGACGGAGAGGTTCATCGTCAAGCTTCAAGAGAATGTCAATCGCGGAGTTGTCGGACCGTGTCATCCGGAAAACTGGGGCCTTCGCAAAAGCGCGGGGAAGCCGTTCGTGCTTGAGAATGCATTTGTCCATCGCAGTCATTATGATCGATTTGGATTTCTGTATCCGTGGGAGATCCGAAACTGGTATTGTGATGACTGGATTTCGCGAGTGTACGAAGGCTGTCTGTCGTACATGTTTGAAGACATCATCGTTCACAATCTCAGCGTGCGATCGCCGAACCAGCGATACACGATTGAGCATCCGAATTGGTGGGCGTGCGTGGAACAAGGTCGCAAGACACTTCGCGAGCAGACGAAGGGATGTTTCTCATTCTGTCTCTACGGAGGGTACACCAACAAGTACTACAAAGGGTTGACCCAGAATATTGACATCATTCGGCGTGACTTTCCGACCTGGGACATTGTCGTCTACGCGGCTCCCGATGCAGAGGCATTTGTGCGATCCTTGTCAGGCGTCCAGTGTGTTGCGACAGGGAAGCCGGGCGCTGTCAATATGACCTACCGATTTTTGGAAGTTGGAAATCCGGACTACGACGTTGTGTGTGTTCGCGATGCAGACAGCCGGATCAACGAACGAGATCAGTGGTGTATCCGTCACTTCTTGGACAGTCCGGCCCGAGTGTATACGATCCGCGATCACCCGCTCCATCGGTATCGCATCATGGGTGGATTGTGGGGCGCCAAACGGGGCTATCATTTGGATGCGTCAGTGTTGCGCAAGTATTGCCACGAAGTCCAAGCCGAATATACCTCGGATACACAGTTTCTGGAGAAGCATTTGCGCACCGGAAACATGCTCGTCTATTCGTATGATCCAACGGGATTGTTCGCAGATCCAAATGAGAAAATTGTTCGAATTGATTGCCCAGGCGATTTTTGTGGCAATGTCATTTTGTTTGATGCGAATGGAGCCGAGTATCCAGAGTTCACTCGTTAAGTGTACAGGTGCCTCCAGCTCTCATTCACAGGCGTATTCAGATCTCCGAGAATGTGCCGAGCCATCTCGGTGTCAATTGTGCAGTCGGTCTCAATCTTGGTGTAGAACTTGTAGCTCTTCGCCGTCGCCTCGTCTGCGATCCGGAGCAGATTGATGCGAGTTGTCAGCGTCTCCAGCGCGCGGATCAGCGTGCGAACACCTTCTTCCTCCGACGAGTACTCCTTGATCAAGAACTTGATCGCATCGGGTTTGATCTTGAGGTTCTTGAAGTTCGTGCGCTCGAGCATCTGCGGCCAGATGTAGGTCTCCACGATCGCGTACTTGTCGTCTGCGCTATAGCCGGTGCACTGGATCACCTGCATGCGGTCCTTCAAGATCGGATGGACCTTGCTCTCGTCGTTGAAACTGAACACGAAGAGGCACTGCGAGAGATCAATGTCAACTCACGCAAAGTAGCGATCGTGGAACTGACTGTTCTGACTGCGATCCGTCAAGTGGATGAGCATGCTGATGATCTCCTGTCCGTGGGCCGTCTCGGACACCTTGTCCAGCTCGTCAAAGTAGAGCACAGGGTTCATGCAGCGTGCATTCATCAGGCTGTCGACGATCCGACCCCACATACTTCCTTCATAGGTGTAGCTATGGCCTACGAAGGTTGCGCTGTCGGTTGCACCACCCAAACTGAAGAACTCGAAGGGACGCTTGAGCGCTCCCGCCACTCCGTTGCGCGCAAAGCTGGTCTTTCCAACTCCCATCGGACCTCGGAGCGCAATCACATTTCCAACGCTGCCCGGATTGGCGATCCACTGGGCGAGCACCTGCATGATCTGAAGCTTTGCAGGCTCCATTCCGTAGACAGCCTTGTCGAGCGCCTTGCGGGTCTCGGCAAGAAACTCTGCGCACGGCTTCGGTCCATCGTCCAACTTCACGGGGAGCGGGACGTTGCGACCAAAGGGAATGCGCATGAAGCCATCCACCCAGGTGCGCAGCTTGTGCGTATCGCCACCCTCTTCCTCCATCTGGTCCAGACTGTCCAGCTTCTTGATGACTGAGGCCTTGACAGCATCGGAGATCGGAAGGTCGAGAATGCGGAACTTGTGCGGGACATCGCCAGCAGAGACAAGCACAGACAACTGCTTCATCTGCTTGTTAAGCTTTCGCTGCTTCGACTTGGGAAGCTCATCAAAGTACTCTTGCTCCTCCTCATTCAGCTCCAGCGCAGGCTCGTCGCTATCCTTCTCCTTGTCGGCCGACGCCTTGCCCTTCTTGCCGAGAGGCACGTACTTGTTCATGAGGTAATCCAAGAACTCGTCAGCGACCTCCTCGCCGTCGTCCTCTTCTGCGTCGTCCTCTTCCTCCATCTCGTCGTCGTAGCGTCGGACAGGTCGGTTATCAATTTCGATCTTGACACGTCCATGCTTGAAGACGGGGATTGTGATGGACTGCTGCTGCTGAGGGGTCTCGTCCGTGTCTTCGTCTTCGTCCTCGTCTTCCTCGTCTTCCTCTGCGAGAGAGACCTCCTCGTCGTCCTCCTCTTCTTCGGAGGGGGGCTCGTAGTCCTCGTCTTCCGACTCGGTATCCTCGTTGGTCTCCTTTAGGGTTTCATCTTCGATCCACTTCACGCTGTGGTCGCGCTTCCGAAGGTTGTAACGACGAGGCATCCTTGCTGCCTCCCAAGAAGAAAAGGACCCCGATTCCGTTTTCTGCTGCTAATACAATGGACGAGCTCGAACAAATTGTCGAGCAACTTGAACTAGAAAATGATAAGAAGGTTGCATCCAACCCCAATATCAAGCTGAGCCTGGGGATTGTGGCCGACTTTTTGAAGCACCATCCGGTGATGTGTTACGGTGGCACCGCCATCAACAACCTGCTGCCTCCAGAGGATCGCTTCTACGACCCCGAGACAACTGTCCCGGACTACGACTTCTACAGCAAGACGCCGCAAGAGCACTCGATGATGCTGGCAGACAAGCTGAAGGCAGCCGGAATTGAAACTGTGGACGTCAAGCCCGGGATGCACCTTGGAACCTTCAAGGTCTTTGCGAATTTCGAAGGCGTTGCAGACATTACTCACCTGGATGCCGACATCTTTGATCGGCTGTGGAAAGAGAACTTGGTGCGTGAGGGAATTCACTACGTGACCCCGAACTTCCTTCGCATGTCCATGTACTTGGAACTCTCCCGCCCTCGCGGGGATGTCTCTCGGTGGAAGAAGGTCTACACTCGTCTTCAGCTTCTGAACAAACATTACCCACTCGTCTGCCCGTCAGAAGAGGCCGTGCGAGACGAGACGCCTCTTTCCAATGCCAATCGAAAGGAGGTGGAAAAGATCCTTCGCAAGACCAACGTTGTACTGCTTGGGATCACCGCATCGCAAATCCATGAAGGCAAGGCCCCGAAATGGAATGCGCCGGTGACACTTCTTGCAGAGCGGTCTGTTCTCGACAAACTCGCAGAGGGAAAGAAGACAGAGAGCCACGAGGGATCTGAAATTCTTCCCGGTCACGTTGACATTCTCGACGAGAACGGAGACGTCCTGATGCGGGTTCACGAGACGGCAGCATGCCATTCGTATCACCAGATGGCGAACGGCATCAAAGTTGCATCCATTCCCACAACGCTTCAGTTTGTGTTTGCGTACATGTACTCGGGTCTTCCAAACGACGAAATCACCCATTTGATGTGCGTGTCGCAACGGCTTGTGGATTTGGCCTCTCACAAAGAGAAGCGCAGGTATGCACTCTTGACCCCCATCGATTGTTTGGGTGAGCAAGATACATTGGTGGATATGAAGAAGCACAAATCTGAGTTGTATACCAAGTTGTCAAAGAACAAGATGTCGGTTGACTTCTTGACCTATTTCTTTACGTACAGTCCGAATGCAACAAAGACACAGAGAGCAAAGATACGAGACCGCTTGCGAGAGACCCGCAAAGAGCGGATCAGTCGATCCTATTAAGACCGGAACGACCGAGTAATGTTTGACTGATAGGGCAATCCTGTGCACGTCGCACATCCCTCCTTCCGCCCCTGCAAAAACTGAAGATACGATCCCCACGCGTTTGGCGTTTCGTTGATGTACGCATTCGCACCCGTGGTGGACGCAAAGTTCTGATACATCAGCTGTGAGTTGAGACGAAACGTCACATCACTCGCATTCTGAATGCGCGTCGAGGTAATTCCGGAGACATCAATTCCACGTTGCCCACCTGCACTCATTTGATGATTAAGCAGAATTAAAACGCCCCGTATACCAACTGATGTCAAAGTACGAACCAGACGAGGGCTTCCGGGTCAAATCGTCGGGGGCAGGCTCTGCAGACTGCTTCTTGACCTGCTCATGGCTGAGCGAATAGGCATAGTAGGTTACGCGAGCAATCACTCCGTCCCAACCCGGTCCGAAAATGATTGGCTCGTCGTTCTGCTTGGGCAGCTGAGCAAGTGTGTGGTGCTGGCGCAGAATGCCGTTGATGTAGACGTCGACAGAGTACTGGTCGACAACAATCGCAAAGTGGACCCACTTCATTGCCGAGATGTTCGGGATCAAAATTGATTCCACAGCTCCAAATGTCGCAACCTTGATGAGGAAGGCGTTGGATGTAGTGTCCAGATACATCCCGGGCGAATCGCCCTTGGAGAAAACGCGACGCTGTCGTCCATACCCCCGTGTAAAGTCTTTCACCAGGATCCACCCACTGTACGAGTAGGTCAATCCCTCCGGCTGATTGAACGATCGGGGGAGTGTTGTTGCATTGGACGATTGGGTCATTCCAGACTGGGACCCTGAGATCAAGACAACGCTCTTTCCGTCTCCCTCTGCCTTCTTTGCGCCAAGAAGGAAGAAGATGATCAGTCCGACAACGAGGACGCCGACGGCCATGCCAGTTGATTCCATTGTATTACCTGGACACAAAACCGCGAGAGGAGAGTCGCAAAATCGGAACACTAACGGTGGGTTGGGCGGGAGGGTCTCCGGATCTCCAAACAGCAGAGAGCATTGCATCGTACGTTGTTCGACGTTGGAACTCGACATTCTCTGGCTTGATCGGCTCACGCATATGGTAGATATAGTGAATGCGAGATGGATCCGACGTGTATTCGGATCTCAAGAACCCAGAGGTTGCCATGCGCATTGTCCAGTCGAGATCTTCCCCTCTGGATGCGTCTTTGAACCGAATGAGTTTTGCAACGTCGGTCAACATTGGATTGAGATGGTTCGGAGGACGAACGAACTCATTGCCACGCGCCATTGGTTCGGTGAGCTTTACGGCGAGACTGTGTGTGAATGTATACTGCTGAACCGTTCCCCGAAGACGCATCACATGGTAATTTCCCTTGATCGTCTCCGCAAGGTCTTCGATGTAGGCATCGGTGATTTCGTCGTCGTCATCGACGAACGCAGAGTACTTGCCTTTCGACGCTTGAAGCAAGTTGTCGCGCTTTCGGCCAACACTGGCTTCCCTGTTGTCAAACCCGAGCCGGATCTCGTATCGAAGGCTGGGAGCAATCCGCCCCATCCGTTCGTGAATGGACTGCAGAAGACGCTGAAGAGATGCATCACGCCCTGGAATGGTTGGAACGAGAAACGAGATATCAAAGGGGTATGTCTTTCGCCGAATGTAGGTATGCATGTCGGTGCTCCAAAAGCGTTGGTTGTGCTGGTAGAGGGTATCCATGTTCTGAGAATATCCAGTTCCAGGGTGCTCGTGACGAATGATGCAGTATGGAATGTACATCGTGCGATCCGCAAGATCTCCGCGACACCGATCTGTGAGTTCGGTATCGCAAAAGAGGCTCTTGTAGTCAGGGTGATAGATATACCCGAGCTCGTTGTACATCGCACGTCCATAGATGCTGAGGGTGTTTAGCTTTTCGCCTTGGAACCCATCGTTAAACCAAAGAATTCCATTGGTGTCTGGGTACCGAGCAAGCATATGAGTGCGAATGACATCATCCCACCCTTTCATCTGAGGGATCATGTCATCGGAAACGAGAACGACAATCTGCCAATCCCAGTCGATCTCAGACATATTTGCATTGCACGCTTCGATCTTGCTCTTGTTCGGGCTTCGAACGATCTGATGCCATGCCGTCGGCCCAAGAACTTGGTGAAGACGAGCCTCCACCGTTGCGCTCATACTTGTATCATCTGTATCGCACGAGACACAGACACCAAGTTGCTCGGGATGGGCTGCAAGTGCAACATACCGGCTCAATGTGGTCACAATCTTCTCCGGCCGTGATCGCGTCGGACATTTCAAGAGGATTCGCATGATTTTTTAGAATGTGTAACTGCTAAGTTCTTTCCCATCTTTGCTTAGCTTGCTGAAGCGGAACGTGTACCCAAACAGCGTAATGAAGATGGAGTCCTTGTCCACCGGCTTCTGTCCACCCGCCTGGTCAGCCGGGGGAGCACAGTTGGTTCCTGCCGCATAGAAGGCTCGGGCGTCTTCGGGGCGCAGCATGGCTCCGTAGTAGTTGACGTTGCAGATGGATCCAGGGAACCCACCATTGTCATTGAGGATGATATCGCCGGTTGCGGGCTTGGGAACACCGGGAAGCACGCACGACTTCACGAGGCGTCCATTGATGTAGATGTCCAAGTTGCGCTGGAACACCGTGACGGACACCGAGAACCATGACTGGAGAGGGACGTTCTCTACGCTGCATGTCCAGCTGTCGCCCGTGGTACTGGCTCCAGGTGTCGCAGCTCCCGCACCGGTGGTGAGCGGGAAAATGCTTGTTGTGACGTGAAGTGTATTGTCGGCCGCTCCGAGGTAAATGCGCGGGCTCATTGTTGACGAATTCGAGGGCGAGATGCGCTTCAAGACATCCTTGTCCTCTCCGAACCGATAGTCCCAGTTGGAGATGTACATCCAGTACTGTATTCCGTAGTCTGCCCCGGGACCTGCCGGAACTTCCCCTGCCGGGATGATTGTCTTAACCTTGCCGTCAATCGGGGTTGGTGCTTTGTCACCTGACGATTTCGTGGACATAAAATCAAGGCTCAAATCAAATCCGGGCAACCCATTGCTCTTCTGCAGCCAATTCCAGAAGAGAATGCCAACGATTGCAATCACTGCAACGCCAACAACGGTCATCAACCACCCGCCCGAAGTCGGCGTTGTTGGCTGGGTCGACCCAGGAAGCGCCGTCCGAACAGCGGTTCCGATCGCTGTTCCGATGTTGCTGATCCCGGACTGTGCCACCTGCGGGCTTGACTGAAACAAGCTCATTTATGTTTACGAAGGAACTTTCTTGAAGTCTGCGTGACTAGACAATGGAAAAACGGACAGCAGCACCGATACAGACACCAGCTTCAATGTACTGTAATAATTGTGGCGGAAAGGGTCACCTGTTTCGCACGTGTAAAGATCCAGTCTTGTCGTGCGGAATTCTCCTCATCGACAACCCAAGCCTTCCCGTTGCGCCTCAAAATGTGCAAGTCTTGATGATCCGTCGGAAAGACAGCATGAGCTTTGCAGAGTTCATGCGAGGCAAGTATGATCCGAATGACACAGCCTATGTGTCGACACTTGTCAAGAACATGACATTGAAAGAGCAGGCATCAATCGCCAGTGAACCATTTGATGTGCTCTGGCGCCAGGTGTGGGGTGATGATCGGCTGTCGTCGGAATACGCAACAAGCCGTGATCGGTTTCACCAGTTGGATCGTGTTGGGCTGATGCGCGAGAACCTCTCTGAGTACACGGAACCCGAATGGGGATTTCCCAAGGGACGTCGGATGCGCGGGGAGACAGACCTTGCGTGCGCGGTTCGTGAGTTTGGCGAAGAGACCAACATTCCCCGTGATGCCTACGTTGTCTTGCGAAACATCGTTCTCGAAGAGACCTTTACGGGACTGAACAACATCCGGTATCGGCACGTGTACTTTGTGGCGCTCTTGAAACACCCAGAATTGATCAACTTGAACCAGAAGTTTACTCCAATGCAGCGCCGAGAGATTTCAGGCATTGCATGGAAGTCGATTGATGGTGCAAGGGCACTCATTCGCCCTCACCACATCGAGCGAATGGGAATGCTGGAGCAGCTGTGTTCTGCGATTGAGACATTTGAAAGTGATTAGACGCGGTAGCCGGCAAGCACGAGGGTCAGACAATACGAAACAACGGCGATGACGAAGATCCACCACCAGAGGGGGAAGATGGTGGCTTCTTTGTCTTGGGTCCCAAACGGACGAACACGGCCTTCGCGACCGAAGGCGATGCTCGGCTTGACATACAAAAATGCAGACATCAAAAAGAGATAGATGGTAACCATCCAGACGCGACGATCGTCACGCTTCATTACTTCTTCCGACGGATAGTTTTCCGACGCGGTTTGCGACGTCTGCCTCCGAAGGGCTCGAGGCGAAGATTTGCTGGGTCGAGCGCATACTCTCCGGGATCATCGCTGCCAGAAACTGTAACGATGTACACTGGTTTGTCTTCGATGTCATCATATTCACCTCGCACAAAGACAACCGTTTCTCCGCGAAGAAAGTCATTGATAACTTTAAATTTTTGGCCGACTACAGGAAGTGATGTCACATCTGTAGGATCGACAGACGGAGCAAATACACTTGCATCGTATCCAGGCTGTTGCTTTGGAACATTGGAGAGGATCGTTGCGATCTCCGTCTTGTCCACCGTCTTCAACTCTTCAAGGATATCACTCGCTTTGGCGGAAATCGCACCGGGAATGCTCTCCGCCGCCTTTACGATGGCATCTGCAAAAGCTTGACTGTTCGCAAGTCCACCTTCGGTCCACCATTTTTCTCCAAGCTTATACAGCTCTTGACTGTTCGCAAGACCGGGCAACGCAAGAAGTGTGAGAACGGTGACCTTACGATTGTCCCCACGTCTCC